>Ga0075163_10008777_pt1 | contig 13280 bp, 13 predicted proteins | sample JI1023141ADNA_FD_71478 | JGI IMG/M metagenome (GOLD analysis project Ga0075163, IMG submission 71478) | Wastewater effluent complex algal communities from Wisconsin, to seasonally profile nutrient transformation and Carbon sequestration -... | ecosystem: Engineered > WWTP > Effluent > Algae...
CAAGATGCTGGGCGATCTGGATGGCCAATTCCCGTGTAGGCACGATCACGAGTGCATTTATAGTATGTTGATCGTGTGTAGATGTAATAATTTTATGAATCAATGGCAACAGGAAAGCTGCTGTTTTACCAGTACCTGTTTGTGCAGATGCAATGATGTCTTTTCCTTCCAGGATGTGTGGGATTACCTGTTGCTGAACCGGGGTAGCTTCTTCGTAACCTGAGGCTTCAATGCCTTCCATAAGCCTGTTGTCGAATCCGAATTGTGTAAATTTCAAGGGTTTCTTTTATTTGTGTGAAGATAATGCATTTCAGCGTATCGCCTGCACAGCCTGTAAACAGCAGTTGCAGGCGTGTTTTGCTTATCTTGCAGGCTAAATAAGGTGTATGGTAAAGGTTGGCGAATATAATCTGCTGAAAGTATTGCGGGCTGTAGATTTTGGGTTATACCTGGATGACGGTAATGAAGGCATTCTTTTACCCAAAAGATTTGTGCCGGCCGGGGCAAAGGAAGGCGATGAGATCAGAGTATTTGTATACCATGATGGAGAAGACAGGCTGATCGCAACCACGCAAACACCCAAAGGCATCCTGGGTGATATTGTAAAACTTCGTACTGTGAGTGTGACTCCCCAGGGCGCATTCCTGGATTGGGGTTTGATGAAAGACATCTTCGTTCCTAAATCCAAACAGCAAACCACCATGATCCCTAATGGGGAATACCTGGTGAAAATTTACCTGGATGAACAAACCGGGCGTATAGCCGCCACCGAAAAGCTGGAGCCCTTTTTAAGCAATGACCATCTTACGGTGAAGGAACTTGACATTGTGCAACTGACTGTTTACCGGCGTACCGACATTGGGTATGTGGTGATCATCAATAATCAGCATACAGGTGTATTGCATTTTAACGAGATATACCGGAATATCACATCGGGAGACCAATTCACGGGGTTTATCAAAAAAATATATCCAGCAGATAATAAGATAGATGTATCAGCAGGCAAACCAGGATACAATCGTGTAGAAGATGAAGCTGAAAAAATTATGCGCCTCCTGGGAGAGAACAATGGTTACCTGCCCTATTACGACAAAAGCGACCCGGAAGATATTTATTCATTCTTCGGCATGAGTAAAAAAACCTTTAAGATGACCCTTGGCAACCTGTATAAACAAAAAAAGATCAGCCTTGAAAAAACAGGAATCAAACTGGCGGATCATTAACGATTACAAATTTTCAAAATTTACTTAGTAGCGTTTATACTATACAGTTACCATTTATTTCCCCTGGCAGAATTCCTCATTAATTTGTTTGAACCCAGCCTGGTCTTTGCGGATCAAATTGCCCTTCTGTGGAATTCAAACTGACGAAAATCATATCCAGCTTCCATGCATTGTGATTAATGTTACGAAACTACAAGCCGGCACAGGCTACTTTTACTTTATTCAATAAAGATTAAAAATGTAGTTATGGCTGTACATGAAATAGAAACACAATGGATGGGCAAAATGCAATTCAATGCATTGATCAATGGACATACCGTAGTAATGGATGCGCCCGAAAGATCGGGTGGAGAAGATGCCGGCCCGATTCCTAAACCCTTTGTATTGGCAGCCCTTTCGGGTTGTACGGGAATGGATATTGTTGCCCTGTTGCGTAAGTCGGGCAATGAAATTCAGGACATGAGTATACAGGTAACCGGAGAACTGAGCAAACAAGCGCCCATATCCTATGTGGCGATGCATATACGTTATACCATCCTGGCCGATGCAGGTATGCAGGAAGCTGTATTATCCGCCGTTACCGATTCGCAGGAAAAATACTGCGGGGTAAGCTATTTGTTGAAAAAAGCGATCCCGGTTACCTGGGAAATTATTTTCAACGGCCAGGTGATCTTTAATAACAAACCGGCTTTAGCTGCAGAAGTATAAACTCCATCAAACAGCTGCTATCCATTTAACTTTTGTGAACAGGGAGATCACAGGATAAGATTTTTTGATTTCATGATCATAATCATTTTATAAGTAACACTGGTTGCCCATCTTTGTGTTCGTGCAACTCTGGAAAAATATCATCAAACGTCCTTCTTAACTGATTGCCATCCCATGGCATATCATTTTTCCATTTACTTTATTTCATTCCATAAAATTTTTTATGAACACCATCATAGAACCATTCAGGATAAAATCTGTAGAACCGATATATTTCAACACGAAAGAAGAGCGGCAGGAAATTCTCAAAAAAGCATTTTATAATCTATTCCTCGTACGCTCAACCGATGTACTCATCGACCTGCTGACCGATAGCGGTACCAGTGCCATGAGCAGCCACCAATGGGCCGGCATCATGCAGGGAGATGAATCCTATGCTGGCAGCCCCAGTTTTTTCCGTTTCGAAAAAACGATTCAGCAACTCACCGGCATGCCAATTGTGATCCCAACCCACCAGGGAAGGGCCGCTGAAAAAATACTATTCAGTATACTCGGTGGCGAAGGTAAATACATCGTAAGCAATACTTTGTTTGATACAACCCGTGCCAATATTGAATTTTCGGGAGCCACTGGTATCGACCTCCTTTGCGAAGAAGGGAAGCATCCATCCATCCCGGCGCCATTCAAGGGAAACATGGATATAGAACTGTTGAAAAAGACCATCGCAGAAAAGGGCGCAGAAAACATATCCCTGTGCATCATAACGGTAACGAATAACTCCGGTGGAGGACAACCGGTGAGCATGCAGAATATCAGGGACATAAGAACTGTCTGCACAGCACATGGTATACCAATGTTCATCGATGCCTGCCGATTTGCAGAAAATGCTTACTTCATCAAACTAAGGGAAGAAGGTTATGCAGACAAATCCATTCCTTCCATTGTTCATGAATTATTTTCCTATGCTGACGGCTGCACGATGAGTGCCAAGAAAGATGCCTTTGCCAATATAGGCGGATTCCTGGCCATGCATGATGAATTACTTGCGCAACAATGCAGGAACATGCTGATCCTGACAGAAGGATTTCCTACCTATGGCGGGCTGGCCGGCCGCGACCTCGAAGCCATTGCCATTGGATTAGAAGAAGTAATGGATGAACATTACCTGCAGTACCGCATCCGCAGCATTGAATACCTCACCCAGAAATTAATGCAGGCATCCGTTCCCGTTATGCAACCGGCAGGTGGACATGCCGTGTACCTCGATGCGAAAGCATTCCTGCCCCACATTCCTGCAGATCAGTATCCGGGCCAGGCTTTGGCTGGTGAACTGTATGTGCATGGGGGTATCCGCAGTGTTGAGATCGGGTCATTGATGTTTGGGAAATATGATTCCCTGCAACGACTCATCCCTGCGCCGCTTGAACTCGTGCGACTGGCCATTCCCCGCAGGGTATATACGCAAAGTCATATCGACTATGTGGCCGAAGTGATTATCGAAGTTTTTAATAACAGGCATCAGATCACCGGGCTGCGTATCACGGAAGAAGCTCCGGCACTCAGGCATTTCACAGCAAAGCTTTCCCCTATCCAATAATTTAAAATTAACTACAATGAAAAATATCAAACATAGCTGGGCCGAACCCTATAAAATAAAAATGGTTGAGCTGTTGAAAATGACAACAGCCCCTCAACGAAAAAAAGCCTTGCAGGTTGCAGGTTACAATACCTTCCTGTTGAAATCCGAAGACGTATATATTGATCTCCTTACCGACAGCGGAACTTCGGCTATGAGTGACCGTCAGTGGGCCGGCATGATGATGGGCGATGAAGCCTATGCCGGCAGCAGGAATTTTTACCACCTGGAAGAAGTGGTTAAAGACACCTACGGTTACAAATACCTGATTCCCACCCACCAGGGACGTGGCGCCGAAAATATACTGTCAAAGATCCTGATCAAAAAAGGCGATATCATTCCTGGCAATATGTACTTTACTACTACACGATTGCACCAGGAACTGGCCGGTGGCAAATTTGAAGACATCATCATTGATGAAGCTCATGATCCTGAAAACAATCACCCATTCAAAGGAAATGTTGACCTCGAAAAACTGGATAAGCTTGTTAAAAAATATGGTGCCAACAGGATTCCTTATGTGAGCATCGCCACCAGTGTGAACATGGCCGGCGGGCAACCCATCAGCATGAAAAACATGAAGGAATTAAGAGCCTATACAAAAAAACATGGCATCCGAATCATACATGATATGACAAGGGTTGCAGAAAATGCTTATTTCATCCAGGAAAGAGAAAAAGGATATGAAAAGAAAACGATCAGGTCCATAGTAAAAGAGATCTGTTCCTATACCGATGGTGCCACCATGAGCGCCAAGAAGGATGCCTTGGTAAACATCGGCGGCTTCCTGGCCATTAACGATTGGGATGTATTTGAAGAAGCCCGTAATATGGTGGTGGTGTATGAGGGATTGCACACTTATGGAGGATTAGCAGGAAGGGACATGGAAGCCATGGCCATTGGGATAGGCGAAAGCGTTAGTGATGATCATATCAGGGCCCGGGTTGGACAAGTCATTTACCTCGGCAACAAAATGATCGAATATGATGTACCGATCGTAAAACCCATTGGCGGGCATGGCATTTTTGTGGATGCAAAGAAATTCTTACCACATATTCCACAGGACCAATACCCGGCGCAGACACTGGCTGCAGAGATCTATCTTGATTCCGGTGTAAGAACCATGGAAAGGGGAATTGTTTCTTCGGGTAGAAAAGCGAATGGAGAAAATTATTATCCCAAACTGGAGCTGGTAAGATTTACGATTCCACGCAGGGTATATACCCAGGCGCATATGGATGTGATCGCCGAATCAGCAGCCAGGGTGTATGAAAAAAGGAAATCGATCCGTGGCATGAAAATGATCTACGAACCAAAATACCTCCGGTTCTTCCAGGCTAAATTTGAAAGGTTATAACAAGCATATATGAATCACGCATGAACGGCCGGCTCTTCTACCAGAGAGCTGGCTTTTTTCATAACTGGTAAATTTCTGGTTAAATTGTATTGAATGGCCAGTTGATCCAACTTCAAGCTTTCCTTTTTAAGGTCTTGTAAAAATTGTTCACGGTGAGGTATATGCGAAGTATTCAACGATTTATAATAATCAATTCCACTTTGCAGATTGGTATAAAACCCCTGGAAATATTTGAGACGTTTATCAAATTGGGCACTTTGTAAATCAGCCTGTAATTGTTCCTCAAGATATTTGACATATAAACATAATTCGGCGATGAACACATGTGGTCTTTGCGGATTGCTCATAATATTGGTGCGGCCATAGATATGATCAGTCATGGATTGCAGGGAAACGATTGCTGAAAAATTGGCAATATTTGGCCCCGGGCAGATATTCACAGAAGGCAGGTTTTTAACAAACACTTCTTGATACTGAATGGCAGCCGAGTTACTCAATCCTATACAAAGACATTCCTTATCCAATACATCATTCAATAACCGGTCATACTCAACTGCCGGTAATTGTTGGGCTTTCAGTGAAGCGATCTTCAATTGCTGGTATTTGCGTGATGCAGTACATATGGGTTCTTTGGTAAATTCGGTATTGAATCCCAGGAATTTTTCTGTACAAGGGCTTCCGGGCCTCCCCTCTTTGATCCTTTGCTGCTTTTCGCGGTCGGCACTGGTACCTTTCAGATAATGAAATCTAACGCCCAGGGGTGAACGATTACTCAATACAATATCCTTTTCTTTGGCTGCGCTCAGCAACGAAAGTGTTTCCTCATCAACGGTAGTGGCTTCGGGAACCAGCAGGAATGGCGTTCCCCAACCTGTTGAATTAACCTGGTAATGCTGAAGAAGCAATTCATTTTCTTCATAAGTACCTATACCTCCCTGGGCTGAAATGCGGATGGCTGGTGGATATTTGAATTGCTTTTGGGTTTTCTGAAAAAGTGCTGCATTGTATAGTTCAAACAAGGTATCGGTAAGTTCCTCTTTCTTCAATTTGAATTCTTCGAGGATCGGCCCCATTAAATAACCTTCTGTTGCAAAGGCATGTCCACCGCAATTGAGTCCCGATTCGATCCTGAATTCACTCACCCAGATTCCTTTTTTAGCCAGGTATTTTCCCTGTATTAACGCTGATCGGTAATCGCTGACCTTGATGATGACTTTTTTGGTAAACTCACCATCTTCATTCACATCAAAAGCCGGGCATGTGCCCAGGTAATTGTATAATCGCGGATTCATGCCCGCCGAAAAAACAACCGAAGCATTGGACAATTTACTGTTTGCAAAGCCACGCAAAGCAGTGACCGCATCCGAGCCATTATCTATTAACGTCCCTTCCCTGGTAAACTGATCACGGTCTGTTTTGGTCATGATATTCACATCAATGCTACCTGGTTTTACCTGGTTGCGCAATGCATGTTGCAATGTATTTTTTTCCGTAAGATCAGTTGTCTCGGTCATCTTAACATACAGTTGACGGATATAACTTTCGGCCGGTAACATCTCGAAATATTTTACCAGCTCCGATCCTTTTTCAAAAACAGATTGCCTGATCTTCTCAACCTGCTGTTGTACGATGTCATGGACCAGGTTCAGATAATCCGCTATCCTCTTGGCACGATAATCCGCATCCTGTGTGGTAATGGGAAAATATTCCTTCTGAATAACCGGGTAGTAATGTTTACGCATCATTTCAATCAAATGATCTTCCACGATGGAGATAACCGATGTAATGCCAAAGCGGGCTACTTTAACCGGGCTGTCAATGGTATAAGCCAATCCCATCACGGGAATATGAAAACGATGTTCAGTATTTGATTGCATGTGTATTGTATAAAGTATGAAATAGATCAGGCAAGTTGTTCAATTGGAAGGTTTGCTCTTTGCCAGTTTATTTTTTTACCAAATCCGAGCGTACTATCTGTCATCTTTACCCGGTTTAATAGAATGCAATACACATCGCCCGCCATTGCGAGTGCTGCCGGATTTTTTTGATGGTATTTTTTATAAGCATCTGCAGATAACGGATCATCCATATGTAAGATCACCGCATCAAACTGAATACCTCTTACCTGTAACATGTTCAATTTATCGGGTAAAATGGTGCCCGCCAGCTGTGGGTTTTGTTGCAGAATGCCGGCATGTGTTGTATCTGATGAAGATTTAAAGTATAATAACATGGCTTCAGCATTGAATACATAATAACAGCTGAAGCAATAGGGTAAACCTTTCGCATCAACACAACAAACACTGGCGCAGGATTGCTCAGTAATAAAATCTATGATCTTGTCTTTCATGGTTTGGTTATTTAATTTTATGGGCAACCCTTCTTTTATCAGCATCTGCATAACGTTTTTTCTCAATAGTGCTCACTGGTTTCAATGTCATCACCGGCGCCACCTTGCCATCTGCATCCAGGGCAACAAACGTAAAATAAGCCTCACTGATCTGGTATTTTTTTTCATCCAATACTTTTCGGGCAAATGCCTGTACAAATATTTCCATGGATGTATTGAATGCCCTGGTAATGGTAGCAGTGATGGTGATGATGTCGCCGGTTTTTGCAGGCTGGTTAAAATCTACCTGGTTGATGGAAGCCGTTACACAGATCTTTCCCGAGTGAGTTTGTGCACATACAGCCGCCGCAATATCCATCCATTCTACCAATCGCCCACCCTGCAAGATGCCCATGGGATTGGCATCATTGGGACATACCACTTCCGTTTTAACTGTTATTGAATCGGCAGTCGTTTTTTCCCTCAAGCTTTTCTTCATGATGTTGAATTAAATACAGTGGATGCTTCTACCAGCAACACAGCTGTTATCGAAAGAAAATTGTATTCTTTCCGGTGAAATTATTGGCAAAGATAATAATTAAGGATAAATTTGTCCTTAATTATTTTAATCATACCATGTTATCACAAAAGCAAATTGTCATTGCCCTAACGATCATGCTGTTGTGCTTTTTGTCGTATAGCAGTTTTATTTACCTGGATCTGCCGGTTAAGGGGAATGACAGGTATATGAGTGCGTTGGAAGGGAAGAAAGTCTGGCAGCAATATAACTGCAATGCTTGTCACCAGCTATATGGACTTGGAGGCTATTTAGGCCCCGATCTTACCAATCTCTATTCAAAAAGAGACACAAACTATATAAAAGCATTTATCAGCAGTGGTACCACCGTGATGCCCGATTTTCACTTATCGGAAAAAGAAAAAAATCAACTACTGGTTTTTTTCAAAAGTATAGATGCATCGGGCAAATCGGACCCCACCAGCTTTACAATCAATCGAGATGGCAGCATTGAACAATAACCCGGCAGAAAAAAAATTCATTGTAGCAGGATTGATTCTATTGTCTGCCGGTTTTCTTTTTGGTCTCACAGGCGCTTTGCAATATATATTGCCCGGTTTTTTAAAACAGGTATTCTCTTTTGAACGCACCAGGCCCCTGCATGTTTCTTCCATCGTTTTCTGGATCCTGTTATGTGCTATAGGTGCTGTTTTCGTTTACCTGCAACAACACACCGGGAAAAATATTTACTCACCCCTGCTCCTTCGTATACAATTAGGTTTATTCGTTATTGATATTATATTGATCATGGTATCCTATTGCTTTGGTGTTTTTGGAGGCAGGGAATATTGGGAATTCAATCCGTTACTGGCTATTCCTATTATCGCAGGGTGGCTATTGTTCGGATATAATTTTATCAGGTCAGTTGGCAGCATGAAAAATCAACCCGTTTATGTTTGGATGTGGCTGACGGGTATTGTATTTTTCCTCTTCACTTTTCTTGAATCTTATTTATGGATATTTCCATACTTCAGCAGGCATATTGTGAACGACATGACCGTTCAATGGAAGTCTTATGGATCGATGGTTGGCGCCTGGAACATGCTTATCTATGGAAGCAGCCTGTTCCTTATGGAGAAGATCAGCGGCAACAAACTATATGCCCGTTCAAAGATCGCTTTCATTCTGTATGGAACGGGTTTGTTCAATCTCATGTTTAATTGGGGGCATCATATTTATACTTTGCCAACACATCACTACATTCAATACATCAGTTATGCAGTGAGCATGACCGAATTGTTTATCCTTGGCAGGATCATCTTTCAATGGAAGTCTACCTTAACCGCTGCTCAAAAATACGGACATCATATGGCCTATCGGTTTTTATGGTTGGCGGATATCTGGATCTTCCTGAATCTCCTGCTGGCCATCCTGATGTCGATACCTGCCGTTAACGTATATACGCACGGCACCCATATCACCGTAGCGCATGCCATGGGAACGACAATTGGCATCAACAGTTTTCTTTTACTGGGCATTGCCTGTGATATTTTACAGGATGCCTGTGTACCTGCCCGTTTAAATACCAGGTTGTTGAAGAAAGGTCTGCAACTTACCAATGGTTCTCTTTTTGTTTTCTGGATCGCCCTCATTGCAGCTGGTATTGTGAAATCGAAATGGCAAATGAGTACGGTAAAGCCCGCTTATTTCGAATTGATGCTACAACTCAGGCCTTACTTCATGACCTTTTTCTTTGCGGGCATTGGCCTTACAACCGGTTTCATGGTCATCATCATTCCGTTACTTCGCCATTACTATAGATGCATAAGGCAGGGAAATGAAGAACAGGATATGATGAACCAGCGCAGAACAGAGGCTGCCTGATAAAGTCTATCGAATAATACTACAGCATGATACAGTTAACCAAGATCTTTCATTTCGAAGCAGCCCATGCCATTAATGGCTATGAGGGCGCCTGCCGGCATATTCACGGGCATTCCTATAAACTGCAGGTTACGGTTGCGCCTGTTCACAACAATGATGATTATATCCCTGCACCGGGATTTATCATGGATTTCAAGGAAATTAAAAAAATGGTTATGCAACATGTGATTGAAAAATTTGATCACAAACTGATCCTCTCCGAATCATTCCTGTCATTGCACTCACATCATGCACAACAGGAAAACCTGTTGAGGTGGTCCTTTGAACCTACAGCAGAAAACATGTTGTTGTTTATCCGAAACTACCTGGCTGCTGTACTACCGGAAGATGTGAAACTCCTGAGATTAAAAATATGGGAAACAAACAATTCTTATGCGGAATGGATAGATGCGAATAACTTTAGCGCCTGATGATACAATATAATTGAATCGTAATTTGCACAAACAATTTTAGACATTATGTTTTCCAAAGCAACGGAATATGCACTGAGGGCTACCATTTATATTGCCAAGAAAAGTAGTATAGAAAATAAAGTGGGCATTGATGAAATTTCCGATGCCATTGGATCACCGAGGTCGTTCACTGCAAAAATATTACAGTCGCTCACGAAAGACAATGTGATCGTGAGTTCTTCCAGGGGTCCCAACGGTGGATTTTATGTTTCTGAAAAAGCGAAAAAATTGCCGGTACGTTCGATCTTAAAAGCCATGAATGAAGACGAGGTGCTGGAGAAATGCGTATTGGGATTAAAGCAATGCTCAGAGATACAGCCCTGCCCTATGCATGCACAATACAAGATCATTAAACAACAGCTGATCAAATTATTTGTTACCAAAACCATCGGGCAACTGGCTGCAGATATTAAGGAAGGCGAAGTGTACATCAGCAACGTGTTTTGATGAAATAAATCTTACTCCTGTCCTCCCATAATCCCTTTCTTTATCATTCAATTTTTGTCCGGCCAGGAAGCCGCAATATAAAATTCGAATGAAACCTTTTCATTCGTTACAAAAAGTTATAATTTGTCTTAAATATCAATTATATGAGAAAGGCATTTTTACCCATACTATTTATTTCGATAGCATTTATTTCCTGCAGCAGTGATAGTCCGCAGGATTATTTTAATAAGGCAGTATTAAATACAAATCTTTTGTATGGCTTTGCCGGGTATGAATTAAAGCGTGACCTGGCAACCCCATCTGAAAAACTGGTGGATGAAAAAACATTGGCAACAGCGCCTATGAAAAGAGCAGAATTGGTAAAAGAAAAACTGGACATCATTGAAAAGAATTTTGAACAACTCAAAGAACTTAAACCGACTGATGACAGCAAAGAAATGCTGAACGCATCGATCGCATTGTATGAATTTGTAATACCGGTTTATAAGAACGAATACCAGCAGTTAGCCAATTTATACGACAATGCTGAATCTTCAGAAAAAATTGCAGCTGCTGAAAAAAATATCACAGATAGCTATGAAGCAAAATTTAAAGAACTGTATAATTTGGTTGGCACAACTGGTATGCAATATGCCGATGCACATGGAATACGGGTACAGGAAGTAAATCCATCCCCTTCCATAAAATAAAACATCTGATGTTAGCAAGGAATGAAAACAGCCTCAAGGTTAAATACGGTCAATGAAAAAGAATAGCATAATCCATGGTATCCTGATATTCATTTTTGCAATATCATTTACCGCATTGAACAGCTGTACGGAAAGGCATTTTGATTATGGTACTTTGGGAATTCCTGCCTTTACAGAAGATGGGAAATTCGTAACCGTGCTGGTTGCTCAAACACAGGTTACCACCAAACAGGTTAACGGCGGTTATCGAAGTTCTGATTACAACAGTTCTTATTGGTTGAAAGTGTATGAAACCGCAACAGGAAAGTTGGTTAAAAAGAAAAAAATCTTATCAGACGCTGAAAAACAGAACATACAGGCAAGTTGTTATGGTGGATATGGAAAAAATATCTGGCTTCATACATATGGCTTGGTGGCTTATGACCTCAATACCCTGGAAGAAGTAGTGACTGAAGAAATACTGGCGAAACAAAATAATATGGAAGCTGATCAATTCCCCATTGATGAACGCATGTACAATGAATTGCTTTCCGATGGATCGATCTATTTTACCGGATCAAATGGAAATAAATACAGGATCGATCTTTCAACCTTAACCATCAGCCTGGAAAAAGCATTGCCCAGGGATATTATTGCTAAAATTAATGAACAACAATTCTCCAAACTGCCCAATCATATAAACTATGGCGAACGGCTGGTGAAGGCAGGCAGCAACATGTTCATACTGGCAAAAGACAGTTCAAGTGCATTGAACCTCAATCCGAATAATACAACCAATGATCCGGTATACAAATCATTGTCATTATTTACAGCAAGCTTCACCATAAGGGAAATAGCCAACCACTCATTTTATGATTATACCCAACTGAGAAAATTGCCCGGCGATGCATTCATCAATGGTTACTTTTTAAAAAATGAAACAACCAATGAAGTGGTGCAGTTGAAAAATCCCGATGGATATGTTATCATACATAGGGATAGTTTACAAAACGAAGCCAGCACGATCCTCACTGCTGTTGATATCAATAATCATCTTCGTTGGAAATTGAATACCGGGCTTAGTACGAAGATTGCTCATTGTGTTGTAAAAGATAAATACTGCATTCTCATGGGTAATAAACATTACTTGGTGGGGCCGCCGCTGGGGAGTGATGAGGTTTGTGTGGTAAATATGCAATCGGGAAAGATGCAAAACCTTTCTATTGATGAATGAAAAATATTTAAACTCCGAAACCTGGTACATGATTTAATTACATCAAAGTGTAATCACTATATATTCCCACTATTAGGCTGTTTCCCTTGATGCAAATGTATTAATGACCAATAAAGCGCCATTACCTTATTAAGATTCATATCTTTATAGTAATGTTCTCCTTATTTAACAAGGCTAAAAAGCGAATAAAGGAAAAATTAGGCATCTTAAGGGTAAATAAAATCAAAAATGAAGCATTAAGTGCTGTACCCTTTTGGATAGGTTCGATTATTACCGGACTGATTGCAGTTCTATATGCTAAATTATTTTATTGGGTTGAAGAAGGGACCATCTATATCATACAACATGCAGCTTACCTGCTTTTGTTTATTACTCCAATGTGTTTTCTTTTTTCCTGGCTTATCGTTAAATGGTTTTCTCCTTATTCAAAAGGAAGTGGAATTCCCCAGGTTATTGCTTCTATTGAGTTAACAAATCCTAAACACAATTATAAAGTCAATTCTTTACTCAGCCTCAGGATTATTTTCATCAAAATTGTTTCGAGTCTTATTATGGTGTTTGGTGGAGGAATGATCGGAAGGGAAGGTCCGACTATCCAGATCGGCGCCTCTGTTTTTAAAAAGATTAGTGATATACTGCCTTCATGGTATCCAAAAGTTTCGAGGCGAAATATGATTGTAACCGGCGCTGCTGCAGGATTAGCAGCAGCCTTCAACACTCCCCTGGGTGGGATTGTTTTTGCTATTGAAGAATTAACAAAAACTC
>Ga0075163_10008778_pt1 | contig 13279 bp, 17 predicted proteins | sample JI1023141ADNA_FD_71478 | JGI IMG/M metagenome (GOLD analysis project Ga0075163, IMG submission 71478) | Wastewater effluent complex algal communities from Wisconsin, to seasonally profile nutrient transformation and Carbon sequestration -... | ecosystem: Engineered > WWTP > Effluent > Algae...
AATGATCGCCCACTCCTCGTCGCTCAATTCGTGACGCCGCATCCAACCCCTCCTCTTTCGGAAGGTTGAATCAGAAACCACTAAAAAGCGGAATCCCCTTTATAGGGACAGACCCTAGGCCGACGAGAGTAAGAGCCGTCCTTCGGGGCGGCCTTTTTCGTTTTCGGGGGCCCAGATCTGCATTCCTCCCGTCTCCCCTCCCTCCGCCCTCCCAATCTCCTCCCCTCGCACACCCCAGTCTCGTTCGCAGGCATTCGGCCAATCGCGAAGGAGACGACGATGTCAGTCACGCATCTCAACCAGGTCGAGCTGGCGGCTCGATGGAAGATCAGCCCGCGCACGTTGGAGCGCTGGCGTTGGACCGGTGAGGGCCCCGCCTTCATCAAGATCGGCGGCCGGGTCGTGTACCGGCTCGACGATGTCGAGGCCTACGAGGCCAACCGGCACTGCTCGAGCACGGCCGACAAGCCCGCCGTGAAGCTGGCGTGAGGGGGTGGCCATGACGATCCCCAACCGCATCCCCCTCGACGATCTGCCCTCCATGTCGATTGACGAGATCATTGCCCTTTCTGGTGAGCAACTGGCGCTCGCAGAAGACGAAGCCTGTGAGCGGCTGCGCGCCGCCAAGACTCTTTACGACTGGATCGTCGGGGCCATCGCGCTGAAGTACGGCGACGACGCGCAGGAGGCGCGCCGCGCGGAGGGCAAGGACACCGGCACTGTCAGGCTGCAGGACGGCCCGGTCACGGTGGTCGCCGAGCTGCCGAAGCGCGTCGACTGGGACCAGGCGATGCTCGCCGGTCTGGTCGAGCGCATCCGGGCCGATGGCGCCGATCCCGCCGAGTACGTCGACATCGCGTTCAGCGTCCCCGAGCGCAAGTACACTGCCTGGCCCACGGACATCCGCCAGGAGTTCGAGCCCGCGCGCACGGTCCGCACCGGCAAGCCCAAGTTCCGGCTGCTGCTCGGCGAGGAGGCGCGCTGATGGCCATCTCGCTCGCATCCCTGCGCACCTCGACGGTGCTGCGCCCGCCGCGCGTGCTGATCCACGGCGTCGCCGGCATCGGCAAATCCACGTTCGCCGCGTCTGCCGACGCGCCGGTGTTCATCCTCACCGAGGACGGTCTCGGCAAGCTGCAGGTGCCGCATTTCCCGCTGGCGACGAGCTACGCCGAGGTCGCCGAAGCGCTCGACGCCTTGCTCGACGAGGACCACCCCTATTCGACGGTGGTGGTCGACAGCGTGGACTGGCTGGAGCCGCTGATCTGGGCCGAGGCCTGCCGGCGCAACGGCTGGCAGTCGATCGAAAGCCCAGGCTTCGGCAAGGGCTACGCCGAAGCGCTGACCATCTGGCGCGAGTACATCGACAGGCTGAACGCGCTCCGCGACCGCAAGGGCATGGCGGTCATCCAGATCGCCCACACCGACATCAAGCGCTTCGACAGCCCCGAGCACGAACCATACGACCGCTACGTGATCAAGCTGCAGGCCCGCGCCTCGGCGCTGCTGCAGGAGCACTCGGACGTGGTGCTCTTCGCCAACTACCGGATCTCGGTCAGCAAGTCCGACGTCGGCTTCAACAAGAAGGTGACCCGGGCGCTCGGGTCCGGTGCGCGCGTCATGCACACCGAAGAGCGCCCCGCCTTCCTCGCCAAGAACCGCTACGGCCTGCCGGAAACGCTCCCGCTCGAGTGGTCGGAGTTCCTGGCCGCCATGCCCCAATCCGCCTGATTACGACTGAAAGGACAGCACGATGGCACGTTTCGACACCGCCTTTGACGCCGCCGGCATCGAGCCCACCACCGCCTATGAGATCCTGCCTGCGGGCAAGTATCGCGCCCAGATCGTCGAGAGCGAGATGCGCGTCACGAAGAACGGGATGGGGAAGTATCTCTGGCTGATGCTCGACATCCTCGAGGGGCCGCAGCAGGGCCGCAAGGTCTTCGACCAGCTGAACCTGGTGAACGCCAACCCGAACACGGTCGAGATCGCGCAGCGCACGCTGTCTGCGATCTGCCACGCCACGGGCAAGCTGCAGGTGAACGACAGCGAGGAGCTGCACCTGATCCCGATGACGATCCAGGTCGGCGTGAAGCCCCCGAAGGACGGCTACGGCGAGCGCAACACGATCCGCTACATGGTGCCGGAGGCCCCGGCGCAGGCGACCCCGCCCAAGCCCGCCGCGACGCAGCCGGCCAGCGCGCCCGCGCAGTCGGCGCCCGCCCGCCCCGCCACCGCGCCCTGGAACCGCAAGAGCTGACGCCCTCGGCCGCCGCGGGGTGAGACCTGCGGCGGCCCGGACATCGCCAGACCTGAGAGACAGATCATGACGAACACCACCGACGCGGCCTGCGCGGCCGCGAACGCCCCCGGTTTGCCTGACGACACCCGGCGCCTGATCGAGATCGAGGACGCCATCGCGAAGATCCGCACGCAGATCGCAACCGCGGATCTGGCGCGGCAGCGCACGGCCAGGCCGATCGACCCCGACTGGTTTCACCGCGCGCGCACGGCGCTGCGCCACCTCAACCGCGAGCGCGCCGAGCTCGTCGCTCGTCAGGGCGGCCGCCGCCGGCGCGAACGGCTCAAGGACACGATCATCGCCGTCCTGCGCGAACGCCATGACAGCGCCGCCTGGACCGCGGTGCTGGCTGAGGCGCGGGCGCGGCTCGAGCGGGAGGAGGCGTGCTGATGGCCGAACTTCCCGAACCCCCGACGCCGACCCTCTCCGCGATCTACGCCTCCTTTGAGGCGCGGCAGGGCGACGGCTTCCGCGACCACCTCGGCGCCTCGCTGATCGGCAAGTCCTGCGCCCGCGCGCTCTGGTACGACTTCCGCTGGGTGACGCCCGTGCGGCACACGGGCCGCATACTGCGGCTGTTCGAGACCGGCCAGCTTGAAGAGGCCCGGCTTGTGCGCGACCTGCGCGCGACGGGCGCCACGGTGCTGGAGGTCGATCCCGAGACCGGGCGGCAGTTCCGCGTCGATGCCCATGGCGGGCATTTCGGCGGCTCGCTCGATGCCGTCGCCCTCGGGCTCTTGGAGGCGCCGAAAACCTGGCACGTCGTCGAGTTCAAGACGCATTCCGCGAAGAGCTTCGCCGAGCTGGTCGCCAAGGGCGTCGCGATCGCCAAGCCCCAGCACGCCGCGCAGATGCAAATCTACATGCACCTGACCGGCATCACGCGGGCGCTCTACGTCGCGGTCTGCAAGGACACCGACGCGCTGCACATCGAGCGCGTCCCGGCCGACCCCGAGACGGGCGAGCGCCTGCTGGAAAAGGCGCGGCGGATCATCTTCGCGCAGCACCCGCCCGAGCGGATCAGCGCGGATCCCGCCTGGTTCGAGTGCCGGTTCTGCGACCACCACGGGCTCTGCCACGGTGAGGACGCCGCGGCGGTCACCTGCCGGTCCTGCCTGCATTCCACGCCCATCGAAGGCGGCTGGCACTGCGCGCGCCACGACCGGCTGCTCGACCCGGCCGACCAGCGCCGAGCCTGCCCCCGGCACCTGTTCATTCCCGATCTCGTCCCCGGCGAGGTGAGCGACGCAGGAGAGGACTTCGTCTCCTACCGCATGCGCGACGGCTCGGCCTGGACCAACGACGCCCGCGAAAAGGAGGCCGCCGCATGCTGACCCTGCGCCCCTACCAGCAGGCCGCGATCGCCTCGATCTACGGCTATTTCGAGAAGGAGAGCGGCAACCCGCTCGTCGTGATCCCCACGGCCGGCGGCAAGAGCCTCGTCATGGCCGCCTTCATCGACGGCGTGCTCAAGGCCTGGCCCGACCAGCGCGTGCTCGTCGTCACCCATGTCCGAGAGCTGATCGCGCAGAACCATGCCGAGATGCTGGGGCTCTGGCCCGAGGCGCCGGTGGGCATCTACTCGGCCGGGCTCGGCCGCCGCGACGCGCGGGCCCGGATCCTCTTCGCCGGCATCCAGTCCATCCACGACAAGGCGACGCGCATCGGCCATGCCGATCTGGTGCTGATCGACGAGGCGCATCTGATCCCCGGCCGGTCGAACACCATGTATCGCCGCTTCCTCAACGATCTGCAGGCGATCAACCCGGCGCTGAAGGTGATCGGGCTGACGGCGACGCCCTTCCGGCTCGACAGCGGCATGCTGCACGAGGGCGAGAACGCGCTCTTCACCGACATCGCCTACGAGGTCTCGGTCCGCGATCTGATCGATCAGGGCTATCTCTCCCCGCTCATCTCGAAGCAGACGCAGACCCGCCTCGACGTGACGGGCGTGGGATCGCGGGGCGGCGAGTTCATCCCGCGCGATCTCGAGGACGCGGTCGACCAGGACGTCATCACGCGCGCGGCCGTGGCCGAGGTGATCGCCCACGGCGAGACGCGCCGGTCCTGGCTCGCCTTCTGTTCCGGCGTTCGCCACGCGACCCATGTCGCCGAGGAGTTCCGCCGCCGCGGGGTGAGCTGCGCCACCATCGTCGGCAAGACGCCGAAGGACGAGCGCGACGCGATCATCGCTTCGTTCAAGCGCGGCGAGATCAGGGCGCTGGCCTCCATGGGCGTGCTGACGACGGGCTTCAACGCGCCGGCTGTGGATCTGATCGCCATGCTGCGGCCCACCAAGTCGGCCGGGCTCTATGTCCAGATGGCCGGACGGGGCACGCGGCTCGCCGCGGGCAAGGAGAACTGCCTGGTTCTCGATTTCGCGGGCAATGTCCGCCGGCATGGCCCCATCGATCTGGTGCGGCCGAAGCGGCCGGGCGGTCCGGGCGACGGGCCGCCCCCCACGAAGATCTGCCCCGAATGCGGGACCATCGTGGCTATCGCGGCGCTCGAATGCCCCGATTGCGGCTACGGGTTCCCCGGCCGTGAGGTGAAGCTCGAACCGACCGCCTCGACGCTGGAGGTGCTGTCGACCGGCAAGCCGGAATGGGTCGCCGTCACCGACGTCACCTACAGCCGCCACGAAAAGCGCGGCGGGCGGGTCTCGCTGAAGGTCACCTACCGCTGCGGTCTCGCCTTCCACACGGAATGGGTCTGTTTCGAGCACGACGGCTATCCGCGCCGCAAGGCCGCGAGCTGGTGGCGCGAGCGGGCGCCCGAGCTGGAGGTGCCCGAGTCCGTCGATGAGGCGCTCATCCGCACGGACCGGCTGCGCCGCCCCAGCGAGATCGCCGTCCGCCCAGCGGGCCGCTTCACCGAAATCACCGCCTACAGGTTCGCTCCATGCCTTACAGCCGTGCCGGGCTCTGCGCCGTCTGCCATCGAGAACACCGCGGCTGGGGCTGGTTCGACGCGCGCTTCCGCGTCTCCGACCCGCGGCGCGACACGAGCCGCAGAGACCTCTGCGGCCGGGTTTGCCAGGACATCTGCCACCGGAGGTCGGGCATGATCGATCCGACCCCGAACGAGACTGCTGCCATGGTCGAGGGCGGCAAGGCTGGCGGCGCTTATCTCGACAGCCTCGGCCGGACCGATCTCGCCCTGCTCACCGAGGAGGAGTGGGACACCTTCGTCGAGGTGATCGTCACCGGCTACTGCGACCACCTTCGTGACCTGGCCGCGAAGGACCGCGCGCGGCTCGACGGCATGATCCCGGAGGTGCCCTTTTGATGGCGGAGACCTCGTGGATGGCGCGCGTGGGCGCTCGCCTCGTGACCAACGGCTACGCGATCCTGCCGATCGCGCCCGGCACCAAGAAACCAGGCCAGTTCGCCCGCGCGGGCTGGCACGACTACCCGCAGTGGAACCGGCATGCGAGCCGCGCCACGACCGAGCTCGAGGTCGCGACCTGGTCCAGCTGGCCCGACTGCGGCGTCGGGATCGTCGGCGGTGCGGTCGCCGCGCTCGACATCGATATTGCCGAGGATGGCGAACTGGCGCTCCGCATCGAGCGGCTCGCCCGCGAACAGCTGGGCGATACGCCGGCGCTCAGGATCGGGAAGGCACCGAAGCGGCTGCTGGTCTATCGCACGCGAGAGCCCTTCGCCGGGATCCGGCGCGCGCCGCTCGAGGTGCTCTGCCTCGGACAGCAGTTCGTGGCCTATGCCAAGCATCCCGATACCGGCCAGCCCTATGCCTGGCCGGACGAGGGGCTTGCGGATCTCGACATCGACAGCCTGCCGGCTATCGACGCCGAACAGGCAGCGGCCTTCCTCGACGAGGCGTTGGCGCTGATCCCGCCCGAGCTGCGCCCAAAGAGCCTCGGCGGAAAGGGAGCGAACGGGTCCGGACATCCGTGTCTGCCGGCCCATGCGCAGGCCGGTACGCTGGAAGCGATCCGGAGCGCGCTCGCCTGGCTGCCGAACGCCGAGCTCGACTACGACAGCTGGATGCGCATCGGTATGGCGCTGAAGGGCGCGCTGGGCGAGGAGGGCGCGACGCTCTTCGCCGACTGGTCGGCGCAGGCGGCCAAGAACGACCCGGCCGCCACGGCGAAGGCATGGACGAGCTTCAGGCCCGCGCGGATCGGCGCCGGCACGATCTATCACCTGGCCATGGAGAAGGGCTGGCGTCCCGACCCCGACCTGCTGCTCGACGGCAGTCAGAGGGTTTGCGCGGGCGACGAGCATCCCGCGGCCGGCCTTCTCGCGCGGCTCGCCCAGCCCGAAGCCGCGATGCCGATCCTCGCGCCTGTGCCGTCCTTCACGCTGACGATCCCCGGCGGGCTCGTGGGCGATCTCGCGCGCTACATGATCGACACGGCGCGCAGACCCCAGCCGCTTCTCGCGGTTGGCGCCAGCCTCTGCGCCCTCGGCGCGCTGATGGGGCGGCGCTACCGCACGACGACCGACCTGCGCACGAATCTCTACATCGTCGGCATCGCGGACAGCGGGTCGGGCAAGAACCACGCCCGCGAGGTCGTCAACGAGTTGTTCTTCGAGGCGGGGCTGGCGCACCACCTGGGCGGCAACAAGATCGCCTCGGGCGCGGGGCTGCTGACCGCGCTCCACCGTCAGCCCGCGATCCTGTTCCAGATCGACGAATTCGGGATGTTCCTCTCGGCGGCGGCCGACCGCAAGCGCAGCCCGCGCCACATCACCGAGATCCTCGACAACATGACCGAGCTCTACACTGCGGCCAGCGGGATCTTCCTCGGCGCGGAATACGCCAACCGGGACGGCTCGAACGAGCGGCGCGACATCGTGCAGCCCTGCCTCTGCGTCTACGGCACGACGACGCCGCTGCATTTCTGGGGGGCGCTGCAGGGCGCTAACGTGGTGGACGGCTCGCTCGCCCGGCTCATCATCCTGCCGAGTGAGGAGGACTATCCGGACGAGAACCGTAGCGCCGGGCTCCGAAGATCGCCCCGGCCGCTGATCGAGGGGCTGCAGCGGCTCGCCGAAGGCGGCGGCCAGCCCAGCGGTAACCTCGCCGGCCGGACCTCCGGCCCCGAGACCGCGGTCGATCCGATGACCGTGCCGATGGACGACGAGGCGCAGCTTCGCTTCGACGCGCTCCGCGACGAGATCACCGCCGAGCTCAGGGCCGCGGCCGGCACATTTCAGACGCCGATCCTCGCCCGGATCGCGGAAAACGCGGCCAAGGTCGCGCTCGTCCTGGCCGTGGGGCGGGATGCGGTCCATCCCGTCATCCGACTCGAGGATGCCGTCTGGGCCATCGATTTCGTGCGCCATTTCGCCCGGCGCACCATCGACGCCGTCGAGCGCCACGTCGCCGACACCGAGACAGAGGCGCATCTGAAGCGGGTGCGCGAGATCATCCGCAAGGCCGGGTCGGCCGGCGTCACCAAGTCCGAGCTGACCCGCGCCTCGCAATGGCTCCGGGCGCGCGACCGCGATGACATCCTGCTTACGCTGGTCGAGAGCGGTGACATCGTCACGGTGGAGCAGGAGACCGGGGGTCGGAAGGCCATGCGCTTCCGGGCGCTGCGGTGATGGCCGGGACGATGCTTCCTTCAACGGCCCCCATCCTTCATTTGAAGGAAGTGCCCGCCCAAGTCTCCGTCCTCGAACAGAAATCCGGCGCGGCGGACTTCTTTCAATATTTCACGCAAGGACCCTCGCGCGCGTGGATGGGGAGCGACGCCACACCCATACCCCATGAAATAACTGAAATATTGAAAGAAGAGATTTATACTCATTCTGCCAATGGCTTGCGGCCCCACTTCCTTCAAGCGGGCGGAGTGAAGCCATTGAAGGAAGCGCCGGGCGCTCCCGGCAACGACAACGTGACCCTGACCAGACCTCGCGATCCCGGTCCGGGCGCGCGTCCTGCCCTCACCAGGCAGCCGTGCCGCCCCGGCCTCTCAATCGAAGAGGAGGTCGTCATGGACCGTTCCCAACACATCGCTGCGGCGCCTCTAACGGCTGCCGGCAATCTCGACCGCTGCATTCTCGCGCTGGATCTCGGCACCAGCACCGGCTGGGCGTTGCGCTCGGCCGAAGGGCTGATCACCAGCGGGACCGCGAGCTTCAGGCCCGGCCGCTATGATGGCGGCGGCATGCGCTATCTGCGCTTCACGAACTGGCTGACCGAGATCGACCGCCTGTCGGGGCCGGTCGCCGCGATCTGGTTCGAGGAGGTCCGCCGGCACGCCGGAACCGATGCGGCCCATGTCTATGGCGGGCTCATGGCCACGCTGACCGCATGGGCGGAACTGCGCGGCGTGCCCTATGCCGGCGTTCCTGTCGGCACGATCAAGCGTTTCGCGACCGGCAAGGGCAACGCCAACAAGGACGCCATGATCGCGGCCGCGCGGGCCCGAGGCTTCAGCCCTGCCGACGACAATGAGGCCGACGCCATCGCGCTCCTGCTCTGGGCGATCGAGACGAATGGGGGTGTCGCATGAGGTGGCATCCCAAGGGCTACGGCGGCCATCGCCGGGATCCGGACCAGGTGAAGCGTGAGGGCTGGCGTGAGCAGGGTCTGCTCGCCGTCTCGCTCGAGGACGCGCGTCTGACCTGGCCGGAGCGGGAACTCGTCCGACAGCTGGGTGAAAAGCTCTACGGGCCGCGCCCCTCCGACGAGGGAGGGCGCCATGGATAAGTGGACCCCGTCCCTCGTCGAGGCCCGTCTCGCTGAGGCGGCCTTCGTGCTCAAACGCCTGCCCGAGCCGCGACGGCAGGGCTACTTCAGCACATGGCCCGAGATCGTCCACTCCTTCGCCGACAAGGTAGGCCAGGAGCCGAAGCCCATGCGCGTGCTGCCCTCGCCGCAGGCGATCAGCCGGATGGAGGAGACGCTTACCTGGACCGCGTGCCTCGACCCGGTCGATGGCAAGATCGTCTGGATGCGCGCCCATGGCGAGCGGTGGAAGACCATCTGCTGGACAGTCGGTCTGCAACGCTCGGCCGCCAACCAGCACTGGCTCTACGGGCTCTGCGTCATCTCGCTGAGGCTCAACCGGCGTCGGTTCAACCGCAACCTGTCGAAGCGGAAGGTAATCGAGCTGGCCGGTGGCGCGTAGTCCTGCGCGCCAGAGGGGAAGGTGTGCGGCGGACAGTTTTCGACGGGACAGAAAACCGGCTCGCGGGCTAGGTTCGGGATAAGCTCGGGAGAGGCGCGCGCGGCGCGGTTCCGAGCGAAACCATCCTTTCGTTGGCACGCCCGTTGAAAAAGGAAAGGCGCTGATCCTTTCCTTGCGGGCCGCTGCCCGCCCTCGCCAAGTCCCCTCAGCTGACTTCGCGGTTCCTTCCGCGCGACATTCGTATGCTGGCGGGCGAAGCGCGGAAGATCGCCAGCGACAGGGCCGGATTTTTGGGAAGCCACCCGGAAGCCGGAGCCACTCGCGCCGTGCGCAAACACCAATGAACGCTGGCCTTCCGACTGGACACCGCTGGTGCCCGCTGGACCCCGTGTGGAGTCCGGCGCGGCATCCGGAGTCCGGAAGCCACCGGCATCCACCCGCCCGAGGAACCTTGCCCACCATGACGCTGAGCTTCGCCCCGGACGCGATCGAGACCTGGCCGCTGTCGCGCCTCCAGCCTTACGCGAAGAACGCGAAGGCCCATGGCGCGGACCAGGTGGCGAAGATCGCCGCCAGCATGGCCGAGTTCGGCTGGACCGTGCCCTGCCTCGTGGCCGAGGACGGCGAGCTCATCGCAGGCCACGGGCGCGTGCTGGCCGCGACGCAGCTCGGGCTGACCGAAGCGCCGGTGATCGTGCTCGGGCACCTGACCGAAGCGCAGCGCCGGGCGTACCGGATCGCGGACAACAAGCTGACCGAACTTGGGACCTGGGACGAGGCGCTGCTCTCGGCTGAGCTGCAGGACCTGCTCGCAGACGACTTCGACCTGTCGCTGGTCGGCTTCTCCGACGGCGAGTTGGACAAGCTGCTGGTCTACGTCGCGGAAGACGACGGTGAAGAAGGTGGCGCCGGGGGCTCCGTGCCGCCGGTGACCATCCCCGAAACGCCGCGCAATCCGGCCTCGCGCACGGGCGACCTCTGGCTCCTCGGCGATCACCGGCTGCTTTGCGGCGACAGCACCAGCGCCGCCGATGTGCGCCGCCTGATGAATGGCGAGCGCGCGATCCTGTTCGCCACCGACCCGCCGTATCTCGTCGATTACGACGGCTCGAACCATCCGACCCGCAACAAGGACTGGTCCGCGTCCTACGGCACGACCTGGGACGACAGTTCGCAGGGGGCCGAACTCTACGACGGGTTCATCGCGGCGGCCGTGGCGGAAGCCATCGCCGAGGATGCGGCCTGGTACTGCTGGCACGCCTCGCGGCGCCAGGCGATGCTCGAAGCCTGCTGGGAGAAGGCCGGCGCCTTCGTCCACCAACAGATCATCTGGGTGAAGGACCGGGGCGTGCTGACCCGGTCCCACTACCTCTGGAAGCACGAACCCTGCTTCATGGGCTGGCGCCGTCCGAACCGTCCGCCGAAGGTGGCCGAGCAGACGCTGCCCTCGACGTGGGAGATGCCGTCTTTCGCGAAGGACGAGCGACCCGACCACCCGACGCCGAAGCCGCTGGACGCCTTCGGAATCCCGATGCGCCAGCATGTGGCGCGCGGCGGGCTTTGCTACGAGCCGTTCTCGGGCTCCGGCTCGCAGATCATGGCGGGCGAGGCCAACGGCCGGCGCGTCTTCGCGATGGAAATCAGCCCGGCTTACGTCGATGTCGCCGTCCAACGCTGGCAGGCCGAGACCGGCCGCGACGCGATCCTCGATGGCGATGGTCGGACCTTCGCGGCCGTGAAAGCTGAACGGCTCGGCGACGATGCCGAACCACCGGCCGAGACGCCGGACACGGACGCCGCCCCCGAACCCGCGCGTAAGCGCAAGACCGCCGCGTGACATGCATGACCTGGCTTTACCTTCCTCCGGAGACGCTTCCGGAGCCGGAGACGCATGCCTCTTCGGCCTCTCCCTCTGCTCCGGCGCGGGCGGTCTCGACCTCGGGCTCGTCCTCGCCATCCCCGGATATCGTGCTGTGGGCCATGTCGAACGGGAAACCTTCGCCGCAGCCACTCTCGTGGCGCGGATGGAAGACGCGTCCCTGGATCAGGCTGTTGTCTGGGACGACGTTGCCACCTTCGACGGCCGCCCATGGCGCGGCGCGGTGGACATCGTCACTGCGGGCTATCCGTGCCAGCCGTTCTCCGTCGCGGGGAAGCGCCGGGGCGCGGACGATCCGCGCCACCTCTGGCCGCATGTCGCCCGCATCATCGGCGAGGTCGAGCCGCCCTTCGTCTTCCTCGAGAACGTCGCCCATCATCTCCGCCTCGGCTTCCCCGAAGTCGCCTCAGGACTGGTCGGCATGGGCTACCGCCTTGCGGCAGGCCTCTTCACGGCGGCGGAAGTCGGTGCGCCCCACAAGCGCGAGCGGCTGTTCATCCTCGCCATCCGTGAAGGAGACGAGCTGGCCAACCCCGCGCGCCTGCTCTGGCACCCGGTCGAGTGGCGGGAACCGGACGGAACTGCTGCGGCTCTGGCCGACGCCGAGGGCCAGCGCCAACGAGAACCGGCAGACGAAGCCAACGCCGTCGCAGGCAGCGGGGCAGCACGGGATGAACCTCGCGACGACGGCCGCGATGTGGCCGACGCCGCAGACCGACAGCTTTCGCAGCAGAGGTGGCGCGCGGAAGGACGAGAAGGGTCTGGACCGCATGGCGCGGGACTGGCCGACGCCGATGGCCAACGACGGCTGCAAACCGAGCGCGGGCAACCGGCGGACAGCCGACCTGACCCATGCGGCGGGGATGTGGATGACGCCGACGGCCCGCGACCACAAGGATGGCGCGACGACGTTGGCGAACACGCCGGTGAACGGCCTGCTTGGCCGCCAGGTCCTGGTGACGCCGATGGTTGGGAGCGATACCTCCGAGCCGCGCCGGACCTTGAACCCGCTGTTCGTCGAGGCGCTGATGGGCTGGCCCACCGGGTGGACCGGCTTCGCCTCTGTGGCAATGGCGTGGTCCCGCTGGTTGCGGCGCATGCGCTGCGAACTCTCGCGGCTGAACTGCTGGTCGATGGATGAGGCCGCGGCATGAAGCAGTCCCGGCTCATGTCGCTGGTCGAGTCCGTCGCCAACGTGGCTGTCGGCTACGGCGTTGCGGTCGTCACGCAGATCCTGATCTTTCCGATCTTCGGGCTGCACACGACGCTGGCGCAGAACCTGAAGATGGGCGCGGTGTTCACGTTGGTGAGCATCGCGCGGTCCTTCGCGCTGCGGCGGCTGTTCGAGGCGATCCGGATGCGGAGCGCCAAATAATCGACCGCCGCCCCTGTGTGACGGCGGCCATCAGCTTGTCGGGGTCCAGTGCGTCAGGCGGCGGGGAGTCTGTACACGCGCCCGCGCCCCTCGACCTTTTCGGAGGTGACCTCGAGCCCGAGCTTCTTCTTCAGCGCGCCGGACATCGCGCCGCGCACCGTGTGCGACTGCCAGCCCGTTTGGGCGACGATCTCGTCGATGGTCGCGCCGCCCTCGGCGCGGAGCATCTCGATCAGGGTCTCCTGCTTGGTGCCCTTCCGACGCTGGACCGGGGCGGTCGGCGTCTCAGCCGGCGGCGTGTCGTCCTGCTCGTCCGTGATCCCGAGGGTGCTGTAGGCCAGCGGGGTGGCGCGCAGCGTGATCGGGCCGCGCTCCTCGTCGTGCCGCCAGACCGTGTTGAGGTCCGTGGCGCCAATTTCCTCGATCAGGCCCTGTTTCAGGAGGCTCTTGCAGACGTTGCCGACGGCGCCGCCCTTGAGGCTGGCGGTGACGGGAAAGACCGCTCCGTCCTCGCGCGCGCAGGCGGTGGACAGGATGACGGCTTGGGCGTCGGAAAGCTGGATCTGGGTCATGGGGTCGTCTCCGTATTCGGGCCCGCGTCATGCGGCGCCTTCTACG
>Ga0075163_10008779_pt1 | contig 13278 bp, 9 predicted proteins | sample JI1023141ADNA_FD_71478 | JGI IMG/M metagenome (GOLD analysis project Ga0075163, IMG submission 71478) | Wastewater effluent complex algal communities from Wisconsin, to seasonally profile nutrient transformation and Carbon sequestration -... | ecosystem: Engineered > WWTP > Effluent > Algae...
CGCAGGCCTCGGCCCCGTTGGGTTGGCCGTCGCCGCACCACTGCAGTGAAGATGTACACTGCTCGCTGCATGCGCCGTCGGGGGGCATCTGCGGCCAGTAGGTCTGGTTGTCGGCGCCGTTGTCGCACGCCTCGGTGCCGGACGCCTGGCCATCGCCGCAGACGCTGCATTGCTCCGGGCACGTCTCCACGTCCTCGCCCGGGCCGCAGGCGGGGTCGTCGTCGCACGGCTCGGGCTCCGTCGTGAGCGTCTGCGTGCTCGTGGTGCTCGTCTCCTCACCGGTGCTGCTGGTGTCCGTGGTCGTGGTGGTGACCTCGGGTTCGGTGGTGGATCCCGGTATCGGCGTGCAGTTGTAGCCGCGGCGGTCGGTGGCTCCCTCGGGGCAGTCAGGCTTGCAGGCGACGACCGTTGTGAGCAGTGCGCAGGGGAGGAGACGGACGGCGATCGGCATGGGGACTCCGGACTAGAACTGGGCCCGCAGCGCGAGGCCCTGGGTGTGACGGGAGAAGCTGGGCGCGACGGCCACTGGCAAGGTTTTTCCGCGGGTCAGGCGGCGAACGACGAGGCTGATGACCGCACCGCCGAGCATGCCACCGCCGAGTCCACGCAGCGTGGCAGCCGCGTGCTGGCGGGGTATGTCATCGAGGGCTGTCGTTCGCGTGACCTCCGAGAGGTACCAGGCCAGGCCACCCACGAGGAGCACGCCGCCCACGCCCGCTTCGGCTATCAGCGCGCGATCGCTGGACGTCGGGGCGTTGCCAGTGCGGCCGAGGCCGGCGGTGACGGCCGGGACGGCCGCGCCGAGGCCGGCGCCGATCAGCGAGAAGCCGATCGAGCGGTCGAGGACGTGGTCGGCGGTCGCGCTGCAGGTCGCATGATCGTCGCACGGGAGATCTCTGTGCGGGGCCCGGGCGGCGACGATGGCACCCGCGGTGACGAACACGAGGCCGGCGCCGCCGAGGCCGACGCCGAGGCCGAGACGCGTCTGTGCGGCGCGGTCGCGCGGGAGATGGAGCGCGACGCGGCGGGTGTCGTCAGGGCCGAGCGTGACGGTGGCCGAGGCCGTCTGGCGATCGGGGGCCGTGGCCCGCAGGGTCCATGCGCCCGCGCGCAGGACCCACGGCGAGCTCGGCGCGCGAAGCGTGCGCGTGACGGCCGGCGCGGGGCCATCGGCCGTCACCGTGACGCCCCGCGCGAGGGCGCGACGCGGACCGATCTCCAGGATGAGGGTGGCCGGAGCCGCGGGGGCGGTGCTGGCGATGGGAGGCCGCGGCTCGGCCGGCGTCGGCGCGAGCACCTCGGCGCCGACTGTGATCGTGGGCTCGGCGTCGGCGGCCACGCGGAAGCGGACCACCGACGCGGGCCGCCCGGGGCGCGTGAGCGTGGCCTGCCATGTACCTGACTCGAGGGACAGCTCGATGCTCTCCGCCGGGACCAGCTCGAGCGGGTCACGCGCGCCCTGCGACGCGCCCTCCGGCGCATCCAGCACCAGCGTGGCGCCGGCGAGGGGACCCTCCACCCGCAGATGGACCGTTCGGGTGCGGCGCCTGGCCGCCGCGATCTCGCCCTCGAGCATGCTGCGCTCACCGGAGGCGATCGTCGGGGCCGCCGCGAGGTAGGCCTGCCAGTGGACGATCGCCGCGCCGTCGTGCTCGGCCGCCGCCCGCGCCATGCCGGCGTTGAACAGGTATTTGGCCGCCCGCGTGTCGCGCCACAGCGCCTCGTAGACCTGCGCCGCCTCCCGGTAGCGATGCGCGGCGTAGTGAGCCCGCGCGCTGGCGCTGCGAGCCGACGCCTCGCCCGGGCTGCGCGGGAGCAGGGGCGGCGGGTCGGCGGCCGACGGCGCGGGTGCGGCCGGCTCGCCCGGGCTGCGCGGGAGCAGGGGCGGCGGGTCGTCGGCGGTCGGCGGCGCGACGCGGCTGGCCGAGAGGAGGAGCAGAGCGAGCGAGGCGTGGAGCATGGGAGGTCTCGGTGCGATCGGCGTCAGTCTTTGAGGCTCTGCGGGCGGAAGTTGCAGCGCGCGCGGCGGCCCTCGATCGGCACGCACTCGCGGTTCTCGGGGCAGGCGCAGTCCTGCTGGCAGGTGGCGCAGTCCTCGGCGCGTTCGGGATCACAGTACTGGTCGCCGCAGCCATCCGCGGCGGCGACCTCCTGCGGGGGCGCGGCGCAGCGCGGGAGCTCGGAACGAAGCTGCTCGAGGACGGCGGCGAGCGCGGCGCTATCGGTGATCTCGCCGCGATGCAGCCAGCGCAGCCGCTGCTCGCAGTCGAGGACGAGCGTCAGCGGCAACGTGGCGCGCTCGGGCAGCAGGCCGGCCTCGTGCAGGAGGGTCTGGAGGGCGCCGGCGGGGGTCAGGTCGACCAGCATCTGCTTGCTGGTCGGCGCCTGGCGCAGCGCGGCGAGCGCGGTCTTCTGGGTCTCGTTATGGCGATCGGGCGCCTCGAGCAACACGGGCACGAAACGCAGGTCGGCGCCCCAGGAGCGGGCGGCGAGCAGCTCGAGGAGCCGCGGCAGCTCGCGCATGCACGGGGCGCAGTAGGTCGCCCACACGTTGATGACGCTGATCCGCCGGCCGAGCGCGGCGCTCAGCGAGCTCGGGACCAGTCGGCCCTCGCCGTTGAGGGCGCCGAGGCTGAGCTGCCCGAGGCGAGCGAGGCGGCGCGGCGGGTCGACGGTGATCGATCCGGCGATGGCGGGCGCCTGCGGACGGACGGTCGGCGCGGCGGGCATCGGCGGGGCGACCGGGACCGGGGCTGCCGCGAGCCGCGGCGGGGCTGGTCCGCCAGGGCCGTCGAGCATGCTCCACGCGAGCGCGGCGAGCAGCGGCGACGCGACGGCCCCGCAGACCAGCGCGAACTTGCGCGGCGGGAGCTCGGGCTCCGGGGGCCGCGCGGGCTCATCGCCGGCCATCGCTCGCCTCCGGGGCCGGCTCGGGCAGGGCGCAGGGGATCGGGACCAGGAGCACGGACTGGTTGAGCAGGCGGTGGAGGTCGGCAGCGGCGGCGGGCTCGAGCGCCTTGTGGCGCTGGATCGCGTCGCGCATGTGGTCGCCCTGACGCTTCGACCAGCTGACGTAGTGGTGCTCGGGGTTGCGGGCGAGGATGTCGGCGCGCAGCGGGTGGGAGGTGCCGATCGCCAGACGGATGAGCTTGCGGGCCATGACGTCCTGCGCGTCGGGGGTGGCCTCCTGCGCGACGACCCAGCGGGCGACCGCGTCGAGGCGGTTCTGCGCGACCAGATAGTTGATGCTCTGGCTGCGCTGGTCGTTGCGGCCGTCCTCGCTGGCGCGGGCGATGATGAGGATCGCCCGCGCCTGGCGCAGGCGCCCGGCGAGGGCCGCAAATTGGCGCTGGTACTCCTGCTGCTGCCGCGCGGGCAGGTCGGAGCCGGACCTGCGGCTGTCGAAGTGGATCGTGCTCGTGTGCCGCAGGCCGAGCAGGACGGCGTCGAACTGGCGATGGCTGATGAAGAACTGCTCGAGGGCCCGGGGCGGGCACTGGCTCGCGTCATCGCCGACCTTCTTGCACTGGCTGCGTTCGAAGCGCTGGAGATCGGCGAGCAGCGCGGAGATCTCGTCGCTGCAGCTGTCCTCGGTCTTCGCGGTGCAGCGCTGGGCGGCGTCGCAGGAGAACGCACCCTCGCAGCTGCAACGACCGTCGCAGGCGTCGCCCTCCTGACAGGGCAGGACCTCGAGGATCGGCGGCATGGGTCTGCAGCGGCCGCGCACGCAGGTCTCCTCCGGGCCGCAGTCGCTGATCTCGGTGTCGACGGTGCAGGCCGGCTGGTCGCGCGCGTTGCCGGTCGCGGCGAGCTCGAAGCCGAGGCTGATCGCCAGACCGAAGAGCACGGTCGCTATCAAGGTCAGGAACATCTGATGACGGGCCGTGCGGCGCGCGTCCTCGGGGATCGGCGGGTCGGGGCGGGCTGTCATCCGGGCTCCGGGGGGGCGGTGAGGAGGGCAGAGATCCACGCCTCGAGGGTGGCCTGCGGCTTGTGACCGCGGACCTGCTGCGCGCGGCCGAACGGCTGCCCTGCGTCCAGCGGGATGAGCAGCGCCCCGGGTGGACGGTCGAGCTCGGCGACGTCCTGGGCGAAGCGCATGTCCCGGACCAGCGCGTCGGTGGTCTGCGGGTCGATCATGCAGCCGAACAGCGGGTCCTCGGCGGCGAGGCGGCCGGGGTCGGCCTCGATGTCGAACTCGCGGGCGACCATCGCCAGACGCTCCGGGGCGAAGTAGGGGCCCGCGCCGGTCTGCGCCGAGAACAGCGCCTCGGTCATGTCGAGGCCGCGTCCGGGAGCGCCGAGCTTCATCATGCAGTGCAGGGCCCGGGCGCCGTCGCAGCTGCGCTGCGGGCTGAGGTCGGGGGCGCCGGCCGCGAGCGCCTCGACGTCGCAGCTGGTCGCCGGGAAGTGGAAGTAACGGACCTCGATCGGCCACGGGGCGCCGGCCTGGAACCGGGGCCAGAACTCGAACTCGTCGCGACAGTGCGGGCAGGCGAGGTCGATGAAGACAGCGGCGATCAGGCGCGGCGAGGTCGACGCGGGGAGGACCAGCGCGCTGTCCGGGATCTGGCTCAGCCGGACTTCGCAGGGAGTGAGGCTATGCTGCAGCGTGTGCGCGCTGGCGCGGCGCAGGACCGCACGCCCGACGTTCGCGGCGGTGACGAAGACCAACGCCGCGAGGCCGGCGACCGCCAGGGTGCGCGGCAAGATGCGCGGCATGCCGCGAGCCTGCCGCGCCGCGCCGCGCAGACCCTCCGGGTTCATCAGTCGCGCGGCGACCAGAATGCCGAGCTGGACGAGGTAGAGAAACAGGCAGTATGTACACAGCGCGCCCAGCCACAGGCTCGCTCGCGCCGCGAAAGCGACCGTGACGGCCGCCGCCGACCAGGCGGACACGAGCAGCAGCGGCCGCGTGTAGCGGCGTAGCCCGGCGCCGGTGACGGTGAGCAACGCGAGGCCGCCGGTGACAACGTAGAAGGCGGCGCTGTAGACCGTCAGCGGGGCGCCGAGGAGGACCGACCAGGCGTCGGTGAGGACCGTCGCGCACGAGGACGTCGCCCCGAGCGGGCAGGCGCCGAGGATGTCGTCGTCACACAGCGAGTCGGCGCGGAACTTGAGCCCGGTCAGAAGCAAACTCAGCGCGAGGCCCTGCAGCGAGAAGCACCAGATCGCGAGGGCGCCGACGACGTCGCGGTGGGTCCGCGGGGCCCGGACGCTCACGTCGGGCGCCCCCTGGAGCAGGGTCGCGTTTGCGGGCACATTTGCGCGAGTATAGCCGCTTGCGGCGCCGCGCAAGCGCGGATGCACGGCGAACCGTCAGGGACCGGCCTCGCGGGGGAGGGGGTGGCTCATGAATATTGGCCGGTCGTCAATGGGATTTCGAACCGGTGGGCGCAACGTTCGAGGGGCTGTGGCCGACCTTCTTCCTTCGGTGTGCACATTCGGCGTCCTTCGCGAACAGGCTGGCGTCCTGCGGGACCCGGACCGTGTCGAGGCAGCGCGGAAGGTCGCCGGATGCTCCTGCGCGGGTCACTCGGGCTGACGCCGCAGCGACCCGCCCGGGCCAGGTGGTCGGCGGCGGGAGAGCGCGAGCGCGGCAAATGTCATGAGCGACATTCCCAGGGGAGCATGCCCCGTGGAGCAGCCGCAGCCGCCGTCGGTCTGCCCCGCTGTGTCGGCCCCCGAGCTCGCGTCGGTGGTCGGGTCGGGCGCGTCGGTGCTGCCCGGGGCGTCGGGGAAGGTCCCGGTCGGCGCGTCGCCAGAGGAGGTGGTGCTGTCGGTCGGCACCTGCGGCTCGCCGGTCGTATCCGACGAGCCGGTGCTCGTGGCGGTGCTCGTGGCGGTGCTCGTGGCGGTGCTCGTGGCGGTGCTCGTGGTGTCGGTCGTCGTCGTCGTCGTCGCGGGCTCGCACACGCCGGCGAGGCACAGGCCGTCGGGGCAGGGGGTGTCGTCGGACGCGGGCATGTCTGCGGGGCAGGCCGCGTCGTCGCCGGTGCACAGCTCGGGCGCGTCGCAGTCCGCGGCGGCGGGGCGGCACGTCGTGTCGGCGGCGAGCAGGGTGCACTTGCCGTCGATGCGGGCGCCGAGGGCGGCGCTGCAGGTCTGGCAGTCGTCCGGGTCGTCGCCGCCGCAGGGGGCGTCGCAGCACACGCCGTCGGCGCAGAACCCGAGGGTGCAGTCGGCGTCGGCCTGGCAGGCGCCGCCGAGGTCGCCCTGGTCGAAGCGCGCGATGAAGCCGTCTTCTTTCTTCCCTGCGTCCGGCTGGAACGCGTCCGGGGTGGTGAGGCCGGTGAGCGACGTCGTCTTCCCCGCGACGTAGATGTCGGGGCCGTGGACGGCGATGTTGCCGGTGGTGTTGCTCGACTCGAGCGCGGGGCCGCCGTAATAGGTGCTCCACAGGCGCGCCCCGTCCGGGCCGAACTTGGCGAGGAAGAGGTCGTACTCGCCAGCGAGGGCGCTCTGGTACGCCCCCTGCGTGGCGACGGCGCCCATCGAATTGGTGATGCCGACGAGCAAGAAGTTGCCGTACGGGTCGACGGCGACGCTGCCGCGCTGGTCGTCCTCGGACCCGCCGAAGTAGGTGGCCCACGTCAGGCCGCCGTCGGCGTCGAAGCGCGCGAGCAGAGCGTCGCGGTTGCCCGCGAGGAAGGTCTTGTGGGCGCCCGGCGTCGCGATGCCCGTGGGCGAGGTGGTGTAGCCGGCCCACACCACGCCGCCGCCCGGCGCGATCGCCAGCTCGCCGTCCGACTCGAGGCCCTCGCCGCCGTAGTACGTTCCCCACACGCGCGACCCATCCGCGTCGAAGCGCGCGATGAAGCTGTCGAGCCCGCCGGCGGACTCGGATTGCCAGACGCCCGGCGTGGCGATGCCCTCGTAGGAGCCGCTGTAGCCGCCGAGGTAGACCGTATCCGCGCCGACAGCCACGGACGAGCCCACGTCGCTCGAGGTCCCGCCGTAGTAGGTGCCCCACGCGAGCGCGCCGTCCGGGTCGAGCTTGATGAGCATGGCGTCCTGAAGCCCCGCGAGCGCCGGCTGGTGCGCGCCGGGGAGGGCGAAGCTCAGTCCGCCGGTGATGCCGGCGAGGTGGGGGGCGCCCTGCTCGTCGAACGCGACCGCGTCGATCATGTCGTTGAGGGGGCCGCCTATGTACGTGCCCCACAGCCGCTCGCCGTCCGCGTCGAACATGACCACGAAGCCGTCGTATTTGCCGATACCGCCGTATTTCGGCATCACGGTCCCCGGGGTCGTGTCGAAGTCGGCGGACAGCGTCTTGCCGACGACGGCGACGTTACCCGCGGCGTCGACGGCCACCCCGTGACACTCGTCGTCGCTGGCGCCGCCGAGGTACGTGCCCCACTCGCGGGCGCCGCCCGGCGTGAGCTTGAGCAGGAACGCGTCCTTTTTCAGCCCGTCCGTGGTCGCCTGGAACGACCCCGGCGTGGCGATCCCCGTGGTCGAGCGCGTGGTCCCGCAGGCGTAGACCATGCCCTCGGCGTCGACCGCGAGCGCCTCGATGAGGTCGTCCGCCGCGGCGCCCACGTAGGTGCCCCACACCCGGTCGGGGACCGCAGCCCCGGCGACGCGCGGCACGAGCGAGACGAATGCGATGAGCGTGCGGGACGGGAAACGGGACATGCCGCGATGGTACCGCGGAGGTCGAGGTCGGCCTAGCAGCCGGCAGGTTCGGCGGCGGCCTGGTCGTTGTCGACGCTGCACTCGACGCCGGGCCCGGTGCCGCCGCCGTCGTCGTAGAGGCGAGCAACGACGCCGCCGTCGACCAGCAGGGTCGCGGGGAACACGAAGCTGTCGCCGGCGAGGCAGGTGCCGGCGGCGACGGCGGGCATGGCCCGGGTCTCGACGACGGTCTCGGCGCCGTCGGCCAGCGCGAACAGGGTCAGCGGGACGCCAGCGTCGACGTCGACGTCGCCCTGGTTGCACACCTGGTAGGCGATCTGGACCTCGCCCGTGGCACACGCGTGGCAGGTGTCGGTGATGACGACGAGCAGGTCGGGCAGGGCCGGATGGTCGGCCGTGGGACGCGCGCGGAAGGTGTTGTGGGCCGCCCACGACGGCTCGGGCGCTGGCGGGACGGAGCCGTCCTGGCCGACGTTGGTGACGGCGTAGTCGTGGACCGGCCAGGCCGGGCCGGACGCGGACCAGCCGGCGCCGGCGTGGCCGAACACGTTCAGGCCGTGCTGCTCGCCGCTCGTCACGACGAGGATCTCGGCGGCTCCGTCCCGGTCGACGTCGGCGACCACGGGGTATTCGAGGTAGGTGTCCGAGTCGTGGTCCGGGTTGTCGAGGAGGACGGCGCCGGTCGGCCCGTCGAACACGTAGAAGTTGTGCTCGTCGGCGTACAGGAGCTCGTAGGTGCCGTCGCCGTCGAGGTCGTAGGCGGAGCAGCCGGCGGCGCCCGACGGGTCCTGGATGGCGGCCTGCCACAGGACCGTGCCGTCGGGATCCATCATATTGATGACGTCGGCGGCGGGTATGACGATATCGACCTGGCCGTCGCCGTCGAAGTCGGCCATGCACGAGGGTCCGAACAGGGTGAGGCTGTCCTCGCCGGGGATCGGGTACTTCCCGATCGGCGCGCCGTCGTGCTCGCGCACGTACAGGGATGTGCCATAGCTGATGAAGAGCTCGGCCTCGGGGTCGGCGTCGATGTTGGCGACCGACGCGAACGCCGCCAGGCCGTTGCCGCCGACGATCTCCCACAGGAGGGCGCCCGTGCTGGCGAAGACCTGGTGATGCAGGACGATCTCCTTGCTGCCGTCGAGGTCGAGGTCGGCGACCACGGGCGTACGATACGGCCCCTTGACGGTCATGGCGGCGATCAGAGCCCCGGACTCGCCGTCGAGGATCGCGTTGTCGGCGATGACCTCCACGTCGCCGTCCCCGTCGAGGTCGGCGACCGTGACCTGCGGATTGTTGGCCTGGCCCACGAGCGGGGGCGAGGTCCACGCGATCACGCCGTCGCCGTCGACCGCGACGACGCTCTTCTGTGCGGTGATCATGACGACCTCGGGCGCGCCGTCGCTGTCGACGTCGGCGATCGCGGGGCCGGCGGCCGCGTGCATGCCGGGCAGCGTGAAGATCAGGTCGCCGCCGTCGCCGCGCAGCACCACCAGGGTGCCATCCTGCACGCCGAGGACGACGACCGGGCCGTCGTCGACGTCGACGTCGCCATCACCGTCGTCGTCGATCAACGGGCCGACCACGGGCAGCATGTGAACGTCGTCCTGCGCCGCATACGACCACTCGACCTTGAACTTCCAGGGGTCCAGGACCTGCTCGACCGACGCGGCCTCGCACGCGGGGTCGACGGAGATCGGGCCGGCCGGAGCGGCCGCGAGGGTGCATGTCCCCGCGGCGGTCGTCTCGTCGGCGGTCATGCCGGTCATGCCGGTCATGCCGGTGCTGCCGGTCATGCCGGTCGTGAAGATGCTGTCGGTGCTCTCGCTGACGACGGCGGTGGTGCCCGGGCCTGAATCCGAAGTCGTGGGCAGGCTCGTGGTCGGCGGTGTCGTGCCGTGGTCCGTGCTGCTGCCGCCGGTGAGCTCGGGGGCGGTCTGGCTCGTGGCGGTGTCGTCGCTGCAGGCGGCGACGGCGGCGATCGTCAGCGTAAGAACAATGGTTCGCATGAGTGGACCATGCGACTCGTCGCACCGCGGTGTCAACTTCGCGCGCCGTGGCGAGCGTCGGCCAGGGGCGTGCGGGGTGGCGCGTCAGAGCGTCTTCAGGTACTCGAGCAGGGCCTCGCGCTCGCTTCTATTGAGATGATCGCCGAACGGGTGGCCGCCGTTGTCGTAGCCGAACAACGTGGTGTCGTAGATATACTTGCGTTCGCCCGCGGGCGCGTCGGCCTGGGCAGTCGCCGGCTCCCACGGCCAGCCGAGCGCGTCGGCGTCGAAGTGGGTGCTGTCGTAGTCGAGGCGCCGCCAGGCGTCCGGGCGCGCGGTGCTGTCGAGCACCAGCGCGATGCTGGGGACCGAGCCGTTATGAAAATACGGAGCGGTCGCCCAGACGCCGTCGAGCGGCGGCGCGGTGTAGCCAGGGGTCGGGTCCGCGGTGACGACCTCGCTGAACATCCCGTAGAAGGATTGATTGAACCACGTTTGCAGGTGGTGATAAAAGCCGCCCTCGGCGGCCTGGGTGGCGAACGCGGGGTCGGTGCCGATCACGTCGAGCGGGATCAGCAGATTCGGGAAAGTCTCGGCGCTGGCGTCGTCGGCGTAGGTGCCGTGGCAGCCGGCGCAGTTGCACGCGAACAGCTCGGCGCCGTCGGCGGCGAGCGCCGCGTCGATCGCGAACGGGTACGTGGGCGCCTCGATCGAGGCGAGGTAGGCCTGGATGTCGGCGAAGTAGTCGATCACCCGGGTCGCGTCCTCGACGCTGTCGGTGCACAGCGAGGAGGCGAGGACCATGGTCCCGCGGTGGTCGCGGCGTGACATTCCGTTGGCGAAGTTGCTGGCCTTCTTGCTCACCCGCCACCACGGGGGCGGATCGGCCGGTATCACCTTCTCGGTCGAGAGGTCGTACAGCGGCTCGTCGCTCCACGCGAGCGTGACCGGGTCGCGGTGCGAGAGCAGGACGACCGCGAACATGACGGCCGGGTTGACGCCGATCGTCATCATCGTCGAATAGGGGCCGAGGGCGGCGGCGCGGGCCTTGAATTTGTTGAATGCGGCGTTGGCCTCGCTGCTCTCCGGGAGGTCCGGCAGCGGATCGGCGAAGTCACTGAGCGGGGTCGTGAAGTCGGCCGAGGCCTTGCCGAGTCCGACGATCAGCTCGCCGTTGAAGTAGCCGGCGTGGCATTGTAGACAGTTGGAGACGACCAGCTCGCTGTCGTCCGCCAGGGTCACGACGTTCCAGCCGTGGCCGACCTCGGCGTTCTTGCCGGCGCGACCCGGGAGCGGCTCCTCGACGCCGAGCACGCCCTCGGCGATGCCGAACAGCTCCCAGGGGATCCCGCAGCTGACGTAGTCCTCGGTCAGGAGCGCCTCATAGCCCGCAGCTGGATCGCCGGCCGGGAGCTCGGGCATGGGGATCGGCTGGCCGCGGTCCCACGGGCCGGCTTTGCAGGCTTGCTCGCCGGTCTCGCTGGCGGCTGCGCCGGTGGCGTCGCTGCTGCTTGCGCTCGTGTCCGACCCGGAGCCCTGATCGTCTGCGGCCGAAGGACCGCCCGAGCAGGCGGACGACAGCGTGAGGGCGGCGAGGAGGGCGACGGGACGCATGCCGCATGGTATCCGAGCCGTGGCGGCCGCGCAGCCCGCCCGCCGGGCTCACCTGGCGACGGGCCACCTGTTACGATCCCGCGATGCGGAGCGACGAGCTGCGGGTCGTCACGTGGAACGTCTGGTTCAACAAGTGGCAGCGCGAGCTGCGTCAGAGGGCCCTGTGGCGGGTGCTGGCGGCCCTGAAGCCCGACGTCGTCTGCCTGCAGGAGGTCGTCCCCGCCCACCTCGACGGCCCCGAGATCCGGGACCTGCGCGACCGCGGCTGGTGGATCAGCGAGCAGACGATCCGTGACTACGGCGTCATCCTCGTCACCCGCCGTCCGGTCCGCGCCAGCGAGCGGATCCCCCTGCCCTCGGTGATGGGCCGCGAGCTCCTCGTCGTTCAGCTCGACACCCGTCCGGCCATCACCGTCGCCACGGTGCACCTCGAGAGCACGCCGAGGATGACCGGGAGTCGCTGCCGCCAGCTCCGCGACATCCACGCCCGGCTCGCCGACGAGCCCGAGGTGCTGCTGGTCGGCGACATGAACTTCCCCGCCGGCGACCGGCCCGAGGCCGCCTGCCTGCCCGACTGGACGGACGTCTGGCAGGCGCTTCGCCCCGAAGATCCGGGCTTCACCGTCGACACCGACGAGAACATGATGCGCAAATTAATGAAGACCGGCGACCGGCGCGAGCGGATCGACCGCGCGTTGTTCCGCGGCGACCGCTGGCTGATGAAGCGCATCGACCGCCTGGGCACCAGCGCCCTCCCCGACGACCCGGACGACCCCTACCTGTTCGTCTCGGACCACTTCGGCCTCTGCATCGACCTCGTCTCTTACTGACAGACCTCGTCCGCCCCCACCGGTCGCCCCTCTTCACCAGAGGTGCGGCCTGTCCCGCTTACGTCGTCGCCGGCGCCGCCTCGGCGTACATCCCGTCGATGAGCGGGGCGTGGCGGTCGAGCACCACCCTGCGCTTGGATCCCCTTCGGCGTCGGGCAGCGCCTGTGCATCGGCCGCGACTTCGCCATGATGGAGAGCACGCTGGCCCTGGCGATGATCGTGCAGCGCTATCGTATCGCCGCCGTCAAGGGCCGGATCACCACGCCCGGGCTGTCGAGCACCCTGCGGCTGAAGGGCGGTCTGTGGGCCCAGCTCGCCGCCCGTGACCGCGCCTGAGCGGCGCGAGGGGGGCGTGGCGTGACCTCCCGCCGTCGATCGTAAGAATACCATGGACTCGACGTCGCCGGGAAGAACACGATATTCAACGTGGTTGGTTTCGTCACTGTGGCTTTAGCCGTCACGGGTGTGCATGCCGAATGCTCGGCCCAAGAAAAGATTGTATACGGGGCGAATATTGTCTGCGCTCGTGGAGTCGGCAATGCAGGCATGTGCGTCGAGCCTCTCCGCTGACCGCCTGCGTGCATGGCACGTGCACCCCGTGCGATACTGGGTGCCAGGGATGCGCACCTGTGGTGCCGATACACGCTCGGTCCCCGGTTTGCGGTGCCGTGAGCGCGGCCCGGGGCCGGTTGGATGATGGCACCGGAAATGCAACAAGGCTTGCGGTTTCCCAGGCCTTTACCAGTCATGACCACAGCCACCGGAATCGAAGCCATCTCTCTCGCGCTCCCTCGCCGCTACCTCGACCTCGAGGACCTTGCGCGGGCCCGCGGCATCGCGCCCGAGAAGTTCACGATCGGCCTCGGCGGGCGGCGCATGTCCGTCCCGGATCCCGGGGAGGACAGTGTGTCGCTCGCGGCGACAGCGGTCGCTCGTCTGCTCGCGCAGACCGGGATCGAGCCCGAGCAGATCGGCCAGCTGATCGTCGGCACCGAGACCGCGGTCGACCACGCCAAGCCGGTCGCGTCGTTCGTGCAAGGGCTGCTCGGGCTACCCCACACGATGCGCACCTATGATGCGCAGCACGCCTGTTATGGCGGCACCGCCGGGTTGATGGCCTCGGCCGCGTGGATCGCCTCGGGGGCGGCCGACGGCCAGGTCGCCATCGTCGTCGCCTCCGATGTCGCACGATATGGGGTGGGGACCGC
>Ga0075163_10008781_pt1 | contig 13277 bp, 10 predicted proteins | sample JI1023141ADNA_FD_71478 | JGI IMG/M metagenome (GOLD analysis project Ga0075163, IMG submission 71478) | Wastewater effluent complex algal communities from Wisconsin, to seasonally profile nutrient transformation and Carbon sequestration -... | ecosystem: Engineered > WWTP > Effluent > Algae...
TCCTTCGGATGCCGGAAGTCCTTCACGCTGAACGTCGCCGGGGTGTGGCAGCTGTCACAGGCACGGCCGAAGGTGCCCTTGTGCTGATCCTTGTCGAGATGACAGGCAACGCAGTCGCTGCGGGCGCCACTGAAGTCGACCACCTTCCTTCCGAGCGGCACGTCTGCGGCCGATACCGTCGTGTGGCACTTCGCGCACTCGAGCCCGTTGTGCTTCCCGGTGAGTGCGAACCGCGTCTTCGCCGCATGGTCGAACGAGCCCTTCCTGAAGCTGCTCTGGTCATGGCACGACGCGCAGTCGTCCTTGATGCTCTCGCGGTGGACGTTGACGTGACACGCCGCGCACGTATCCGAGCGCAGCGGCTCGGTCATGGTCGACCCCGTGTGGCACTTCGCGCATGTCACCGTGGCATGCGCACCGACGAGAGGGAAGCGCGTCCGCGCGTGCTGCACCGTCTGGGTGCTCCAGCTCTCCACCGTGTGGCACGAGGTGCAGGTTGAACTGAAGCGGTTCTCGTGCGGTTCCTTGTGGCAGGCGGTGCAAGCGCCGAACTGCAGTCCCTTGTAGACCGCGCCCTTGTGGCACTGCTCGCACGTCACCTTCTGGTGCGCGCCGAGCAGGGGGAAGCGTGAGGTCGAGTGGTCGAACCGGGTCCTGGCGGCAGCGAAGGCGACCTGGGTGGAGTGGCACTTCGTACAGTCGGACCCCAGCGCGCTCTTGTGCGGGTCCGCATGGCAGCTGACGCAGCTGGTCTTCGCCTCGAGAAACGAGCGTCGCGTGTGGCACGCCGCGCAGTTCGCCGCCACCTTCGCGTGCTGGCCATCCAGCGGATATCCCGCCTCGGTCGAATGGTTGAACGTGCGCGTGTTCAGGTGCCGCAGGTCGCCGTTCGCACCCGCGTGCTCCTTGTGGCAGACGACGCAGTCGGTCGCCTGCCGATGCACCCCCTTCTTCGCGGCGATGCGCTCCGCCACAGGCTTGTGGCAGGTCAGGCAGCGCACGGCGCTCACCTTCCGCCCGGCCTCATGGCACTGCTGGCACTGCGCGCCTTCCACCGTCTGGTGTGCCCTCGCCAGTGGACCTGGTGACAGGAGGGAGCCGAGCTGTCCGGCGCGTGCGGTACCTGCCTGCAGCACCACCAGCAGGAACACGGCGGCTGCTGCTGTGATGAGGCGACCGATGGGGAGCCGTTCAGTCCATGAACGGCACATAGCCCATGTACAGCGTGATCCCCACGTGCGCGACGACGATGATGAAGAGGATGTAGACGAGCGGCATGTGGAAGACGTGCCAGAGGTCGAACAGCCGCTTGGTCTTGCGGAGATAGGCCATGCGACGCAGGAGCGCGGCTCGCTCGGTGGCGATGGCGACCACCTCGTCGAGGAGTTGCGGGGTGTCGTCGAGTTCCGAGACGTGCGCGCGGAACCGTGCGACCTCCCGCGTCATCAGGCCGTCACCACGGAACAGCGCCGCGTACGACACCTCGCCGGACGGGACCACGCGGTGCTCGAACCTGTCGATGGCGTGCAGCAGTTCGTCGGATGCGCCCGACTCGAAGAGGTGGGTGCCGAGCTCCGCCGCGCGGCGGTCGAGCTCCACCTGTCCCAGTTCCACGCCTCTGATGCTGCGCGGGATCCGGTTGAAGAGGTACCTCCCGACGAAGCCGGACGACACCACCGCGACCATCGACCAGTACGCGACCGAGATCAGGCCACCGAACTTGAACGAGGTGTGGAAGGTGACGAAGACCGGTCCGATCACGCCGCAGAACACGTGGACGTCGAGCCACGCCTTCATGCTGCCGAACCGCTGGAGACTGCGCGCCTTCTTCCTGATCGCATAGGCGACCGGCGCGAGCATCATGACGAAGCCGATGACACCGAACAGGTGCCCCACCCGGCCGGCTGGCCTGAGCACCTGGTGCCCAGGTGCGTACCCGCGGACGGCTGCGGGGGTCGAGTAGTACGACCAGCCGTCGAGTCCGATGAAGATGTAGGCGCCGATTCCGATCGTGGCGATCGCGCAGAGGACCAGCACGTTGCTGAATGGTCCCGGAGGCGCGGCCACCTGTGACGCCGGAGCGCGCCTGGGCGACGGGGCGCGACCGGCAGCCGGGGCTACCTGACTGCTCGCCATGCTCAGGCGTCCACCTTGCAGCTGCTGGCAACCTGGGTGACGCACGCGAGCACGTAGCCCGCGGCCTTGTCCTCCTCACCAAGGATTGTGGAGGTGCAGCTCGTGTCGCCACTGATGACGCGCGTGCGGCAGGTGCCACAGACGCCTGCCCGGCACAGCGAGGGAATGTCCGCGCCGCACTCCTCAGCCGCCTCGAGGAGGGTTTGAGAGCCGTCCATCCGCGTCTGCTGGCCGCTGCGCTCGAAGCTGACCTCGTGCAGAGCGCCGTCCGAGGGCGCAGGTCCGGCAGGCACGCTGGTCGGCGTGCTGACGCGGCTGCTGGCCGCGATCGCGGCCTGGAACACTTCGAACCGGATCTGTGCCTTCGGGACACCTACCGAAGCGAGCATGCCCGTCATCGCTTCCATCATCGGCTGCGGGCCGCAGATCAAGCAGACCGCGTGCGCCACGTCCGGCACCATGGCCGTGACCAGCGACTCACTCAGGTGGCCGGGGAAGTGTCCCGCTCCGGGCGGTCCTTCGCTGACGGCGATGAAGACCCGCACGTGTTCGTTGCGCCTGGCCAACAGGGTCAGTTCGTCGTTGAACGCAATGTCCTCGACGCGGCGGACCGAATAGAACAGCGTGACGGGCCGATTGGGATCGGCGTCGACCGCGTGGCGCAGCATGGACATCAGCGGCGTGATGCCGACGCCGCCGGCGAGCAGGACGAGCGCCCGCTGGTCGTCGATCGGATAGTGGAACGAGCCGGCTGGCTGCCGGACGGTGAGCAGGCTGCCGGGCCTGAGGGTCGCATGCAGGGCGCTCGAGATCAGGCCGATGCGTTTCACGGAGATCTCGAGATATCCCTGGGCGGATGGGGCAGAGCTGATCGAGTAGCAGCGCACATGCTCCTTGCCATCCGTGCGCAGGCGGACCGTGAGGAACTGACCCGCCTTGAACGTGAAGCCGTCTGGCCTCGCGAGTCGGAAGGTGCGGATGTCGGAGGTCTCGTCGAAGACCGCCATGACCGACGTGCTTACGAAATCCTTCGGCTGTTGTTGCCGCGCGGTCTGGGCGATGCCTCGCGAGACAGCCGGCCTCGGCGCTGCGGCCCGGCCCGCGGCCGCAGCCGGCGCAGCCTGCGACGGCGCTACGCCGAGCAGACGCTCGCACGCGACGAACCAGGCGACGTGCACGACGAACCCCGCGAGCAGCCCCAGTGGCGTGGGCAGCAGCCAGGGCGAGCCCGCGAACAGAAGTGAGATCACGCTCACCAAATTCAGCGGCGCACCGCCATTCGGCCTGTGCGTCCGCAACACAACCATGCCGAGATGAATGGTTGTTGCGAACGCAAGTATCGACGGCACCGCGGGCTGTGTAAGGTTCATGGTTCGGCGACTCGGATCTACACGATCGCCGCCGCAAACGACGCCGATCGACTGGTGGATGCCTGTCCCTGTGCAAGTGCGATACCGCACTGATACTGCTACGAAATCAAAGCGGATCCTTCGCGTTCAAACTGTGTAATCGGCGCGACGGGGAACTCATGGCGCACGAATTGCTCGGTTCGGCGACCAACCATGCACTCCCGTATCGTCAGGCCGCTCGCGCTCGCGACCGGCGTTCTGGCCGTCGCCTGCATTCTCAGCGAGGAGCTCGCCGCAGGGAAGGCCGAGAAGAAACCGGCAAAGGCCGAGAAGTCGGCAGCGCCGCTCGTGTGGCCCCTGCCGCCGGAGCAACCACGCATCCGGTATCTGCGCACCTATCAGGGCGTCAATGATTTCAAGCAGGTAAAGAAGCCGTCAAGGTTTGCCCTGCTGTTGCTCGGTCCGCAGGATGCCGGTGCCTCCTCCGACTCGCTGGTGAAGCCGTACGGCGTGGCGGTGTCACGCGGCGGCAAAGTGTATGTGGCCGACACCGCCGCGCGGCGCGCGTTCGTCTTCGACCCGGACCGGAAGGAGGTCGGGTTCCTCGGAGACGAGGGCGCCGGCCGGCTCTCCAAGCCGATTGGCGTGGCGGTCGACGAGCGCGACGTGGTCTTCGTCGCCGACGGCACGCTGAAACGGGTCTTCGGCTACGGTGAGGGCGGACAGCTGAAGATCGCGATTGGTCGCGAAGGAGAGCTGGCCAACCCCTCCGGGCTGGCGATCGACCGGGCCGGTCACCGTCTCTATGTCGCCGACTCCGCGAAGCATCAGGTCCTGGTGTTCTCGTCCGAAGACGGCTCCCTCCAGCAGACGATCGGCCGCCGCGGCGACGGCGACGGCCAGTTCAACTTCCCGACGAACCTGACGGTCGATCGGAAGGGAAGGCTGTACGTCGCCGACACCCTCAACTTCCGCGTGCAGGTCTTCGATGCCGCCGGCGTCTTCGTCCGGACCTTCGGGTCCATTGGCGATGGTCCCGGCTCGATGAACCGGCCCAAGGGGGTGGCGGTCGACAGCGAAGGGCACATCTACGTGGTCGATGCGTCCTTCAACAACTTCCAGATATTCGACGAGGAGGGGCAGCTGCTGCTGTTCGTCGGATCGGGAGGCAGGAGTCCTGGCGAGTTCGTCCTGCCGGCCGGAATGTCCGTGGACGAACAGGATCGCCTGTACGTCGCGGACCAGGGGAACTCGCGTGTGCAAGTGTTTCAGTACCTCAATGGAGCGACCAGATGAGACGAGCGTTACTTTTCGCGGGGGCCGCGGTGCTGTTGCTATCGGGCAACAGCTACGCGCAGCTGACCGCCACCATTGCCGGAGGTCCGCATGACCTCAGCAGTGGTTCGGGCGTCAGGAACAGCAACACCACCATCAACGGACAGACTTGCGTGTTCTGTCACGTGCCGCACAGCGGCTCCACGAACCAGCCGTTGTGGAATCGCAGCAACCCGACCGGCGCGTCCTACCAGCCGTACACGAGTTCGACGAGCAAGACCGTCGCAACCGGTGGAGCGATCGCGTCAGGCATCTCGGGGGCGTGTCTCAGCTGCCACGACGGCACGATTGCGATGGATGTCGTCACCAACGTGAACGGCATCGCCTTCGGCACCTCGCCGCTTGGCGGCACGGTGGCGTTCACGAAGCAGGCGAGTGCCAAGGCGACCTACGCCAACGGCACGTCGACCGGCACGTCTGACGTGATGAGCGGCGGTCTGCCGTTCCTCGGGTCCGACCTCAGGAACGACCACCCGGTTGCCGTGGCCTACCAGACGGCGCTCACGGCCGATCCGTCCCACTACACCGCCATCACGCAGGCGGGTGCGCGCATCTACGTCAACGGCGCCGCTGGCCAGCTGCCGCTCTATGGCACCTCCAGTGCGACGGCGACCGTCGAGTGCGCGAGCTGCCACGACGCGCACAACAACTCGCTGAACGGGACGAACGGCGGCTTCCTCCGCGTCGCCAACACCGGCAGCCAGATGTGCAAGACCTGCCACAACAAGTAGGACGAGGCGAATGACGCGCGTTGCGATCCTGTTGCTCGTCCTTCCGCTGTGCGCCACTCCCGCGGGCGCGCAGCGGCCGGTTCCGTCACATCCGCCAGCCACCCCGCCTCCGGCCGGCGCTGTCCAGGAGGTCGCACTGGTGAACGGAACGGCCGTGACGAGCGACAGGGTCGCGGCGGCGTTGTCCACGCTCATTCCCCAGGAGTCGTTTCACCGCAACGTCAGCGCCGAACGGATGGCCGCACTCCGGCAGCAGGCGCTGTCGACCGTCATCGACGAGGAACTGGCCTATCAGGACGGTCGGCGGCAGGGGCTGAAGGGCTCCGACGCGGACTTCAAGGCCGCCTGGGCACAGACGGTCAACCGCTACGGCGGCGCCACGCGCTTCGATGCGGCGCTGCGCAAGGCCGGCGCCAGCAGAGCGTCGGTCGAACAGGAGATTCGACGGCGCCTGATCATCGACCTCTCCTTCCGGCAGGCGGTCATGGACCGGTGCAGCGTCACGCCGGACGAGGCTGCGCAGTTCTACCGGGAGCACCCCGAGCGATTCATCGAGCCCGAGCAACTGCACGTTCACGCCATCACCATCAGCGTGGACCCGAGCAGTCCGTCCGAGGCGTGGCCGGCCGCGAAGGCGCGGGCGGACGAGGCCCGCCGGGCTCTGGCGCGCGGCATGGCATTCGCCGAGGCGGCTCGCACCTATTCGACGGATCCGGGACGCGCCAGCGGAGGCGACATGGGGCTCGTCCATCGCGGAAGCCTCGCCAGCCCCTTCGAGACCATCGTGCAGACGCTCCCCGTCGGCGCTCCCAGCGACGTCGTCGAATCGATCTACGGCTACCACATCGTGCTCGTCTCCGAGGTGAAGCCGCCGCAGAAGAAGACGCTCGAGCAGGTGTCGACGACCCTCACGAAAGATCTGTCCGCCACTCGCTGTGCCGAGCGCAAGGATGCGTGGCTGCAGGGGCTACGCGCATCTGCGCACATCCAGCTGCACGAGGCGGCGCGATGACACCGGCGCGCCTTGCGGCGGCAGCCTGCGGATGGCTCTGCGTCGCTGCGCCTGTCGCCGCTCAGACCACCGTCAACGGCACCGCCGAACTCAGCGTGGCCCGCAGCGAGACCCGCTCCGCCGAGCAGCAGGATTCGAACGGCGCCATTGGCCAGAGCTACTCGCTCGGCTGGGACTCGTCGCTGCTCGACCCGCGGCTGTTCAGGTACTCCGTCCTCGGCAGCTGGCGCTCCAGCGACTACTCGGCGGCCAGCGCCGGGCAGCGCAACCAGGATGGCCGCGCCGGTGACCTCGGCTACCGCATCGGCGGCACGCTGCTGCCCGCGAGTCCGATGCCGTTCTTCTTCCAGACCTCGAGGACCCGCAGCCGATCGGCCGGCGACCTGGCCCCGTCGAACCCGATTCGAAGCGGCCTGCTCGCGGCATCCGGCGCGCCGCCCGTGGACTACGAATCGCAGAACCGCGAGACGACCATGAACTGGAACGTCGCGCTGGAGCGGCTGCCGCAGGTCACGCTCGCGTACCGCCAGGGACAGTCCGTGATCTCCGGGGGCCACTACCAGGCGACGCAGCAGGACCGCGACCTCTCGGCGTCGCTCCTGAAGAACACGCGCAAGACCCACCAGACCCTTCGCTATCAGTCGACCCGCTCCGAGAACGTGATGGAGCAGACCTTTGCCCAGAACCTCGGCTTGCTGGACTATGACTTCGGCGCCACCCTGAGCGCGCACACCAGGCTCACGGTGAACGCCGGCCGCCGGAACACCTTCGCGAAGTCGGTGTTCGCCACTCCGGTGGACCTCGACCAGGGCGCGTACGCCCCGGTCTCCACGACAGGCGCGTCTGGCTCGCAGTACGGACAGGTGAACCTGAGCTACGAGCCGACCGGCCGCTTCACGACCCGCGTGACCGGCAGCGCCGACCGCCAGACCGGCGACCTGGCCACCACCGCCGCCACCCTCGCCTCGGTCTCGACCAACGCCGAGATCGTGAAGGGGCTGATGCTCACTGGCTCGGCGACCGCCGGCCAGCGCCAGCAGGTGGTCGGCGCCCAGATGGTCAGTGTCCTGACCCGCACCGCCGATGCGGGGATCAGCTACCAGATCAACGCCCGGCATGTCGGCGTCGGTGCAAGCACGACCCGTGGGCTCGGCACGAGTCTGACGCCGGAGGGCCAACCGGGTCGCCGCGAGGCGTGGTCCGGCGAAGCCCATGCCTCCACCGCTGCAGGCTGGTTCGCGGCTGGCGCCGGCTACGACCGGTCGCACAACCAGGATGACATCCTGGACTTCGGCAACTACGACGCGGAACGCGTGCGCGGGTCGGTGCAGGCTCAGACCACGAGGGCCTCACTCTCGACCAGCGCCGAACAGCTGAACATGACGCGCGGCCGGGCCGCCACCTTCATCCGGAACCTCCAGCGGACGCTGTCCAGTACCGCGTCGCTCCGCCTGGTCGGCCAGAACTTCGTCTCGGCCACGGCCGGGCACTTCTACAACGACTTCGACGGCGCAGCCGGCGTCGGCATCGACCGCTCGCTCTTCTGGAGCGTCGGGCTCGACGGCTCGCTTCGCCAGACGCTGCATCTGTCGGGCTGGCTCCGCAGCGAGAACGCGTCCGCCTCGCGGACCCTGTTCAACCAGCAGGCGCTCAGCGCGTTCGGGCGCCTCGAGTACCGGCTCCGCACGCTCAACTTCGCGCTCGAGTACCGCCGCAGTCACAGCCGGATGCAGTATCCCGGCATGCTCGGCCCGGACGCGTTCGCCGGGCGTCAGCTCCGCTTCAGCGTGGTGCGCCAGTTCGGTGTACGGGTGCGATGAGACTCGCAACCCTGACGCTCGGTTGTCTCCTCGTCCTCGCCACCGAGGCCCGCGCGCAGATCGCCGAGGCGCCCGTGTGGCCGGCGCCGCCCGCGGCCGCGCGGATCCGCTACCTGGATGCCCTCAGTCCGCGCACCATCCGCCGGCCGCCCTCCGCCTTCTCCAGGTTCCTGCGCGTTCTCGTCGGGGCCGATGCCGAGAAGACCATGACGCAGCCGTACGGCATCGCCGTCGGTCCGGACCGGCGCGTGTACGTCGCCGACTCGGTCGGTGGCGTCGTGCATGTCTACAACGTCGAGCGCTCCGAATACGACCGGATCACGGTGGGTGCGGCATCGCTCATCGGCATTGCCGTCGTCGGCGAGCGGATCTACCTGACCGACTCCGTCGGCGGCACGGTGCTGTGCGTCGACCGCAAGGGGCACGTGCAGTGGACCCGCGGCGCGCGTGATGGGTTCGTGCGTCCCACCGGCATCGCCGCCTCCGCCGACCTGCTCTACGTCGTCGACACGATGCAGCACCGCGTCGTGATGCTCGGCATGAACGGCACCCCGCTCGGTACGTTCGGAGTGCGCGGCAACGGACCCGGTCAGTTCAACTTCCCGACCAACATCGCCCGGATGACCGACGGACGCCTGCTCGTCACCGACACGATGAACTTCCGCGTGCAGTTGCTCGACCGCAAGGGTGCGCCGCTGTCGGCCTTCGGACGGCTGGGCGATGGTCCCGGGGATTTCGACAAGCCGAAGGGCATTGCCGTGGACAGCAATGGGCACATCTATGTGGTCGAGGGGTTGAACGACGTGGTGCAGATGTTCGATGGCGAGGGACGCCTGCTGATGGCGTTCGGCGGGTCGGGAGCGGGACCGGGACAGCTGTGGCTGCCGTCCGGCATCGCCATTGTCGACGACGTCGTCTATGTGGCCGACGCGGCGAACAGGCGGGTGCAGCGGTTCAAGTACATGGCGGAGCCGCGATGACGCGCGTTCTCGCGATAGCCCTCGGTGCCTGGCTGGTCGGCCTCTGCGCGCTGCTGCCGCTCTCCGCGCAGGAGACGGTGACGACGGCGACCAACAAGCACAACCTGTCGACGAGCGGGCCGGGCCCGGTGAAAGCGCAGGCGACCTCTGAGATCTGCATCTTCTGCCACACGCCGCACAACGCCAACCCGGTGACGCCGTTGTGGAGCCAGGCCCTGTCGTCTGCCAGCTACACGTCGTACGCAAGCAGCACGATGAACGCGACCGTCGGCGTCCCGCAGGGCAGCTCGAAGCTGTGCCTGAGCTGTCATGACGGCACGGTGGCCCTCGGGAACATCGCCGGCTCCGGGCAGCTCCCGATGACCGGCCTCCCCACGGGGAAGCTGACCGGCCCCTCATCGCTCGGCACGAACCTCGGAGACGACCATCCGATCTCCTTCGTGCCGGTCACCGGCTCGACCGTGGTGAACCCTCCGGCGGGGAGCCCGGTTGCGCTCGACGCGAATGGCCAGGTCCAGTGCGTCACCTGCCACGAGCCGCACCAGCAGGACATCGACGCGACGACGAAGAAGTTCCTCGTCATGAACAATTCGTCGTCGTCCATGTGTCTCGTGTGCCATCGCCCCGCGTACTGGTCGTCGAATCCGAGCAGTCACATGACGTCCACGAAGCCGTTCGCGGCGGGGCAGGGCGCGCACACGGGCTACACGACCGTGGCCACGAACGGCTGCGAGAGCTGCCACAAGCCGCACACGGCCACCACGGCGGCGCGCATGCTCAAGGGGGTCGAGGAGCAGACGTGCGGCAGCTGTCATGGGCCGTCGGCGATCGGCCGCAACATCCAGGCGGAGTTCTCGAAGACGTACAACCACCCGACGTACCGCATCACGCCGTCGGTGCATGACGCGTCGGAGGCGCCGAACAACCCGTCGCACACGCTGCCCGAGGTGTCCGGGGCGACGCCGCGCCACGCCGAGTGCGAGGATTGCCACAATGGCCACGCCAGCTACGCCGCGTCCACCGCAGCGCCGAAGGGGTCCGGGGCCGTGGCCGGTGTGTGGGGGATCAACCGGAGCAACACGCTGGTGCAGCCGAGCGGGTCGCCTCCCTCGGTGAACGAGTACGAGATCTGCTTCAAGTGCCATGCGGACTCGGCCAACATGCCCCAGGCGGGCGGTGCGCCGGCGCCGCCGTACCCGAACCGTGTCGCGCCGCAGTTCAACAAGCGCCTGCAGTTCGACTCCACAGCGGTCTCCTATCACCCGGTCGAGGCCGCCGCGAAGGCGACGACGTCGCCGAGTCTCAAGTCGCCGTGGACCCGCACGAGCATCATGCGCTGCACCGACTGCCACGACAGCGACACCGGACCGAAGGCGCCGACGCCCGGCACGGGGCCGGCCGGACCGCACGGGTCCAGCTTCAAGCACCTGCTCGCGGGACGGTACGACATGGACAACTCGAACACGACCGAGAGTGCCGCAGCCTATGCGCTCTGTTACAAGTGCCACGACCGGACGATCATTCTCAGTACGACCTCGTTCCGCGAGCACGACCGGCACGTCCGCTCGGAGAACGCGTCGTGCTCCATCTGCCACGACCCGCACGGGATCAGCGGCGCGCAGGGGACCACGCTGAACAATGCGCACCTGGTCAACTTCGACAAGCGCTTCGTGACGCCGAGCAGCGGCGGGTTGCTCAAGTGGGAGCAGACGAGCCCCGGCCGCGGCCGCTGCTATCTGACTTGTCACGGCGACAACCACAACCCCGAGTCGTACTGAACCCGGACGTCAGGTCCCGGCCGTCGGACGGACGCCTCCGACCCGGGCCCCGCCGGCGTCCGGGCGGGAACCACCTGGACGATAGATTCGCGGCTTCGGGGAGGCGGACGAGAAGTCACGTGCAATGGGCGGCCAGCCGTGTATACTCTCGCGGCACTGAATTCGTCCGGGAAACCGTACCGAGGAGACCGTTACATGAAGATGCGCGTCATTCTTGCACTCGCGATGTCCGTGGGCATCGCCGCGTGCGCACAGCAGCAGGCCGCCCAGCCGGCCCCGGCGGCGGAGCAGAAGGAAGCCCCCCGTCCAGCGGCGCCCGCTGGTGGTGGCCTCGCCGGCACCGCAGAACAGCAGGCCAAGCAGGCCGAACTCGAGAAGAACACCCCCCAGCTCAAGGTCACCGAGGACTACCTGAAGCTCGTGATCCCGGGGCAGACCATCGGTGAAGCCGTCGGCGTCGCCAAGAACTCGCAGGGTCACCTGTTCGTCTTCAGCCGCACCGGCAAGACGGCGACCGTCAAGGGCAGCGCCGCCTCCATGCTGTTCGAGTTCGACCAGAACCTGAAGTTCGTCAAGGAGTGGGGCCCGAACAACTACGCGGCCGGCTTCGCGCACACCGTGCGCGTCGACAAGGAAGACAACGTCTGGATGACGGACGAAGGCGCGAACATGATCGTCAAGTACCGTCCCGATGCGACGGTCGCGCTGACCCTGGGCCGCAAGGAAGAACCGCTCGACTGGCTCGAGAAGTTCATCGAAGAGGGCGAGAAGATCGAGTCGAAGACCCCGGTCCAGCGTCCGTGGGTGTTCAACCGCCCGACCGACGTGACCTGGAGCACCGACGGCAGCATCTTCGTGTCCGACGGCTACAACAACTCGCGCGTCGCGAAGTTCGACAAGAACGGCACCTGGGTCAAGGCCCTCGGTGAGCGCGGCAGCGAGCCCGACCAGTTCAACACCCCGCACGGCATCACCTCGGACGCCGCCGGCAACATCTACGTCGCCGACCGCGGCAACCGCCGTGTCCAGGTCTATGACCCGGAGCTGAAGCGTCTCCGCATCATCGAGGGTATGGGCGCTCCCTGGTCCGCGTGCATCAACCCCGGCCCGACGCAGTACCTGTTCACGGGTGACGGCAACGGCAAGATCTACAAGTTCGACCTCGAGGGCAAGCTCCTCGGCTGGGCGCAGACGAGCCTCGGCCACGGCCAGAACGGCTGCCTCGTGCACGAACTCCACTGCGAGTCCGAGACCGTCCTCTACAAGGGCGACTGCTCGACCTGGCAGGTGGAGAAGATCACGCTCGGCCAGTAAGGTCCGACCGGCAACAGACGAAAGGCCCGGCGCATCATGCGTCCGGGCCTTTTGTTTTTCCGGGGTCGTCCGCGAGACTCTGACCTCTGACCTCTGGGGCCCTATCCTCTGGCCCCGCGCCGCCACACCACAAACGCGACGACGACGCCGAGGACGAGCAGGAGCTGCCGCTCGGTCGTCCTGTCGAACGGGTCCTCAGCCACCTTCAACAGCAGCCGCTGGCGTGTGAGCGAGTCGCTCCGGTATGCCTGATCGTACCGGCGCACGAGCTCATCGCGGACCTCGACCGCCTGCGGGTCGTCGCTCAGTCCGAACCCGAGCTGCGGGGGGAGTACGGGCAGGACGTCCGCCGGGTCCACGACCCAGTTGACCCCCTTCACCAGCAGGCTTCGTCCCTCGTCGGGCGGCCAGGCGGCGACGAGGAGCAACGCCGTCGCGAAGAGCACCCAGGCTCCGAGTCGGCTGGTCTTCACTGTGGGCCTCCGGCTGAACGGGATTCGGCGTCCCCGGCCTCTGGCGTGTCGCCGTCCCAGAGAAAGGTCCGCACGTGGTGGCGGCAGCACTCGGGCACGTTGTCGCGGAGCAGCGCCAGGACATGCGACGCCTTGCTGAGGAAGTCCTCGGTGGCCTCCACGACGATCCGGTTCGGATGCCCGCTCCACTGCGTGAGGATGCGCGCGTCGATCGCCGCCGCCTCCTCGATCGACTCGAGGCGCAGCGGATTGTCATGGTTGTACGCGCGAGACGACGTGGGGGTGCGCAGGTGGATGACCGTGTCGTAGCGCGAGAGTTCGGTCTCCCGCGTCGTGCCGACCGCCGAGA
>Ga0075163_10008782_pt1 | contig 13276 bp, 12 predicted proteins | sample JI1023141ADNA_FD_71478 | JGI IMG/M metagenome (GOLD analysis project Ga0075163, IMG submission 71478) | Wastewater effluent complex algal communities from Wisconsin, to seasonally profile nutrient transformation and Carbon sequestration -... | ecosystem: Engineered > WWTP > Effluent > Algae...
CGGCCGGCGGCACCGTCGCCGCCGCCCGGGCCGCGCTCGCCGACGGGCTGGCCGGCAACCTCGCCGGCGGCACCCACCACGCCCACCGCGCCTACGGCAGCGGCTTCTGCGTGTGGAACGATCTGGCGGTGACCGCGGCGGCGATGCTGGCCGAGGGCCGGGTGGCGCGGGTGCTGGTGTTCGACGCCGACGTCCATCAGGGCGACGGCACCGCCGCGATCTTCGCCGACGACGATCGGGTGCAGACCTGCTCGCTGCACGGCGCGCGCAACTTCCCGTTCGAGAAGCAGCACAGCGATCTCGACCTGCCGCTGGCCGACGGCGCCGGCGACGACGAGGTGCTGGCCGCGGTCGAGCGCGGGCTCGATCACTTCGCCGCCCGGCCGGCGCCCGACCTGGTGCTCTACCAGGGCGGCGTCGACGCGCTGGTCTCCGACACCCTCGGCCGGCTGCGCATGACCCTGGCCGGGATGGCGGCGCGCGATCGCCTCGTCCTCGGTCACTTCCGCGGCCGCGGCATCCCGGTGGTGCTCACGCTCGGCGGCGGCTACGCCCGACCGATCGAGGACACGATCGCCGCCCACGTCGGCACCTACCGGGCGGCGATGGCGCTGCCCGGCGCGCCGTCGGCACGACGCGCGTAACCGCGGCCGGGCGGCGGCGTCGAAGGCTGGTGGTCGAGGCCGATCGGGTGCTGTGGTGGTTCGCGGTCGCGCACGCGGCGGTCGCGCTCGCCTGCCTGGCCTGGTTGGCGTTCGACGCCGCGCCGGTGCTGGGCGTCCACCCGGCGCACAAGCCGCTCAAGTTCGGGCTGTCGATCGCGGTGTTCCTGGCCGCGATGGCGTACCTGGTGCCGACCTTGGCCTGCGGCGGCGGGGTCGCGCGCGCGCTGGCGTGGACGTTGGCGCTGACCATGGCGCTCGAGATGGCGCCGATCCTGATCCAGGCCATCCGCGGCGTGCCGTCGCACTTCAACACCCGCGCGCCGCTCGACGCCGGGCTGTGGCGGCTGATGCTGATCGCGATCGTGATCGCGACGTTCACCGTGCTGGGCATCGCGGTCCTGGCCACGGTGCGCCCGCTGCGCGCCGGCGATGGCGGGGCGATCGCGCCGCTGCTCGCCACCGCCTGGCGGGTCGGGCTGTGGTTCTTCGTCCTGGCCGCGTTCACTGGCTTCCGCATGGGCGGGCAGGGCCGTCACTCGGTCGGCGGCGACGACGGCGGGCCCGGGCTGCGGCTGGTCAACTGGAGCGTGGCGCACGGCGATCTCCGGATCGCGCACTTCGTCGGCCTGCACGCGCTGCAGGCGCTGCCGCTGATCGCCCTCGCGCTCGGTCGCGCCCCGGTCGGGGCGCCGGCGCGGTGGGCGGGGCTGATCGCCGCGATCGCCGCCCACCTCGCGGTCGGCGGCTGGACCCTGCTGCGGGCGCTGGCCGGCCGACCGCCCTGGTAGCGGCGCGCGGCCCGCGTTGGCGCGTGCCGCCTGCTGCCGGCGGCGCGCGATCGGCTATGGTCGGCGCCATGTCCGCCGCCCCCGTCGTCCACTACACCCTCACCGGCAAGACCGCGATCGTCGCGATGGACGACGGCAAGGCCAACGCCCTGTCGATGGCGATGCTCGACGAGCTCGACGCCGCGCTGACCCGGGCCGAGGCCGAGGCGAGCGCGGTGGTGCTGACCGGCCGGCCGGAGCGGTTCTGCGCCGGGTTCGATCTCCGGATCATGATGAGCAGCCCCGACGCCGCGATCGCGCTGCTGCGCCGCGGCGCCGACATCCTGCTCAGGCTGTTCGGGCTGCCGCTGCCGCTGGTGATCGCGGCCACCGGCCACGCCCTCGCCGGCGGCGCGCTGGTGGTGCTGACCGGCGACGTCCGGATCGGCGTCGACGGGCCGTACAAGGTCGGGCTCAACGAGGTCGCGATCGGCATGCCGGTGCCGCTGCTGGCGATGGAGCTGGCCCGCGCCCGCCTGACCCCGCTCGACCTGACCCGCGCCACCCTCGGCGCCCACATCTACACCCCGGCCGAGGCGGTGCCGGCCGGCTACCTCGATCGGGTGGTCGCCGCCGACGCGCTGGCCGCCGAGGCGCTGGCCGAGGCCAACCGGCTGGGCGCGCTGCCGCGCACCGCCTACGCGCCGACCAAGCAGCGGCTGCGCGGCGCGACCATCGAGCTGATCCGCAGCGGCTTCGAGGTCGACGTCGCCCGCGCCCTCGGCCGCTGACCGATCGATGAGCAAGGCCATGGATCGAGTCGACGAGGAGCTCGCCGCGGTCGGCGCGATCCTGGTCGAGGACCGGCTGCTGCGCCGGTTGATCAAGCGCCACCGCCACGTCCCCGGCCTCGGCCTGCAGGTCCCGCACGCCGACAGCTACGCCCTGCCGCGGGCCGAGCTGACCACGCTGCTCGATCCGGCCGAGCTGACCTGCGACGTCGCCGCGCTGCCCGAGCGGGTCGCGGTGATCACCGGCCGGCGCGCCGACCTCGCCCGCGGCAACCAGGCGGCGTGGTCGCAGGCCTGGCGAGCGATCTTCCACGCCCACGTCCACCACGCCTTCGACGTCCTCAACGCCGGCGACAAGCTCGGGCCGGCGGCGATCCGGCAGCGGATCAACGCGATCGGCCAGACCGAGTTCGACGAGGCCCGGCTGGTGCTGCGGCAGGAGGACCTGCTGCTGCCGCCCGGCGACGATCCCGGCGCCTACGTCGAGTTCGTCGCCCTCTACCTCGAGCTGCGCCACTTCGCGCCGCGCGCGCTGGCCAAGACCTTCCCCATCCTCCACGGCGCCGATCAGGTCGGCGTCACCATCGCCCTCGACGTCGACGACGTCGCGCTGCTGGCCGGGTCGCGCCCGGCGCGGGCCCCGGCCCGGCCGCTGATCGACGGCGGCGAGCTCGACGCCGGCGCGTCGATGGCCCGGCCGATCGCCCGGCCGGTGATCCGCGGCCGGTTCGGCGACCGGCTGACCCGGCGCGCCGCCGAGGTGGCGCGGGCGCGCGGCAACCAGGCCCGGGCCGCGATCCTGGCGGTGCGGACCGGCGAGGTCGAGCAGGCCAAGGCCGACCTCGACGCGCTGATCGCCCGGCTCGGCCGCGCGCTGGGCGGCGCGTCGACCGACGGCTGGGCCGCCGCGCTGCTGCTGGTCGCCGAGGCCGCCGCCGCCCAGCCGGTGCTGCGCTACACCGCCGGCGCCCGCCTGCTGGTCGATCTCCAGGCCGCCTGCGTCGCCGGCGAGCGCGACGTCGAGGTGGTCGACGCGCTGTCGTGGGCGCGGTCGTTCGGCAAGGCGGCCATCGTCCACAAGCTGCCGGCGACCCGCGAGATCCGGGTCGCCCGCCGGATCCGGGCCGCCGCCCGCAAGCTGCCCGCGATCACCCTCGACTCGACCGACGAGCGCGAGCAGCTCGCCGACGCGGTCCACGCCATGGTCGAGCGCGCCAACCAGAACGTGCGCGACGTCCTCCGGCCGACGATCGAGGCCACCCTCGACGAGGTCGGGCTGCGGCCGCGCCACCTGCCCGGCCGGGTGGCGCAGAAGAAGGTGATCGACGAGCTGCTCGATCGCGCGGTCGCGGTCGGCCGGCTGTCGCTCGGCAACCTGCGCGACGCGATCTCGCACAACGAGCTCAAGCTGCCCGACCTCCAGCCGATGCAGCTCGCCCGCGGCGATCAGCTCCTGCGGGCCGACAAGCTGCTGGCCGGCTCGCTGGCCGGGGTCTACCGCCGAGGCGAGATCTACCTCCGCTTCCTGCAGAAGGTGTCGTCGGTGCTGTCGGGCACCGGCCTCGGCCGCCTGCTCAGCCTCTACGTCCTGCTGCCGGTGGTCGGCTCCTTCTTCGTCGTCGAGGGCGTGCAGCACATGGTCGCGCCGATCGCGCGCGCCACCCACCACGCCGAGCCCGAGCTCGCGACCCGGCCGGCCTTCATCACCGTCGCGATCATCGTCTTCCTGCTGCTGCACGCCGGCTGGTTCCGGCGCTGGGCCGGCATGGCGATGCGCATCCTCGGCCGCGGCTTACGCCTGGTCTTCCTCGACAGCCTGGCCTGGCTGTGGCGGGTGCCGGTGGTGCGGCCGTTCACCCGCTGGCTGCTGCTGCCGGCGCTGCCGGCCGCGCTCGCCGCCTGGCAACTCGACGGGCTGATCCGCTGGCCGGTGGCGGGCGCGCTGTTCGCGGTCACCGCGGTGCTGATCAACTCCAGCGCCGCCGAGGAGATGATCAGCGACGTCCTGCTCCGCTCGGGCCGTCAGCTCGCCCGCCGCATCCTGCCCGGCCTGGTCAAGTACGCGCTCGAGTTCTTCGGCTGGCTGATCGAGCTGACCGAGCGCGGCATCTACCGGGTCGACGAGCTGCTCCGCTTCCGGCCCAACCAGTCGCCGGTGGTGGCGGTGATCAAGGGCGTGCTCGGCACGCTGTGGTTCGCGGTCGCCTACGTGCTGCGCATCTACGTCAACCTGCTGATCGAGCCGACGGTGAACCCGGTCAAGCACTTCCCGGTGGTGACCGTCGCCGCCAAGCTGATCTTGCCGTTCATCCCGCAGATGACGGTCGCGATCGGCCAGCCGATCGGCACCATCTTCGGCCCGACGGTCGGGACGTCGTTCGGCGCCTTCACCGTGCTGGTGCTGCCCGGCATCGCCGGCTTCCTGGTCTGGGAGCTCAACTCCAACTGGAAGCTCTATCGCAGCAACCGGGCCGAGATCCTGGGCGCGGTGTCGATCGGCAGCCACGGCGAGACCATGGCCGGCCTGCTCAAGCCCGGCTTCCACTCCGGCACCGTGCCCAAGCTGTACGCCAAGCTCCGGCGCGCGACCTGGAAGGGCGACGAGCGGGCGGTGGCGCGCCACGGCGAGGGCCTCCACCACGTCGAGGAGGCGGTGTGGAAGTTCGCCGACCGCCAGCTGGTGTCGATGCTCAACCAGGACCTCACCTTCCGCGCCGCCGACGTCGCGGTCGATCACGTCGACGTCGGCTCCAACCGGGTGCGGATCGATCTGGTGTGCCCGACGGTCGCCGCCGGGGTCACCACCATCGCGTTCGAGGAGCAGTCGGGCTGGCTGGTCGCCGGCGTGCCGCAGCTCGGCTGGCTGGCCGCGCTCGGCCCCGATCAGCGGCGAGTGGCCGAGATCGCGCTGGCCGGGTTCTACAAGCTGTCGGGCGTCGACGTGGTCCGCGAGCAGGTCGAGGACGTCCTGGTCCGCGGCGGCCTGAGCGCGCCGCCGGCCTACGACTTCGCCGACGACGGGCTGGTGGTGTGGCCGGGCCCCGGCTTCGACGTCGAGCTGGTCTACGACCTCCGCTCGGCCGACCTGGCGCCAGTGGTACGGGGCCCGGCGTTCGCCGGCCCGGTGCCGGCGCTCGCCGGTCAGCGGGCGCTGTTCGGCCGCGAGCCGATCAAGTGGCAGGCCTGGGCCACGACCTGGGAGCGGCTGGCGCTCGGCATGGAGCCGGCGCCGCTGCTGATCGGCCCCAGCCTGCTCGGCCCGCGGCCCGCCTGATCCGGAGCCCGAGGTCAGACCCAGACAGATCGGCGGCGGCGGTCGGCGGGCCCTTACAAGGCCACGGCGGCGCGCCTTGTCATTCGCACCCTCGCTGCGCTCGTGTGCTCACCGTTCGGGTTGCAGCGTCGCGTACCAGGGGTTGTGCGGCCGGTTGGTCAGCCAGCGCGGATCGTCGTCGGCGATCTCGCCGGCGGCGCAGGCGGCGCGCAGCTCCTTCTCGCGCGGGATCAGCGCCGCGATCTGGTCGCGGATCAGGTCGGCGGTCTTCTTGTACAGCGCCGGCCGCGGCTTCGACGTCGTGAACGCGCTGTAGTCGACCGGCTCGCCGAACACCGCGATCACCGGCCGGGTCCGGCGGATGTGGGGCCGGAAGTTGTCGCGCAGCTCGGCGACGAAGTCGTTGTTGAGCCCGAGCACGAACGCCGGGATCACCATCGGCTTGGCCTGGAGCGCGATCTGACCGATGCCGGGCATCGCCGGCAGCATCTCGTACGGATCGGGGCCCTTGCCGCGGGTGCCCTCGGGGTGGACGCCGATCACGGTGCCGCGGCGCTGCAGCATCTCGACCAGCTGATCGACGGTGCGCTTGTTGGCCTCGGCCCGCTCGCGCTGGCGGAACACCGGCGGCCACATCACGCCGGCGGCGACGCCCCAGTTGACCAGCATGCCGAGCGGGTGCTCGTAGAAGAAGTTGGCGCGGACCGGGAAGTTGATCCGCCGGCACCACGGCGTGCCGGTCAGGTACAGGGCCAGGAGCATCGCGTACTGATCGAAGAAGCTGCGGTGGTTCGAGGCCAGCAGCACCCCGCGCTCGGGGTTGCGGGCGATCAGCCCGTCGAGGCCGTCGAACAGGCAGCGGTGGGCGATGCCGGCCCGGACCCAGGTGTAGGTGACGCCGCGCAGGAACCGGTCCTGGAGGAGCTGGCCGACCGGGTGGGTGTTGGTCGCGCCCGCCATGCGGAGGGCGAGCCGCTCGATGCGGGTCAGCTCGGCGCGGCCGGCGCCGTCGACGGGCGCCTCGGCGTGATCGGAGGGTGCGGCCATGGCCCCATCTACCACGGCGGCGCGCCGGCCCGCGCGTGCGGCGGCTCACCCCGCGCGGGCCGCGCGGCGGCGGTCGATCGGCGGCGGTGATACAACCGGCGCATGACGTACTCGCTCGCCTCGACGCTGTCTCGCCTGACCCTGCTCGCCGGCCTCGCCACCGTGGCCTCGTGCCCGGCCGCCGGCATCCCTGGCCTGGGCGTCCCGGGCGGTGGCCTCGGCCCGCGACCGGTGCCGCAGGTCAGCGTCAGCGCGGTCGTCCTCGAGACGCAGCCGACCAACCAGATGCTGGCGGCGTACTACTGCAAGCAGGCGGTGAGCGGCCCGCTGTCGATGGGCTGTCGGGTGTTCGGCTCGACCCCGGCCAAGGCCGACCTCCGCTTCACCTTCCGGGTCGAGCTCGAGGCCAAGAACCCGGCGTCGATCCCGATGCCGGTGGTCAGCGCGCTGGTCGCGTTCGCCGCCTACCCCGAGGCGACCGGGGCCCAGAACCTCGGCACGGTGTGCGTGTCGATGTGCGAGGACCCGAGCAGCTGTCCGCAGGTGGCCGACGCCTGCGCCAGCGACGAGCCGCAGATCCGCGGCGTCAACGACTTCGCCAACGCCGCGGCCGGCTTCCTGGTCAACGCCGCGCTGACCGGCGGCGCGTCGATCGACAACCTGCGCATGCCGATGGTGCCGCCGGGCGGCTCGCTCAAGTTCGTCGCCGGGCTGACCCTCGACATCGATCAGACCCTGGCGCTGCTCAGCCGGCTGGGCGGCGACGTCATCGGCGACGTCAAGGCGGGGCGGACCCCGAAGTTCACCATCCCGTGGGCGGTCGAGGGCTCGGTGTGGGTCCGGTTCGAGGGCTTCGGCCGGATCGGCGCCGGCTTCCCCCGTCAGACCGGCGCCTGGGCGCTGCGCTGAGTGGGGCCGGGTCGCCCAGGCCGCCGGTCGCCGAGGGTGGCCGGCCGGACGTCGACGAACGGCGAGGACGGTCGATGCGGACGTCATGAACCGCTTCCCTCCGCCCCCGCCGGGTGCCGAGCGCCGTCAGCACGCGCGCCACGACGTCGTGGTGTCGGTCGAGGTCGCGCACGACGACACCATCGCGATCGCCAGCCTGACCAACATCTCGCACGGCGGCGCCTTCCTCGAGCTCGACGACTGCGAGGCGATCGCGATCGGGATCCGGGTCCGGGTCCAGATCGAGGTCGGGGGCCACGAGGCGACCGCCGACGGGCGGGTGGTGCGGGTGACCGCCGGCGCCCAGCCGGGCTTCGCCGTGACCTGGACCGCGCCGAGCGCCAGCCTGGCCGCGATCGTCGATCACCTGATCGCCGAGGTCGCGCGCGCGCCGGCGGCGGCGACCGCCTAGCGTTCGATCGCACGCGCGAGCTAGCGCTCGACCGCACGCGCGAGCTAGCGCTCGACCGCACGCGCGAGCTAGCGCTCGACCGCGAGCCAGAGCGCGGCCTGCCGTTGCTTGAACGAGTTCTGCGGCCCGAGGAGCTGCGGCCAGCCGGCGTCGACGCCGGCGCGCCAGCGGCCGTGGCCGATCGCGATCCCGGCGGCGATCGCGACCTCGAGCTTGTCGCCGACGGCGGCGAGATCGCCGCGGACGCCGGTCCGCAGCCAGCCGCTGACCGGGCCGGCGTCGACGCCGAGCCAGACCGGCGCCTCGAGGGTGTCGCGGTTGCCGAGCGCGCGCTGGCCGAGGCTCATGGTCAGCTCGGGGCTGGCGACCAGCCACCAGCGGCCGGCGTGGGCGGCGCCGCGCAGGCCGAGCCGGGCCAGCGGTCGCGCCGGTTCGACGCCGGCGAGGCCGAGCCGGGCCAGCGCCGCGATCGCCAGCCGGCCGTCGTGGACCCGCCAGCGGACGTCGACGGTGCCGCCGCGCCAGCGCCGCGGGCAGGCGTGGGCGCCGCTGACCAGGCACAGCCCGCCCGACCGATCGATCGTCCCGAGCGCGGCGGCGCTCTGGCTGACGGCGACGGTGAGCCGCGGGGTCAACGCCAGCGCGCCGTCGAGCGCCAGGCCCCACGGCGCGCCGACCACCCGGGTCGACAGGCTCAGCTCGTAGCTGGCGGTGACGTAGCCCTCGCCGGCGGCGAGCGGCGCGCCGCCGAGGCGATCGCGGGCCGGGCTCGCGTCCACCGCGGCGAGCGGCGCGACCAGCGCGACCAGCGCGACTCGCGCGACCCGCGCGAGCACCAGCGATCGGGGCGCGGCACGCACGTCGCGACCATACTCGGGTTGGCCGCCTGCGCGCTCGTCGGCTGTCAGCAGCCGGTCGCCGATCTCGACGAGGTCTACTACCGCGGCCCGGGCCGGCGGGTGGTGTGCGCGGTCAACATCGACGCCAGCGCCGGCAACGACGCCGCCAGCCTGGCCGCGGGCCTCGATCGCGCCGCCGATCGCGGCGAGGTGCTGCAGCTCTACGGCCACGCCCCCGGGCGCACCGTCGCCGAGGCGACGATCGACGCGATCCTGGCCGGCGCCCGGGATCGCGGGCTGGCCTCGTTCACCTACGCCGAGCTGGCCGCCGGCCGCCCGGCCGAGCCCGGCCTGGCGCTGAGCTTCGACGACTCGGCGATCGAGGCCTGGGCCGGCCTCGCCGATCGGCTCGACGCCGCCGGGGTCCGGGTCACCTTCTTCGTCACCCGCTATCACCTGTGGACCGAGGCCGAGCGGGCGCTGCTGCGCGACCTCGCCGCTCGTGGCCACGACGTCGAGGCCCACAGCGTCGCCCACCTGCGCGCCCCCGACATCGTCGAGGATCGTGGCCTCACCGCCTACCTCGCCGACGAGGTCCTGCCCGGCCTCGAGCTCCTGCGGGCCGACGGCTACCGGCCGACGGTGTTCGCCTACCCGTTCGGCGCCCGCACCGACGAGCTCGATCGCGAGCTGCTCGGACGGTTCGCCATGTTGCGCTCGGTGAGCTACAGCAACGATGGTCCCCTGGTGGTCGATCCATGCCCCGAGTAGCCCTGCACGTTCGCGTCGCCGCCGCCCGGCCGGTGCGGGCGGTGGTGCGCGCGGCCCTGGTCGTCGGCGTGCTGCTCGGCCTGCTGGTCGGGACGGCGGCGGCCGAGCGGCTGGTGCTGGTCGACGTCCCGGCGCCGGTCGAGGCCGCGCTGCGGGTCGGCCTGGCGCCGTGGGCGGTCGAGGTGGTGGTGGCGCCGACGCCGGCGACGGCCGACCCGGCCGGGCTGGTCGCGACCCACGGCGCCGCGTTCGTGGTGTGGCGGCGCGGCGACGAGCTGGTGCTGTACGACGCCGCCCTCGCCGCCGAGGAGCGGCGGCCGCTGCCCGCGGTGCTCGACGACGCCGCGGCCGCCGCGGTCGCGCTGTCGATCCGGACCTGGATGGGCCTCGGGCCGCCGGCCGACGGCGAGTCGGGGTGCCCGCCGGGCGGCTGCTCGCGGCCGGCGCGGCCCCGGCGCTGGCTGGTCGAGGGCGCGATCGGTGTCCGCGCCAACCCGGCCGGGCAGGGCGGGGCCGGCTTTCGCTACGGGGTGGCCGCGGGTCATCGCCGCGGCCGGTTCGAGGGCGGGCTGCGGGTCGAGCTCGGCGTCGACACCAGCGGCACCGGCTTTGGCCGGCTCGGCACCTGGAGCCTGACCACCGCCGGCGCGTGGGCGCGCGCCGCGCTCGAGGTCGCACCCGCGCTCACGCTCGCCCCCGGTGTCGGTGTCGGCCTCAGCCACGCCCGCTTCGTCGCCCCGCGCGGGGTGCCGGGCCTGCCGGCCGACGACGAAGCGTCGACCGCGCTGGGCCTCGACGCCGAGCTCGGCGGGCGCTGGGCTCGCGGCCGGATCAGCGCCGGCGCCCAGGTCGGCATCACGTTGATCCCGGGGACGCAGCTCTTGCGCTCGCACGCGATCGACCAAGCCATCCCCGCCCACGTCGAGCCGTGGCTGCGCGCAACCCTCGCGGTCGCCTTCTGACCGCGGCGGCGGCCGGCCTGGCGCGGCGCGGTCGATGTCGCCGTGGCCAGGTCGATTTCTGGTGACCGACGGCCCGCCCGTCGCCACCAAGGGAGCAGTGGTGTCCTCCCCCGCCGTGACGACCGACCTGGTCGCCATCGCCGCGCGCTGCGCGCAGGGAGATCGCGCCGCTCAGCGCGAGCTGTTCCTCCGCACCCGCGCCGCGGTCCACCGGACCTTGTTTCGCATCCTGGGCAGCAACCACGAGGTCGAGGACCTGCTGCAAGAGACCTACCTGATGGTGTTCCGCTCCATCCACCGCTTCGAGGGCCGCTCGAGCCCGAGCACCTGGTGCTGCGGCATCGCCGTCCACGTCGCCTACAACCACCTCCGCGCGGCCCGGCGACGGCGCCACGAGCCCGAGGTCGACGTCGCCGATCCTCACCCCGACGTCGGCGCGCTGGCCGAGCAGCGCGAGGCGTCGCGGCGGCTCTACCAGGCGCTCGACCGGCTCGATCCCGAGCAGCGCATCGCCTTCACCCTGACCGCGGTCGACGGCCAGACCGTCGCCGCCGTCGCCGAGACCCTCGCGATCAGCGTCGGCGCGGTGAAGACCCGGGTGTGGCGCGCCCGCCGCGAGCTCGATCGGCTGGCGCGCAAGGACCCGGCGCTGGCCGACTACGTCCGCGGGCTCGCGGAGGAGGCGCCATGAGCGATCGATCCTCGACGTCGGCCCGGCCGGTCCCACCGGTCGACGAGCTGTCGGACATCGCCTGGGCCCGGGTCGAGCGGCGGCTGTGGACCGAGCTCGATCGCGCGCCGGTGGCGGCGCGCCGGGCGCCGGTGCGCCGGCGCTGGCCGTGGCTGGCGGCGGCGGCGATGGCGGCGGCGATGGTCGCCGTGGTCGCGGCGGTCGCCTGGCCGACGTCGTCGCCGCGCCACCACGAGTCGGTGTCGCGGGTCGCGACCGGGGCCGCGCCGACCGAGGTCAGCTTCGGCGACGCCGCGATCACGCTGGCGCCGAGCTCGGCGGTGCTGATGCAGGGCCAGGCCGACCGCGGGGTCGCGATCGTCCTCGAGCGCGGCAGCGCGACCTTCGCGGTGGCGCCGCGGGCCGGGCGGCCGCCGTTCACGGTGCTGGCCGGGGCGGTGCAGGTGCGCGTGATCGGGACGCGCTTCACGGTTTCGCGCAGCGGCGACGATGCTCGTGTCGACGTCGCCCATGGCGAGGTCGAGGTGGTGGCGTGGGGGCGGCGCGAGGTTCTCCTCGCTGGCGCCTCCTGGTCGTCCGACGGCGTTCGGGAGGCCGCCGTCGGGAGATCCGCCCCTGTCGCAAACCCGGACGCCGCCGCCGCTGCGCACTTTTCTCCGCCCGCGCCGGCCGCGCCGGTCGATCGCGCGCCGCCGACCGGACCCGAGCCGTCGCCGGTGCGGCCGCCGCCGCCGGCGCCGTCGCCGATCGATCCTGCCGCGCCCACCGGGCCCGGCCGCGACGGGTCGCCGGCGCTGGCGCCGTCGGCCGCCGATCCTGCCGCCCCGGTCGCGTCGTCGCGCGCCCGCTTCGAGGCCGCGACCGCGCTCGAGGTCCGCGATCCGGCCGCCGCGCTGCGCGCCTACCGCGCGCTGGCCGCCGGCACCGACGCGTGGGCGGCCAACGCGCTCTACGCCGCCGCCCGCCTGTCGTTCGCCCGCGGCGACCGCGACCTCGCCGCGCGCTTCGCCGGCGCCTACCTCCGGCGCTTCCCCGCCGGCGCCAACGCCGCCGACGCCCGCACCCTCCTCGCGCGCACCACCGGAGCCAGCCCATGACCCGCCGTACCCGCCACCGCCTCGGCCCGACCGTCCTCCTCGCGATCGCCCTGATCGCCGCCGGCTGCGGCGGTGGCGGCGGCGGCGCCGGTGACGGTGACGCCCGGGTCGGCGACGGCGACGGCGGCCTCGACGCGCCCGGCACCGGCGTCGACGCCCGGGTCCCGCCCGGCTGCACGCCTGGCGGTCCCCAGTGCAACAACTGCCTCGACGACGACCACGACGGCACCATCGACGGCTTCGACGTCGAGTGCACCGGCGCCACCGACGACGACGAGGGCAGCTTCGCCACCGGCATCCCCGGCGACAACATCGACACCACCCTGCAGGACTGCTTCTTCGACGGCAACAGCGGCTCGGGCGACGACGGCTGCGCGATCCACGTCTGCTGCCTGCTCGGCGCGCCCGATCGCGCGTCGTGCCCGTTCCATCCCCAGCAGTACGATCCGGCGGCGTGCGCCGAGCCGCAGTCCGATCGCTGCCGGATGAACTGCTTCGACGTGACCCCGCCCGGCTGCGACTGTTTCGGCTGCTGCACGATCTGTGATCCGACCACCGACGACTGCTTCGACGTCATCACCAACCCGGCGACCGCGCCCGAGTGCGACGCCAGCAACGTCGGCGATCCGACCAAGTGCCCGCGCTGCACCAAGACCACGTCCTGCAACAACCCGTGCGGCGCCGAGGACTGCGTGCTGTGCCCGGGCCAGACCCCCGACGATCTGCCGCCGACCTGCAACGGCCAGGAGTGCCCGGCGGGCAGCGCGGTGTGCGGCACCGGCACCGCGTGCCCCGAGGGCCAGTTCTGCATCGGCGGCTGCTGCATCGCCGCCATCCCCTGAGGACCCGAACGCAGTGAGGGTCCGAAGCAACAAGGAGCGCCATCGCCGCTGCGTAAGGGCCCCCGAGGGAACAAGTCGATCGGTGATCGCGGTGGAGGCGCCCGGATGGCAAGGCGCGAGGAGCGGCGCACACTCTCCGTGTGAAACCGACGAGCAACGCAGCCAGCCGG
>Ga0075163_10008783_pt1 | contig 13276 bp, 10 predicted proteins | sample JI1023141ADNA_FD_71478 | JGI IMG/M metagenome (GOLD analysis project Ga0075163, IMG submission 71478) | Wastewater effluent complex algal communities from Wisconsin, to seasonally profile nutrient transformation and Carbon sequestration -... | ecosystem: Engineered > WWTP > Effluent > Algae...
TCTTCGCATAACGTGTCATGATACCTTTTCTTGGAGTAAAATCATTCGGATCGTAGATCGTCTGAGTTAACTGCAATGGAATATAAGGAGCATACACATAACCAGCTTCAAGGAAAGTATTTCCTTTGTGACCTACAAGAACGATGTTAGCCGGCATGTAAGGGTCTTTGTAAACTGTGTAACGAGAACCAAGTTGACCGATTTTTTCCATACCAAGGTTGTATTTCTCAGTTTCCGCAGAAGCTGAACCATCAACGTGGAAGTATTCTAAGTCATCAAAGATTGCACCTGCTTCAGCAGAACAGATAATCCAGTTAGCACCACCACGAAGGGTTGCTTTGTGAATTTGAGCAGAAATCTCATTGATACGAGTGATCAAAGTTTGATTCCAGTCTTTCTGTGTCCCAAAGAAGTTGATGTTCTCTTGCATACCTGCATAATCCCAACGAGCTTCGAACATGGCACCATTAACAAGGTCAATGATGATCTCACGGTCAATTTCAGCTGCGATCTCTTCAGAAAGAAGAGCAGTCAATTCAGCTTCAGCATCGATAGAGTGGTATGCTTCCAAATCCTGAGCAAGCTCCGGAGTCCAGTGAGCACGCATCTTACGAGTAACTGTATTTACAGTAACTGAAGAGAAACGAATTGAAAGTTCAGACATTTCACTTTTTGCTTCCAAATCGTTGAATACAACGTAGTAAGGAATAGCAGAGAAACCGCCAAGTCTTGTGTAATCGAAGTCAGCTCCGAAAGTTGAAGTTGGACGAACATCAAGGATGATCTTAGCAACTCCACCTGCGTAGAAGTCTTGTCCCCAAGTCTGTAGGTTAGAGTAGTAACGGATATCAGAACCAGCTGCAACTACAGTAGTACCATTGTAAACAACAGCAGTTACCGCAGACATTTTCAATGTTGAAGAAGCTTGTGATTTGTTGATATCGAAACCTGCACCTAATGTTACAGTTTTGTCGATTAGACCGTTAGTAGTATCCGCAGAACTAGCTGAGAATAGAGTACCATAAGTCGTAACACCTGTACCGAACGAAGCGTCCTGGTTACGGTTGTTATAGAATCTTTCATAAGCTGAAGTGCTTTCGAAAGATGGTCCTGCCTGACCGTTGGCAGTGTTAGCCGGAGCTACTTTGTTTGTAGATACACGTGCATCCATGTAGAATAATAATCCTGAAGGAAGCGCAAGTGGTTGTACAGATACGATTTCGTTTGCAAGCAAACGAGAAAATATACGTCTAACCATTGGAAACGCTACAGTATCAAATCTACCTGCAGATGAATCTAAAGTAACCTCATTTAACATGTGGGAAGCCTGATTTTCCAACACCTGTGCGATGTTAGATTTTTTCTGACCACCAAGACCTTCAAGAAGTCCTGATTGTTCCCAGTTTTTAATGATTTCTTTGCGTTGCTCTGCTAAGTTTTTAAGGGTGGTCATACCCACAGAGCCGCTGTTTAATAATTCACTCATTTTTGTTTCGGTTTTTGTTTTTAAGGTTTATGCTTTTTTTTAAAGAGTGCATCAGCTCTTCTTTGATGCATACATCATCAGATCGCGCATTCTTTTTCTCTCTGGACTTTCGTACAAAGTTTCCGCTTGTGATTCTGCATTCTTGTCTGCCTCTGATTTTTCAGCAGATGGCTTTGCAGTGGATTTCAATTTACTTAGTGGATTTGCTGATTCATTTAGAGTTGTTGATTTCATATCAGAAAGTAATTTGTTGTAAAGCTTTTTAGCTTCTTCAATCGTTTCTACTTTATCAAATTCATCTGCAATTCTTATTTTTTCAGCTGATGTAATTCCAGCAGTCGTAAGCAATCTATTAGCATATGCTAACTTGCCATTGAAAACCTGCATTTCATTTACTTGCTGGCGTAATTCTACAAAGCTGTCTTTGTATTCTTTTACAGCACCTTTTAAACTTGCGTTTTCCTGAATGAGCTCGTCTATTTTAGACTCATATTGAGCTTTAATGTTTTCTATACCTTCTGCTAACTGGGCTAATTCTGCACTTTCTTTTAATGCAGTGACCGGAGCATGATTTAATTTATTATTAATAAATGTTTCTCTGTTTGAAGCTTGACGTTTTGCAGTATGTGAAACACCACGTATTTCATCTACCATTGCTTCTTCGTTTTCATCTTCATTCTCATCAACGATTTCTATCTCATCAAGAGATGATAAATCAAATTCGTCTAGTGAATCTTCAGTAACAACATCTGTTTCAAAAATTCCACTCATGATGTCATCTTCTAATTCGAACATGATATCATCTTCGTTTACTGGAACATTCGGAGCTGCTGGAGCTGGAGCTGCCGGAGCAGGAGCTGCTGGTGCAGCACCCATTGGATTGGCACCCGCTTCATCATCAACAATTGAAACTTCTCCTTCACTTCCGTTTTCTGCACCTGCAGCTTCCGGATTAACTGAAGCAAGAATTGTATCAATCTTACTTGCCATATCTTGAAGATCATTTTTGATCTGACTTAGACCACCATCAGCAGCTGGTTCTCCAACTGTTTCTTCTGGAGCCATAGCTCCATCTACTGCAGGAGCTGCACCATCCATTGCTGGAGCTGGCATTTGATCTTCTTCGCGAAGACCTTCGATTTCAAACATTTCCTCTTCTGGTGAATTTGTCATTTCTGTTTCTGGGTTAGAATTTTCAATTGAACTTGTATCACCACCTATTTCTACACTTGCACCATCAGCCGTAACATTAATTGTTAAGTCTGCATCTGGAGCGATGTCTAATTTTATCCCTTCTTCTACAACCGGAGAATTTTCTTCTGAACTGAATGTTCCAGCTTCGATTTCTCTCATTGTATCAATTACAGCTTTTTCGATTTGTGGAGCGATTGCTTCCTCGATAGATTTTTTTGCGCTGTCAATAGCGTATTGTTCTATCTCTTTTATTTCGATAATGGCATCTTTAATTGATGATTTAACTGAAGATTTTTTAAAACTCATTTTATTAGGTGGGTTATACTTTTTAAATTATTTTTAAAAAGCCGTTTTATACACTTGTTAGTAAATAGTAATAAATTTTCTAAATTCTATTTATGGGGTTATTTTTTATTAATTATTCCAAAAATTGTCTTTAGATAAATCAATTAATTTATTATATGCGCTTGTTGTGCGGTCCTGAACATCTTCCTGTTTTAAAATTTTATGATCAGCATCAACTAATTTTGTAAGACCCCACTGGCGACCTTCTTTAAATAAATAAGCACCTGGAGTAGACGGGGATGAAACCACATCAAATCCGATCAATTCGAAATCTTCCTGAACAACATCGCTTCCTTTGATATTTTTAACTGATCCAACACCTCTTGAAGAAATTCCCAGTTTAATACCACTTTTTAATAAACCTTTAAGAATATTTCCGGATGGAGTTTCAGCAATTTCAATTTCACCATAAAGAGTAGTTCCTTCCCACCACATTCTTGTGACAAGATGAGATACATTAGCCAAAGAAATTACAGCACTATCCGGGTGATCACAATTATGTGTCCATGAAACTTTATTGTTGTATTTCATTAACCAAGTTTTATTTGGTACTGAAACACAATAAACATTATCATTATGAGAAACATATTCTGCTTTAACAAATCTTGAATCTAAATAAACACCCTTAGCTGTTTTACTTCGGATAATATGAAGAGCATTAGAATTTTCTGCTTTGATTAATCTTTGAGTTTTTACAATTTCTGTTTGTAGTTCTATAGTACCATCTTCCAGCTCTATTTCATGAGTGATTTCTGATTCATCTGTTATTAATCTATCTTGTGGAATTCTTACATGAGTACTTACTCCATGACCACATTTAAGCATAATTTCAAAAACATCATCTTTTAGTTTATCTGAAATAGTTGCATATTCTTGCATTAATTCTCCATTGCGCGATTTTCTGTTTAATCCATCACCAATTAATAGCCAATCCAATAAAATATTTAATAATCTTGGTGACCAATTTTTTGCATATTCTGGAATAAATTTTTGAGAAGAATTACCTAATATTCTTAAGTGATCAACTAAATTTTCGTCAGAAAAAATAAATTGTCTACCATTAGTTGCTTTATAATATGAAAAAGGCATTCTATCAAGCAATTCAATAACTAAATTTTTAGTTAATTCTTTCTTTTGTGTGATTCCTATAGAATTTCTTAATTCTCCTCCTTTACTTCCGGCACAATGACCTTCAGAAATATAAATTCCTAAAAAAGCCGCCCAATCTTCAGTTTTAATTTTTATGTCAGAATTGGGTAAATTAAAATATTCAGGCTCATCACCTGTCCAAATTGATGTATTTTTAATACTGGACTTAGAAAGACTTGGATCATTACTATTAATTCTATTAAAAAGCTCTTGTCCAGTTATAATATATGGTTTATTATAACGATCCCAAAGAACAACTTTGTGTTTTTTTGTAATCATCATATCTAAAGATGAATTATTATAAATATGAATTAAATCATCATTATAATTTTTCTTAATAGTTGACAATACAGGTTGAACCTCCAAACTGTTTGTTTCAAGATTAAGAGTAAAAACATTGTCATCTGTTTTAACAGATTCAATGTTCTTCCAGCCATCAGATGTAAATATTTGAGTTCCAGCAGGCACGCATTCTCCCATTGCACTTCTTTCATTAACTAAAACCTGATATTTATCGACTTCTCTTTTTAAAATTTTAAATGGATATACACGGCCATTACGATTTAATGTATCTGCTTTCTGAAGGATACATTTAATTGTAATAGTTGAATTGGATTCAATAGATTCTTTAATCAGATTACGATCTGCTTCGAAACTGTAGAATTCGGAAATAACATATTTATTGTCAATACTGTTATGCATTTGCTCTTATTTATTTTTCAATAAATAGTTTGTAAAAAAGCAAATGAATAACAGCCAGTTATATACTGGTTAAAGACTTATGTAAAAGAAATTATTTTTTTGTTTTATATATCTTAAAGTCCAGTTTACCTTTAAGTAAATCAGTCTGACATATCACCTTGGCAATTTTAATTATTTCATTATATAATACACATGAAGAATTATTTTTCAGTGAATAAGGTGTGTTAAGGGCAACTTCCCTATTACAATTAATAGTATGTAAAGAAAGTTCTAATGTGGTAAAACTTCTTTTGTCATTGTAATTAATATTTTCAGGAAAATCAAATGTAAAGGTGTTCTCATAGTAAAAAGGAAAAAGCGGATTAGCTATCAATAAATCGTGCAAATACGTTTTTTTTATTTTTTTAATTTCTTTGGTATATTCTTTTGAGATATATTGATCAAAATTAAGCATGGTTAATTTCCGATCTTTATTTTTAATATCTACCCAAAATGTAATTATTATATATACAGTTTGCGGACAATTTTTGTTATCAGTGCTGCCAATTCGAACCGTAACGTTTTTATTTCCCAATAAAGCATTGTCTAATTTAATTTCTCGACCCGGACGCTCTATTTTTGTTTTTTCTTCATAATTTAAATTCATAATTTTTGTTAGACATATTAATTGTTAATTATAAAAATATATAATTTAATATTAATATACAAATTAATTATGAATTAATTTAGTTAATTAATTACATTTAATTACAATTAAATAATTACATTAATTTATTATAAATAATTGTAATTGATTTTGGATCAACATCTAAATCTGAACTTGTAATTGCAAAATAATCAAATGATTCTAAAGTTTTAATTGCATTATTAATATCATCTTTTTTAATATTATGTCGAAAAAATATTTTAAATTTATATGCTTCTTTAGTATTTCCAATTGCTTTAATTTTATTAATAGAGCCACTCATTTGATTCTTAATTAGTTCAGCAACTTGCTGAATATTCAATGGTTCTTCTTTATTGGTATTATATGACGGACGTTCAATTTTTGGAGTTGTAATATTTGGATATAAGTCTTTAAATTCCCCCAGATCAACCGGTCTGACAATGATTTCATATAAATATTTATCCTGCTCGAAACGAAAAAGACCAACACTTCCAGAAGCCATATGCCATCCTCCTATTCGCTTTAAACCCGGAATTTTACCAATCAAACTTAATATTTGACCAGTATAAGTGGTCATTCTAGATTCATAAATAAGACCTCGAATGAGATTTCTAATCGATTTCATGACCATAAATAGGTTAAAAATTTCAATAAAAAAGCACTTTTTTGAATTAAATTGCAAATAAGTGTAACATTTTTAGTATATTACGTTTAAACTAATATAAATCAGTATTAAACTAAGATAAAATGTCAAATACAATTAAAGCAGTAATCTCATGTATCTTTGGGCTACTTTGTATCGGTTTTCCAATTTACTACCTGGTAGTAAACGGACAATTAAATTGGTATATTCCCATTGCCTCATTTTTGGTAATGATGATTCCGGAATATTTCATTAGTTATTCGGTACCAAAAAAATTTGAAAGACACGCTCTTCTCGTTTTGATTCTGGGTAATCTTGCAGTGGTATCTCTGTTGGTATTTTATTATCAAAATAGTTTGGGTGCTGCCATTGGTGCTGCAGTTGTAATGTTAATCGGAATTCTCAGTAGAGCTTTTACTACTGAACAATTATTTCCGTCTTTAAAAGATGACCCAAAATTTCAAGAAGACTTGAAAAAAATAAGAAAAAATACATAATTAATTATGTAATTAAACGAAAATGCCCGGAATAATATCATATTATTCCGGGCATTTTTTATAGTTTATTATTTATTCTGCAGCACCAGCTGTTTTAGGATTGTAATATGATCCAGTTAGATTTAAATATTTAGCTTGTAATTCTTTTTGTTTTGCACGAAGTTTTAATATTTCATTGGGAATGTCTTTGATCATTTGCGCATTAGCACCTTGCTGATATACATTTTTAACCTGTCCAGCAGCATTTGAAACAGCACCAGCTGCATCTTTTCCGGCTTGTTTAACTTGTCCTGCTGCATTTGAAATTCCGTTTCCTACACTTTTTGCAGCTCCTGCAACAGCATTATATCCAGCTTTACCTACATTTGCAATGTCTTGTCCGGCAGCTTTTAAATCTTGTCCCATACCTTGTATAGTTGATTTAGCAGCCTGGCCAACATTATTTGCTCCAACTCTTCCTACATTTTTAGCTCCTGCAAAACCTGCTTTTACATTATCCCACCATGTTTCATCTAACTCTTCGCCTTCTTCCATTTTTTTAATGGCTTCTTCTAACATAGATTTACGTGAACTAAGTTCTTGTATAGTATTGTAACGAGTAACTTCTTCCATTATTAACTGACTTAATTCAGCTTTTGTGATTTTTATTTTCATTGTAGTGTGGAGTTTAATTTTTAATAAATATTAAATAATTTTCAAAAATTATTTGAGAGTTGTAAAAACCTGCCAGTCTTCTAAATCCTCATGTTGATATGAAAACTGGAAAAATTGTTGTAATTGTTTGCTATAAACAGTATACATACCTATTTGTTGGTCTGCCTCTTCTATAACAATAGCATCAGGAGCATATAATATTTTATTTAAATTTTCAGGTAAATCATTTAAATGATATTTAACCATCGGAATGGTTAAATCTTTTATATCACGATTAAATTCGCCCTCTATATCATAATGAAGTCCAGGGTCTTCAACAAAATCCCCATATTTACCAATATAATGTTTCACCTCATTTATTAAATATTTTCTGATCAGTTTACGAATATTATGTATATTATTTTCCATTATGTTTTAATCGATTAAATATAAATAGGAAATTTTTCTTTGCACGTGAATTTTATTTTGATAAATTTGTTCTAATTAGAATATATTAATAACCAATTAAATTCAAACAAAATTTATGAGTTGTTCTTGTCACAAGCCTCGGTGTAAGCATACACCGATGGTTCACCTTCACTTACATACTGAATATTCCGCGCTGGATGGCGCTGGCAAATCCAGCGAGTATGTTAAACTTGCCCAAGAGTTCAATCACCCTGCAATTACTGTGTTGGACCACGGTAACATGTCTGGTACTCTCACACATTTTAATGCTTGTGTGAAAGGTGGTATTAAACCTATATTAGGAATGGAGGCGTATTTAAACGATGACATTGCTGACCGGCCCAACAAAGAAGAGGCCGACAGTACAGACAATTCACGTTCAAATTCTCACCAATCAATTATTATTAAAAACAAGGAAGGATTTATTAATTTAAATAAATTAACTTATCTTTCATTTACAGAAGGTTATTATTACAAAGGACGGATCACAACAGATTGGTTATTTGAAAATAAGAATGGATTAATCGTTACCACTTCCTGTGCCGCAAGCCGGTTTTCCAGATTATTGGAAGAAGGAAAAGAAGGAGAAGCAGAAGAACGAATTAAAATGTTCAAACGAGAATTTGGTGATGATTTTTATGCTGAACTGCAATTTAATGAATATGAAAATCCAACAACTGGTTATGGACAGAAAAAATATAATCATTTTATATTAAAGATGATTAAAAAATATGATCTGCAACCAATCTTAACCGGAGATGTGCATTATCCAAGACCTGAAGATAATAAATTACAGGACATATTAATTGCTATTAATCAGAGAAAACCAGTAGGTGATGCATTTGCATTAACCACTCGTCAATTGTATTATGCAAATGTTGAGGATTTTCATCGATTCAATAAAGAATTCGGTTTTAATTATCCGGAAGAATTCGTTGATCGATGTTTGGAAAACACATTAAAGGTTGCAGAAAAATGTGATTTTAAATTTGAAACAGGTGTAGACAAATATCCAAAATATGAAGCTACTCCTGATGTGAGTGAATATTTTAAAGCAGATGATACAAAAACAATCATTACTAAACTGTCTCACGCAAAACTAAAACAGAAATTAAACATTTATAAAAAAAATGGATTAGTTAAAATTACACCGGAAGTTGAAAAAAAATATACTGATCGATTAAATTACGAATTAGAAGTTATCGAACAAAAAAATATGTTAGATTACTTTTTGGTGGTATGGGAACTGATTCGTTTTTGTCAAAAAGAATCAATTAGTGTTGGTCCGGGTCGCGGGTGTTTTGTACCTGGCTCCAGAGTTAAAATGGCAGATGGATTTTTTGCTCCTATTGAAACAATTAATATGGGAGATAAAGTAATAGATGCTTTTGGTAAAGAACAAGAAGTGATTAATACATTTGAATACGATATTAATGAAGATATTGTAGAATTGGAATTTGATAACGGAAAAATTGTACGTTGTACCACTGATCATGAAATATTAACTATTAATCGTGGATGGGTTGCAGCCGGTGAATTAACTGACGAAGACAATATTTCAGAAATTAACGATCACTAAGTAAAACCGAACCCCAGCTAAGCCTAATTGATTTTTCCTTGCTATTTATTAAAAATAGCAAATATGAAAAAATGGGAAAAATTTATTAATGATGCAAAAAAAATAGCAAATAAGCATGGTTATGTTAATAAACAACAATTACAGGATTTAATAAATATATATGGCGGAACAAGATCACAACAACTTCAAAGGCTCCTGCAATATAAAATACCAGTTGAACACGGTAAACATCATATCTTACTGGAAGGTCTTGAAATTAAAATTGAAAACAAACAAATATCCTATATAGATTTCTGTCGATTAGGAGAATGGCGAAACGATTTATTTAAACATTCTAAGATTATTGCTAAATTTATTTGTGATTACTGTAAACAACCTTCACAAATTAAATTAAAAAATATGTTGCAGCGGAAATATTATCTTGGTCAACCTATTTGTCCAGATTGTATTTTAAAAGCTGTAACTAACACAGATGAATGGAAAAAAATAAATAGTCAAGCACAATTAATTGCTCAAAATAAACCAGATCAAATAGAAATTAATCGTCAAGCACAAATAGAACGACACAAAGACCCGGCAATGAAATTGAAACATCAGGCAGCATCAAAATCTGTTTGGAACCGGCCTGGTCATCGCGATAAAATGAAAGCAATAGCTTTAAAAAAATGGGATGACCCAGAATATGCTCGTAAAGTAATAGAAAATTCTAAAGGCAGTTTCAAAACAGGCACATATAAAGGATTGTACTATAATAGTGGTTATGAATTAGCTTTTATCCTTCAACAGGAAGATTTAGGTAATTTAGGAAACATTCTACGAGCAAATTGCTTTATTGTTTATAAAGATTTTTCAGGAAAAACAAGGCACTATTATCCTGATTTTATACTAAACAATAAAATATTAATTGAAGTGAAAGGTTATGGTCCATGGGTTGATTTGGAAAATCTCCGATTAAAACACATAGCAGCTCAAAAATGGTGTAAAACACAAGGATTAACATTCCGTTTAGTAGAGAGATTTGATCTTGGTGATCCTCTAATTAGAAAAGCAATAAAATTACATAAAGAATTAGAATAATTAGAAATTAGTTTATATATTTGTACATATAAAAATTAAAAATGGAAACAATAATTGAACAAAATGAGTTAAACTTCTTAACAGAAATTTCTCAATCAGAAATTCTTGAGATGCGGATTCAAGAATCACAAAATATATTAAATAGTTATAATAGTGAATATGATGTATTTTGCGAATTAGCACAAAATGCAATTGATGCAATTGATGAAAATAATAATATTTTAATTGGTAATTTAGTAATAACATATAATCAATATGAAGAAAGTTTAACATTCGAAGATAACGGGACTGGGATTCCATTAGCTTTACAGCAAAAAGTCTTTGCTCCAAATATTGGTTTTAAAAAAGGAAATAAATTACGAGGAGAGAAAGGTGTCGGACTAACATTTTTGGTTTACAGCACAAATCATTTTGAATATGAAACATCTGATGGTGAAACTGTATCATCAGGTTACATTAAAAATGCTTATAATTGGGTAAATAATCCTTCGCAATATTCTATTCCTAAAATAATTAATTTAGAGACAAGAATCGACAATAAAAAGCAATCATATACTCGATTTAAATTACAAGGTATACATAATCAAAATGAAATAAATATTTTTAATTATTCTTCAACTGAACTTGAATATATCCTACGAACAAAAACAGCAATTGGAAATACTAATTCATTATTTAATAAAAAAGTTTCCAAAAACGTAAAGATCACTTTACGTATAATAGATAATGAAAATAATTTAACCGAAGAGCGTGATATTAATTATAGTTTTCCTGTTCCCCATCACTACGTTGAAAATTCAATTTCATGGGAAGAAAGAGAAAAATATATTAAAGATAATAAAAAGTCTTTTGTATTTGGTAAACCGATATTTGAATTTGGTGAAACAAAAACAAAACAAGGTAAACCAATTAAATATTATATATTTTGTGCAGGAGCATATGTTTATGATAGTATAAGAGAAAAAATATTTGGACCAACTGACACAAAAGTTAAAAAAGAATTTCATAAAAGTCTTTTCCCATCACCAAAAATAGAGCTTGCTACCAGAAATATGCCATCGGTAATTAAAATACCGAACCCTGTGAATATTAAGCCGGCATACTTTCAATATAATTATTTTATTATATTAGAATATGATGAAGTAAAATTTGATTGGGCAAGAAAATTTATTACCGGTCCAATTTCTAAAATGCTTACAGATAATACTGGACAACTTTGCATTAAAAGTTATAAATGGATTCAGGATATTATAGCAAATGAAAACGAATCTAATATTGATCGCTTTAATGCAGAAGATGAAATAGAAGATACATGGGAAAAATTAGCTAGTATTAACAATCTATCTATTTCAAATTTGGGATACAAAAAAGAAGCTATATCAGAGCAAGATGTTATATGTATTTTTCATGAATTAATTGGTAAAGGATTTTTAAAAAATTATTCAATATGGCATACTTCACAAAATAAGATATATGATTCATATATAAAATTTCCACATCCAAATAAAGAAAAAGCTGATCAAGGAAGAGAAAAGTCTGGTATAGTAGAATTTAAATTATTATTAAATGATATTATACCAGAAATAAAAACTGAAAATACAAAAAAAACTACCAAGCATTATAGTCAAATAAATTTAATAGTTTGTTGGGATATTGATAATAATAAAAACTTAAACGATTCCGGATTAGTTATTGAAGAAATGAGAAGTGAATCTATTTTTTATGGTGCAACCCACAAGCTTTCTTGTGATGGCATAAATAATCCGATAGAGGTTTTGTCATTAAAATATTTTATTGAAAATATTAAATTATGATTAAGCTAAAATCAAAAAAGATCATTAAATATACCGGTAAGGTATATGATCTGTCGGTTGAAAATTCGACCTCATATAATATTGAAGATGTATCGGTGCATAATTCTGCTGCCGGCTCTTTACTCTCCTGGTGTCTAGATATTACAAAAATAGATTCCATACGATTCGATTTGTATTTTGAAAGATTTTTAAATCCATCCAGAAAAGGAGCACCCGATATTGATTTGGACTTCGAGAGTGGTACGGATGAAAAAACGTTAGATTTTTTAATTCAAAAATATGGAAAGGAACGTGTAATTCCTGTAGTGACCTTTGGAACATTCAATGAAAAAGGATGTTTAAAAGATGTAGCCAAAGCGATGGGACAGGATGCAGGATTTACTTCCGATGTATTTGCTGTTACAAAAGAAATGCCACAGACACCTACCTGGGCTCCACCATTTGATACATTGGAAAAATGGATTGCACTATGGCCTGAACATCCGGAATGTTCTGAACGAGTGAAAAATTGGTTATTAGATAAAAGTAATCATGAAATTTTAAAATACACATTAAAACTTCAAGGACAAGTCAGAAACTTAGGTAAACATGCTGCAGGTATTGTGATTACTCCGGGTCACGTGTCAGAATTAATGCCGGTTAATATTTGTAAAGGGCAAGTAGTTTCCGGCTATCAGGAATCAGGCTCAGCCAAAGATATATCCTCAATTGGAGGATTGAAACTGGATCGATTAAAGTTGGAAACACTGAATGTAATCAAAGAAGCACAAAATTATATTCGTCAACGCCATGGTGAAGAAGTGTATAAAAAAGTTTGTGATCAGATCGATTATATTGATATTACAGATGCCAATCTATTTGTTGAATTGCGAATGGGAAATAATCAAGGGATTTTTCAATTCGAGTCTGATGGTATGGGTAGTTTAATTAAAGGTTTAAAAGTTGAAAACTTTGAGGAGCTGGTTGCCTGTAATGCATTGTACCGTCCGGGACCAATGAATATGAAACCTATTGGTGCACAT
>Ga0075163_10008784_pt1 | contig 13275 bp, 5 predicted proteins | sample JI1023141ADNA_FD_71478 | JGI IMG/M metagenome (GOLD analysis project Ga0075163, IMG submission 71478) | Wastewater effluent complex algal communities from Wisconsin, to seasonally profile nutrient transformation and Carbon sequestration -... | ecosystem: Engineered > WWTP > Effluent > Algae...
GAAACCTGCAAGGGCTCCGGTGCCAAGCCTGGCACGGCACCCAAGCAGTGCGGCACCTGCAATGGCGCGGGCAAGGTGCGCTCGCAATCCGGTTTCTTTACGGTGGAGCGCGCGTGCCCCACCTGCCAGGGCCGCGGCCAGGTGATTTCTGATCCTTGCGGGTCCTGTGGCGGACAAGGCCGTGTCACCAAGGAGCGCATGCTGTCGGTCAACATTCCGGTGGGTGTGGAGGATGGCACGCGCATCCGCCTGCAGGGTGAAGGCGAAGCCGGTTTACGCGGTGGACCATCTGGCGATCTCTATATTTTCCTCTCCCTGCGACCCCACGAGTTCTTCCAGCGCGATGGGGCCGATCTCTACTGCAAGGTGCCGATTTCCATGGCCACGGCCGCCCTTGGCGGTGAAATCGAAGTGCCAACGATTGATGGCAAGAAGGCCCGTGTCAACATTCCGGAGGGTGCGCAAAACGGCAAGCAGTTCCGCCTGAAGGGCAAGGGCATGCCAGTGCTGCGCTCATCGCAATCAGGCGACATGTATATCCAGGTGGCGGTAGAAACCCCGGTCAATCTGACGCGCAAGCAGCGCGACCTGTTGCGCGAGTTCGAAAAGGAATCGCGTGACAACTCGCCCGAAAGCGAAGGCTTCTTCGCCAAGGCGAAGGCGTTTTGGGATGGGTTCGGGGCGTGACATCGTCACCCCACGCGCTCACCCGACGCATTGCCATTGCTGGCCTTTGCCTGGTCGCCGCCGCCGGGATTGCCGCTTATGCCCTGATGTCCACCCCACAGGGTCAGCGCTCCACCGGCGAAGCGTTGGTAGGCGGGCCCTTCACCATGGTGAAGCACTCGGGTGAGGCGGTGACGGAGAAGACCTTTGCCGGCAAGCCCATGCTGCTGTTCTTCGGCTACACCTTCTGCCCCGACGTCTGCCCGACGGAACTGCAAGTCATGGCCGAAGCGTTGCGGCAGCTGGGCGACAAGGGCAAAGACATCCAGCCAATCTTCGTGACCATCGATCCGGCCCGTGACACACCCACCGTGATGGCCGCCTATGTGGCAGCCTTTGGCGAGCAATTTGTTGGCCTCACCGGCACGCCCGAGCAGGTGAAGCAGATCGCTTCAGCCTATCGCGTTTTCTTCCAGAAAGTGGACAACAAGGATGCGCCTGACGCTTACCTGATGGACCATTCCTCGATCATCTACCTGATGGATGGCGAGGGCAGATTCCTGAAGCACTTTACCTATTCGACAGACCCAAAGGCCTTGGCCGAGGGGCTCGCGGCCGCGTTGGGCCGCTGAAGCCGCCTTCACCCAGTATTTACCCCTCCCTAGGTCCAATGGTGTATGCCATTGTGAACTGCTTGGCTTGCGCCTATATTGCAGTGCAACAATAATGCGTGAAGAGCTGTCCGGGGGCTCGCGCAAGAGGGGCAAAAACCCATGCTGTACCAATTCTATGAAATGAACCATGCGGCCATGGCGCCCATGCGCTCTGCCGCGGAAGCCGGTGCGGCGTTTTGGGAAAACACTTCAAATCCCCTGTCGCAAACGGTCTTTGGCCGCTCCGCTGCTGCCTCGCTGCATCTTTTCGAGCGCATGACGCGGCGCTACGGCAAACCGGAATTTGGCATCACCGAGACATTTGTGGGCAACAAGACAGTCGCCATCCATCAGGAAAACGTCTGGAGCATGCCCTTCTGCAACCTCGTGCATTTCCGCAAGGAAGAGGGCGCGGTTGCCAAGCCGCAGGAGAAGGTGCTGATCGTCGCCCCCATGTCGGGCCACTACGCCACCCTGCTGCGAAACACCGTGGAAGGTATGCTGCCGACCCACGATGTCTACATCACAGACTGGGCTGACGCCCGCAATGTGCCCCTGGCGGCAGGGAAATTCGATCTCGACGACTACACCGACTATGTCATCAACATGTTGCATCATTTGGGCGAGCGCGCTCACGTCATGGCCGTGTGTCAGCCCTCAGTGCCTGTCATGGCCGCTGTCTCGCTGATGGGCGGACGCGACGATGCCCTTGTTCCAAAATCCATGATCCTCATGGGCGGTCCCATTGATACCCGCCGCAACCCGACGGGCGTCAACAAGCTCGCTGAAAGCAAGGGCAAGGACTGGTTCCGCAAGAACGTTATCATGACCGTGCCCTTCCCATTGCCGGGTATGGGCCGCATGGTCTACCCGGGTTTTCTTCAGCTCACGGGCTTCATGACCATGAACCTCGACCGCCACATGACGGCCCATCGCGACCTGTTCTGGCATCTCGTCGAAGGCGACGGCGACAGCGCCGACAAGCATCGCGACTTCTACGACGAATACATGTCCGTCATGGACCTGACGGCGGAGTTTTATCTGCAGACGGTGGAACGCGTCTTCGTGCACCATGACCTGCCCAGTGGCACCTATGCCTATCGTGGCCATCGCATTGCCCCTGAGGCAGTCACCAAGACAGCGCTGCTGACGGTGGAAGGCGAGAAGGATGATATTTCCGGCGTCGGCCAAACCGAAGCCGCCCATGACATTCTCACCGGCTTGCCCAAGGATATGAAGCAGCAATACCTGCAGAAGAGTGTGGGCCATTACGGCGTATTTTCCGGTTCGCGCTATCGCAAAGAAGTGGTGCCGGTGATCAGCGACTTCATCGAAAGCCACAAGGGTTCATAACCCATGCGGCTGCTGCGGGCTTTTTCGGCGCGCAAGGCTTCTCCCCTGCCACCTCCGGTGACGGAACAGTTCCTGCTGGAGGACCAGCAGGTGACCATGACTTTCAAGCGCCACGCCGCAGCCCGCCGTTTTACCTTGCGGCTGTCGCGCGATGGTTCCGGCTTCGTCATGACCATGCCGCGCCGCGCCAGCATGGATGCCGCCCGGGATTTCGCCCGTATCTCCGAGAGCTGGATGCGCAAGGCCCTGGTCAAACGCATTGCCAAGGTGGAGATCGCTGATGGTGCCGTGATCGTGTTGCGGGGGGTTGAACACACCATCGCTGCCACTGGCAAGTCACGCGGCCTCGTGGTCCACGATGCCGAGTCCCGTCTCATCCATGTGCCGGGACAGCCGGCCCACCTGAAGCGCCGCCTCACCGACTGGCTTAAGGCCGAGGCCGCCCATGACCTCGATGTCGCCTCCACCAAATACGCGAAAGCCATGGAGGCCAAATTCCGCAAGCTCAATGTCCGCGACCAGAAGAGCCGCTGGGGCTCCTGCTCGTCCGACGGTGTGCTGTCCTACTCCTGGCGGCTGGTCTTGGCCCCCGCTTTTGTGCTCGACTATGTGGCGGCCCATGAAGTGGCCCATCTGCGTGAGATGAATCACTCCACCCGCTTCTGGCGGCTGGTGCTGAAGCATTGCCCGGACAGCCGCAACGCTAAGACCTGGCTGAAACTTTACGGTTCGAAGTTGCACGCCCTCGGGTGATGCGTCCGCAGGATGGCGGAAAATCCACAAACCCTGTCTGATAAACACGGCATGAAAACCGCCTTGGCGGCCCCGGGCGCTCCGGCACTTCGGGGCACCTCGCAGTGGCGCAGAAGCTCTGCCTGACGTCCATTTTCGCACACTTCAAGTCCCCGCAGATTGCTCGCAAGTACTTAATCTGATGGCCCTTTTTGGCACAGACTTAAGGGTTCATTAACCATCAAAACCTAAGTCTTCATTAACCCTGTGGCCCGGATTGAAACCCGGCCGCGTTGGCAGGGATATGGGGCTGGTATTCGACAGGCCGTCCAAGGCCGCAAACCTCCTCCATAACCGTTTGTTTTCATTTGAGTTTTGGAGATTTCATCAGTGACACGTGGTCAGAACACGAAGGCGTGGGTCCGGTTCCATGGGGGAGACCTCATGGGGACCGGAGAATCACGCCCGTTGTGCGGGGCAAGCTCGACAGCTGGGAGGCCTGCGACCCGCCTTTTGATCCGGCAGCAATGCCGCACGCGTCACCGACCGGGGGTGCCGCCATGACTTTATCGAAGTCCGGGCAGCGTTCGGACGATGTCTCCTCCACCCTTCAACCCAGCCCATCAAAACCAAGAAACGCGTTTTGCAACTCTCGACGGAGAATTGAAATGGACTACCTCAAAGCACCAAACCCGGTGCCTGATCCACTGAACCGGATCAGACGCTGGGTGGTTGCGGCAGTCTCCGCAACCTTAGTCTTGGCGCAGGTCTCTCCGGCCTACGCCACCATCGACAACACCGCCACGGCGACCGGTACCGGCCCTTCAGGACCAGTGACAGACAACGACACGGAAAGTGTCGACGTTGAAAACCAGGCCTCCGAGACGACAGTCGCCAAGAGCTTCACTTTCGCTCCCGGCGGCGACGTCAATGGCAACACCCAGTACGACATCGGCGACACGGTGCAATACACCTATGTCGTCACCAACTCGGGCAACGTCACGATCCAAAACGTGGTGTTGACCGACGTCGAAGAAGGCGTTGGTTCGCTCACCTTCACCAATCCTGCGACCTACACCGACAACACGGTGGCAGGCGACGTGACGGGCACGACGGGTGACTCTTCCAACACCGACTTTACGGACGGTGACTGGGACGTATTGGGACCCAATGACGTCATCACCTACACCTCGACCTATGTGATCCAGGCAGGTGACTTCCTGGCTCCCAATGGTGGCTCTGACGGAAACCTGACCAACACGGCAACAGCAGACGCAACATTTGCCGGCAGTCCGATCGTGACAGCAGGTTCGGATTCAGTTGACGTGCCACTGTCCACCACGGCGTCCTTCACGATCGCCAAGGTGGCCGACGACACCACCGAACGTGCCGTGGGTGATGTGGTGACCTACACCTACACCATCACCAACACCGGCAACGTTCCGATCACCGGCGTGACCGTTGCAGACTCCCACAACGGTTCGGGTCCCAACCCGACACCCGGAACGGAAACGCTGTTGACGGACAACCTGACAGGCGGCGACTCCGTCACGGGTGTGGCCAACGACGGTACCTGGGCCAACCTTGGACCTGCAGACGTGATCACGTTCACGGCGACCTACACGGTCACCCAGAACGACGTGGACACGCTGCAATAAGGATGGCGTGAACTGTTAATGCAAAACGCCTCCACACGGGTGCAGAACGCAAAGGGACGCAAGCTACGGCTTGCGGCCCTTCTGCCGTTCTTTGCGCTCGTGTGGGGGCACCTCTCCACGGCCCAGGCCGATCTCGTCAACACCGCAACGGTCAGCGGCATCGCCAATGGCAATCCGATTTCGGCGACGGCCACCGAGAGCGTTGACCTGATCGATGAAGTGACCAACCTGACGGTGGTCAAATCGGCTGTCGTCAACGACGGTGGCGATGGCACCGATGATCCAGGCGACACGATTTCCTATACTTTCACCGTCACCAATGGCGGCAATGTCTCGCTCACCAATGTGGTGCTGAACGATCCGCTGGTGACGCTCTCGGCCGCCACGCTGACCGACAACGGTACGCCGGGTGACTCCACAGACAGTATCATCTCCGCCGCCTGGGACATGCTGGCTCCGGGCGACACGCTCACCTACACAGCGACTTATGCCCTGACGGTTGGCGATGTGAACGCCGGACAGGTGGTCAACACGGCGACCGCCAATGCTTCAACCGTGCCTGGTGCACCGGTGACCGGCTCAGATACCGAGACCACACCGCTCAACGTCGTCTCCACGATTTCCCTGCTCAAGACGGCAACGCTGAATGACGGCGGTGACGGCATCGCCAATGCTGGCGACACAATCTCCTACAGCTTCAATGTCACAAACACCGGCACAGTGAACCAGAACAACGTCTCTGTTTCCGATCCGCTGCTCAATGTGGCGAGCTTGCCGGGCCGCATGCAGGCCTTCACCATGATGGCGGCAGCGGCCAGCGGCGCAGATCCGATGACCACCGCATCGACCTCCGAACCTTTTGATCCGGCCAAGGCCTTTGAGGGTGACGTGGTGATGTACGCGCCGGTGGCCACCGACAAGGCGGCGCGCATGTTCCCGGGCCGCGACGTACCGCAACTGGCTGTCGCCCTCTCGGTGGAACGCAAGCTGGTCATGCTCTCCGGCGATCCCGGCTCGCCCAAGGCAGGTGACCGCGTTGGCATCTATTTCAACCTCATCAACACCGGCGAAGGCCCGCTGACTGCCATCACGGTGGAGCAGCAGGGCGCCGAGGCCTACGGCGACACGCTCGACATTCTTGCCCCCAACAGCAAGGACGCAGCCGCCATCATCTACTCGCGCCTGCTGACGGATGAAGATGTAGCCTCTGGCGTGCTGACAGGTGCGGCCATCGTCCGCGCCAAATCGCGCGACCGCGGCCAGATGTTTGCCATTGTTGACGACCTGCCATTGGCCGCCGTCTCCGGCATGGAAGAACTGGCCACGGCGACCATTTCCCCCGCCAATGTGCCGTCACTGGCGCCGGGCGCATCTACGACCTTCACCGCCACGCTGACACTCAGTCAGGCCGACATTGATGCGGGCGTGGTCAACAACTCGGCTGTTGCCTCATCGACGGATCCCTTCGGCGCCACAATCACCGCACCAGGCAGTGCCTCGACGCCATTGCCGCCCGTGCCGGACATCGCCCTCCTGAAGCAGGGTGTTGTCGATCCTGGTCCCGATGGCGTGGCCAATGCAGGTGATGTGATCAACTACACCTTCTCGGTGCGCAACACCGGCAACGTGACACTCCACGACATCACACTCACCGATCCGATTGCCGGGGTGACGCTGGCGGGTGGCCCGATCGCCTCTCTCGCCCCCAATGCGCTTGACACCACGACCTTCACGGCAACCTATGCCTTGACCCAGGCGGACCTCGACCTTGGCCACTTCGACAATCAGGCTGAAGTCACAGGCACGGCCCCTGACAACACAACGACCGTCAGCGACTTCTCCGACGATGACAGCGAAACCGCCGATGATGTGACGGTCATCCCGCTGGCTCCCGCCCCTGCCATTGCCTTGCTCAAGACACTCGACACATCAACCTATCCCACAGCTGTCGAAGACGTGAATGCCAACGGCCTCAATGATGTGGGCGACCGCATCCACTACAGCTTCGCCGTTCACAACACCGGCAACGTGACGCTGAACAATGTCTATGTGCAGGACCGCAACCCCGCCATCATCACCACGCCGCTGCCACCCACAGGACTCTCGCTGGCACCGGGGGCCTCTGACACCACCAGCTTCGCCGCACTCTACACCCTGACGCAGGCCGATGTGGATGCGGGTTCCTTCAATAACACGGCGGATGCCTATGGCACCGCGCCCGATAACTCGACCGTGACAGACGAGTCAGATCCGGGCGTGCTGACAGGAGCCTCGCCCACCATCATCACCATTCCGGCCCAGCCGGGTATTGCGCTGCTAAAGCAGGTGGCCTCGATCAACGACGTCAATGGCAACATGATCACGGACACCAATGACGTGATCACCTACGCCTTCACCGTCATCAACACCGGCAACGTGACGCTGACGGGTGTGACGGTCTCTGATCCAAACGCGTCTGTCTCGGGTGGCCCTATCGCCACATTGTTGCCGGGCACCTTCGACGACTCAACCTTTACCGCCACCCACACGGTGAATGCCGGCGACATGCTGGCAGGCCGTGTGACCAACCAGGCGACGGCCACGGCCAACACGCCGGCGAGCGGGCCTGTCTCCGATCTCTCGGACACCACCGATCCCACCGAGAATGACCCCACCATCACGCCGACCGTTGTTGCACCCGGCATTGCCGTGTTGAAGCAGGTTTCGGGCATCGCCAACACCAATGCCAATGCCATCATCGATGCGGGCGACACGATCCAGTACGTCTTCCATGTTCGCAACACCGGCAACGTGCCGCTGAGCAACGTGACGATCAGCGACCCGCTGCCGGGCATTATATTGTCGGGTGGCCCGATTCCGCTGATGGATGCAGGCGACACCGACACCACCACCTTCACCGCCAGTTATGTGCTGACCCCCGCCGACATTCTGGCGGGAGAGGTGGTGAACCAGGCGACCGTGAGCGGCACGGCCCCAAGCACCGCCGTGGTCCAGGACCTGTCTGACGAATCCGACTACGCCGACAACGACCCGACCGTCACCTATATCGCCAATGCCCCGTCGATCGCACTGATCAAGACCGTGTCGTCGATCACCGACAATGGCGTGCTGGGCCTGCAGGACGCGGGTGACATCATCAATTACACCTTCACGGTGGTGAACACCGGAAACGTGGCGCTCACCAACGTGACGGTGACCGATCCCAATGCAGTCGTGACGGGTGGACCGCTGGCGACACTGGGCATTGCCGCCACCAACTCACTGACCTTCTCCGGCCAGCATGTCATCACCATTGCTGATGTGGTGGCCAGTGGCGTGACCAACCAGGCTACCGTTTCCGCCACCGGACCTGCGGGCCTGATCACCGACCTTTCGGATGAATCCGACGTCAACGACAATGACCCGACCTTCACCTCGCTGACACAAGCGCCCGCCATCGCCATCATCAAGGGCGTGTCCTCGATCACCGATGTCAACGGCAACTCGCTCGTGGATGCCGGCGACATCGTCAATTACGGCTTTGCTGTCCACAACACTGGCAACGTGCCGCTGACCAATGTGACGGTCACCGATGGCAACGCCGTGATGGCCGGCGGACCGCTCGCCAGCCTTGCGCCGGGAGCCGTTGATTCAACCACCTTTACGGCCACCCACGTGGTGACCCTGGCTGACCAGGATGCCGAACAGATCGTCAATCAGGCCCAGGCTGTCGGTACAGATCCGCTGGGTGGAGCAGTCTCTGACTTGTCAGATGCCGGCGATGTGGCGGGCGACAATGCCACCATCACCCGCGTGGCAGCACCGCCTGCCGTGCTCACAAAAACAGTGGCCAAGTCGGAGATCATCCGCGGCGAACGGGTGAGCTACACCATCACGGCGGCGAACCTGCGCAACGGCCCTTACGACATCACCGACATCATGCCACCGGGCTTTGACTATGTGACTGGAACCGCCACGGTGAATGGCATTGCGGCAACTCCAGCCGAATCCGGCAATGTGCTGACCTTCGCATCCATCACGCCTGACCCGCTGAGCGACACCATCGTCGTCAAGCTGCAATTGCTGGCCTCGGCGACTGTTAATACAGGTAGCCATATCAACCGCGCCCAAGTGATTGACACGGCCACCGGTGGTGTCCTCGGTAACGCCAAGGTCGCCGTGCTGGTGAAGGAAGAGCACATCTTTGACTGCGGCGAAATCATTGGCCGCGTCTTTGATGACCTGAACAGCAACGGCTATGCCGATGATGGTGAACCTGGCCTGCCCGGTGTGCGTGTGGTCACGGTGAAGGGCCTGCTCATCACCACCGACAAAAAGGGCCGCTTCCACGTGCCCTGCGCCGATGTGCCCAATGCCATGATCGGCTCCAACTTCCTGATGAAGCTGGATCCGCGCACTCTCCCTGCGGGCTACAAGCTGACGACGGAAAATCCCCGTGACGTACGCCTCACCCGCGGCAAGATCACCAAGCTGAACTTCGGCGCCTCGAAGGACCGCAACATTGACCTCGAACTGCGCCGCGATGCCTTCGACGGCACAGGCGTTGACCTCAAGGATGAATGGCTGGCAGGTGTGGACCGCCTGGTTGGCCTGCTGGCCCAGGGCCGTGGCCAGCTCAACATCACCTATCGCTGCAACCAGTTTGCCCCCATCGCCAATGACCGCCTGCTGGTGGTGAAGGACCTGGTGGCACAACGCTGGCAGCAGGCCGGCCATGAGACTCCGCTGAAGATCAACACCCGCGTGGAGTGCTCACCATGATGTGGCGCGCCCTTTCCGCAGCAAGCCTTTTGGCACTCACCCTCGCCACCTCTGCGCTGGCGCAGGATGCTGATGCTGACGCCGAATTGCCCTTCAAGATCACAGTTGATGGTGAGCTTGTGGCCGGTGACACGCTGCCGTCGTCTGCTGACAGCAGCAAGCTGCAGGTCGATGTGAAGTTCGACGGGCTCGGTGTGCGGCCCATGCTCAATGTTTCGACCGTGCCGATGCGCGCCGCCTTCAAGGCCGGAGACGAGATCGGCTTCCTCGGTTCGCTCAACTATGCCGCCTGGGTGGCCAAGGGCGAAATCCGCATCTTCGAGCGCGGCAAGAACTCGCAGGATGGCTTGGTCGTGACCTTGCCCATGTCCGACATGGCAACGGCCGAATGGGTGATGCCGGCGACGGGTCCGCAAGACCTCGAATATGTCTTCCGCGTTTATGATGCCGAAGGCCGCTATGATGAAACATCACCGCTGCCGCTGTCGCGCACGGCGCAGGATCTGCCGACCCATGACTATGGCAAGAAGGCCACTGCCCCCGGCTATTCCGAGGACCGCTCTGCCATCCGCAACATCGATCTTCATGGTGGCGCCGTCACTGTGAATGGCCGCAACGTGCCGGAAGGCCATGAGGTGCTGGTGATGGGCGAGCCCGTGCCGGTTGATCCCGATGGCTCTTTCGTCGTGCAGCGCATCCTGCCGCAGGGCACCCACGACGTGGACATCCGGGTTGCCAATGGGGCTGACGCCTTAGACTTCAGCCGCAGCGTCACCATCCCCGAAAGCGAGTGGTTCTATGTCGGTCTCGCCGACTTCACCATGGGTGCCAACTTCAATGACCACATTGAATCGCTGCGTCCCGGCGACTTCAATGATGATGTCTACAACCGTGGCCGCCTCGCCTTCTATCTCAAGGGCAAGATCAAGGGCCGTTACATCCTCACGGCAGCCGCCGACACCGGCGAACAGAAGCTCAAGTCGATTTTCAAGGGCCTGGACGACAAGGACCCGCGCACCTTCCTCAAGCGTCTTGATCCCGATGACTACTATCCGGTCTATGGCGATGACTCGTTGGCCGTGGAAGACGCCCCCACCAAGGGCAAGTTCTACGTGCGCCTTGAAAAGGGTCCGAGCCATGTGATGTGGGGCAATTTCAAGTCCAACATCACCGGTACAAAGTTCCTCCGCCACCAGCGCGCCCTTTATGGAGCGCAAGGTGTCTATCGCTCCAATGCGCCGGCACCCGATGGCGGCGCCAAGACGGCTGTTGACGTTCATGCCGCAATGCCCGGCACGGTGCCGCAGCGCGACGTCTTCCGTGGCACGGGTGGTTCAGCCTATTTCGTCAAGCATCAGGATGTGACGCCTGGCTCTGACTCGGTCAGCATCGAAGTACGCAACACAGTGACGGGCTGGGTGGTTGAACGCAAGACGCTCACCTATGGCACGGACTACGACTTCGACTATGTGCAGGGCGTCGTCATCCTGCGCGATCCGTTGTCCTCATCAGATTCAGCCGGGACCGAAAACTATCTCGTCGCCAACTACGAATACACACCCGCCGCCCGCGATGTGGATGGTTATGTCGCTGGCGGCCGCGCCCAGAAGTGGCTGGGCAACCATGTCCGCGTCGGCGTGACAGGGCTGAAGGAAAACACCGAGGGTGCCGATCAGGTGCTCTATGGTGCCGATGCCCATGTGCGCTATTCCGATGGCACATGGCTGGAAGGTGAAGTGGCGCGCTCGGAAGGTCCGGGCTTCGGCTCGTCCTATTCTGCCGACGGTGGTCTCAATATCCAGACCAACGCCTCGTCCGGCACGCCCAACAAGACGGCGGAAGCCTACCGCATCGAAGGTCGGGTGGCTTTGGAAGACCTGAGTGCCAATGCCAAGGGCCATGTGGGTGCGCGTTACGAGCGCCACGGCAAGGGCTTCTCCTCGCTGGAGGTTGACGCCAAGGAGGCCAAGCGCCTGATGGGGGCTGACGCCGACTTTGAAGTCAGCGATGCCATGATGGTGACGGGCAGCATCAGCGATGAAAAGATCGTGGGTGGCAGCCACACCACCCAGGCGCTGGGCAAGGTGGCGGTGAAGATCGATGATCACATCACCGTGCAGCCCTATGGCGTTTATACCCGCAAGACCGGTGACGCTTCATCCACGGCAGAACAGGGCCAGCGCGCCGATGCAGGCGTGAAAATTCTTTATGCCTGGGATGATGATCAGGAAGCCTTCATCTTTGGCCAGGGTACGGTCAAGGCCACGGGAACCATGTATCGTGACGACCGGGTCGGCGTCGGCGGCACCTTCCGCCTGGCCGAAAAAGTCACGGCCGAAGGCGAAGTCTCCTATGGCACGCAAGGGGCAGGTGCCGCCGCCACGTTGTCTTACGAGCCCACGGCAGACGACAAATACTACATCGGCTACAAGCTCGATCCCGAACGCGACATCGCCTCCAACTGGCCCTTCCAGCTGGTCGGTGAAGACATGGGCTCGATTGTTGCAGGCGCCCGCCACCGCTTCAATGAGCAGTGGCTCGCCTATGCCGAAGACAATATGGACCTTTTCGGCGAGCATATCTCGCTCACCCAGATCTATGGCGTGACCTACACGCCGGATGCGGCCTGGACGATTTCTGGCGGCACCGAAGTGGGCCAAGTCTTTGACAACACCATTGATCCGGGCACTGGTCTGAAGAACCCTGACTTTGATCGCGTCGCCATCTCGCTTGCCGTTGGCTACAAGAGCGACAACGGCATCGACGGAAAGATCAAGGGTGAATACCGCATTGATGACAGCGAAGATGACACCCGCGACATGGAAGCCTATCTGATGCAGGCCAGTCTGGGCGTGAAGATGGATGACGACTGGCGCGCCATCGCCACCTTTGATGGCGTGTTAAGCGATGCCACGGATTCCACCCGCGACGGTGATTATGCCGAGGGCTCGCTGGGCTTTGCCTATCGCCCGGCAGAGGGTGATCGCCTGAATGCGCTGGCCAAATACACCTTCCTCTATGACTTGCCCGGCAAGGATCAGGTCAGCGTTGATGGCACCACGTCAAGCCCGGCGCAGCGCTCGCACATCGCCTCTGTTGATGCGAGCTACGACGTGACGCCGCAGATCACTCTGGGCGGCAAATATGGTGTGCGAATTGGCGAAACCCGTGACCGCGCTGCAGGTTCACCCTGGGTCGATTCGCAGGTTCACCTCGGCATCCTGCGTGCCGACCTGCACGTGGTGCATGAGTGGGACATGATGCTGGAAGGCCGCCTGATGTGGTCACCCACCACGGACGAGCAGGATTTCGGCGCCGTCGCCGCCATCTACCGCCATTTCGGCGATAATGTGAAAGTGGGCCTGGGCTGGAATTTCGGCCGCTTCAGCGACGACTTGCGCGATCTGACCCAGGACGACCATGGCGTCTTCATGAACGTGATCGGGAAGTTC
>Ga0075163_10008785_pt1 | contig 13274 bp, 6 predicted proteins | sample JI1023141ADNA_FD_71478 | JGI IMG/M metagenome (GOLD analysis project Ga0075163, IMG submission 71478) | Wastewater effluent complex algal communities from Wisconsin, to seasonally profile nutrient transformation and Carbon sequestration -... | ecosystem: Engineered > WWTP > Effluent > Algae...
AAAAAATAGCGCCGATCTCAGAGCGTGCCCGGCGGACCAGCGTTTTGGGCAATTCCTCAGACTATCACTGAAATCAGGGTCGGGAGCTGTCCGGTCTCATCGCGATCTGCCGCAAGCGCATACCGATCGATTCGGCCAGCGCGATCAGGTGTTGAGCTTCGACCGCCGGAAGGTGCGCCCGGCAATGTCTTTGCCACAAATCGAGCCACGCAGCAAAATGGCGTTCCTCCAATCCGAGGTTGATGTGTTTGAACGGCATCGGGCCGCTGTAGAGCGCTGGGCCTCCGGTGGCACCCGACCAAAAGTCGGTGATTTTTTCCAAGTGAGCGGGCCAGTCGGTGATGTGCGCCGAGAAGATCGGACCGATTTCCTCGTGCTGCCGCACATCGGCGTAAAAGTGCCGCAGCAGATACAGTAAGCGTGCCCGGCCTCCCAGCCGGACGAACAGCGGGGCATTTGATGTGGATGCGGTCACAGTGGCAAAGAATCGTGGAGACTCGGCGATGTCCATCATGCGCGCTCACCACATTGGGTCGCAGGTTGGATGGTGAGGCCGCTTTTTGTGAGAGCGGTCGCGTAGATCTGACGGTGTGTGTGGCCCCATTCGGTCATGCGCCCGGCCCGAGGCCGAACGCTTTGCCGTGCTAGCCCTGCTCCGATTGGCATCATGGTGACGGGGAGATGGATAGCGACGCTACTTCGTCACGGCCGGCGCAGTTTGCTCCGGGGTCGCCATGCCTCCGGGCAACTCCATGAGCCGGATATTTCGGAAATGAATCTCGGCCCCCTCCGACTCAAGACACAGGTAACCTTTTCGCACGCTGGAGCGGCTGACGCCGTTCACGAATTTGCCGTTGATTGCGAGCTTCACGGAGCCGTCCACGCAAACCACATCGTAAGCGTTCCACTCGCCCTTGCCCTTGCAGCGCATCTCCAGGGACATACTGCGCTTGCCGCGGGGATTGTCCGGGGTGACCTCGAGGCCGCCGGCGCCGAAGAGTTCGCCGGAGACGTAGCCCTGGTGACGCGGCCGGCCGTCTTTCTCCGGGAAGAGCTGGATAAATTCCAGTTCGAGCATTTGGATTTCGAGTCCTTTGGGCAGCTGCTTGCCGGATGCCACGGTGCCCTCGCTCCAAGCAAATACGCCGGAATTTCCCCCGGCCTCCATGTGTTTCCATTCGATGTGCAGCACGAAGTTTTCATACTGGCGGTCGGTGCGCATCACTCCGATGGGTTGTCCGCTGCAAATCAACACGCCGTCCTGCACGCGCCACGTCCCTGGGCGGGTGTTCACGTCCACCCAGCCCGTAAGATCCTTGCCATTAAATAGGTCGCGGAAGATCGGCGTTTCGGCCGCGCGCGCGAGCGTGCCGGCGAGGAGAAAAGTGCCGATGGTCAGGAAGTGGTGGAGGCGTGCGTTCATGGTGAGGAGCTTCGTGGGGTGGCGTTCGTTGTTCACGCATTGGCGCGACTACGACGCCCGGAGGTCAGTGGGCTATCGCGGTGGCAGGCGGGTAAATCAAGGCTTCGACGCGCCCTTCCAGAACACCCACGGCATGGTTCAGGATGTATTGAGGGGGATACGTGCCGCCTGGTGTAAATTTCGCAGCCGCGAGCGCGCGCTTCATCGCGGGTAGTGCCGGACGGGCGATCTCGCCGAGGCGGTCGAGCACGTTGCAGGCCTGTAGAATTACTGCGGGCGCATCGATATTTTGCGCCAGTTGTTCGAGCGTGGAGAGTGCAGCTTCGGTATGACCCTGACGTGCGAGCGCCTCGGCGACCGCGACGGCCACGGCACCCGATGTATCATTCAACCTTTGACGCAACGCGGCCTCGGCGGGTCCGCTCTTTTCGCGCAGGAGAGCGCAGCCTTGCGCGGCCCACCAGCGGATGGGCTCGCTGGCGTCGCCCAAGGCCTCGATGAACTTCGGCAGGTTCGCGACGTCGCGCTCCGAGGCGAGGAGCGCAAGATCCAGCACTCGTTCGACCGGCCAGGCTCCGGGCACGCGTGAGGCATCGTAGCCTTCCAAAGCAGAGCCCTCCGGGAGGAGGCCGTTGTCCTTGATCTCCACCATGCGTTGCCGCAATCGCGCGCGCATTCGGTCCAACGTCGAGCGATGCGCGGCAGTCCGGGCGAGGTTATGAACGTTGTCGGGATCGGCGTGCATATCGTAAAGTTCTTCCGTGGGTTTCTCGCCCCAGAACTGGGCGGTTGCGGCAGTGAGCTTGCCCTCTGCCGCTATCCGCGCCCACGACTTGTAGCCTCGCGCTTTGAACATGTATTCGAGCGGCTGGACGTAAGCGATGTCCGGACGGAAATTGCGGATGTAGAGCCAGCGCGAATCTACGACCGAGCGCATCATGTCGTAGCGTTCGTCCATGCGGTCACGGGTGGTCAGAACGAATTCGTTCGGCGAGGCCTGGGCCGGTCCAGCAAACGCGCGGCCCTGCATATAGTCGGGAATTTTCACGCCGGCGAGGGAGAGCACGGTTGGCGCGAAATCCACGAAGCTCACGGGATCTTTGATTCGCGATCCCGGTGCGGCCGGGGCGAGGTGCCGCCACTTCGGCGGATAATACACAATCAACGGCACATGTGTGCCGCTTTGCTGAAGGAAACGTTTGCTGCGCGGCAGCACGCCGCCGTTGTCGGCATAGTAGAAGACGATCGTGTTGTCGGCGAGACCGTCCTTTTCGAGATCGTGCAGTTTTGCGGCGATCTGTCCGTCCATAAGCCGGATGTGATTATAGTAGCGCGCCCAGTCGGCGCGCATTTCCAGTGTGTCGGGTTGATACGGTGGAATGCGCACGTTCGCCGGATCCATCGGCGGGAAATCCAATGGCAGCTCCTTTTCGGGGAACAGACAGCTCTCGTGCGTAACCTCGTGATTGAACACACTGAAGAACGGTTGGCCGGGAGTGGGACGCTTGCGCCAGTGCGCGTTCTTGCCTGATTCGTGCCACGCGTTGGCCACGGAGAGGGGGGAGTTGTAGTCCGTCTTGGCGTTGTTGGAGGTGTAGTAGCCAGCCTCGCGGAGCAGCGCGGGGAAGCCTTTCAGCCAAGCGGGAATCTTGCCTTGCGCGCGCATGTGCTGAGCCGGACCGGCAGTCGCCGCATACATACCCGTGATCAGGGTGAAGCGGGCGGGTGCGCAGACCGGTTGGGCGAAGCAACGCTCGTAGAGCACGCCCTCTCGGGCGAGTTTGTCGAGTGTCGGAGTGTGAGCGAGGTGGGCGCCGTAGCTGCCGAGGAGCGGGGCGTTGTCCTCGCTGGTGAGCCAGAGGATATTCGGTCTCGGCTTCTCGACTGCCCGCAGACTCGGGGGCAGCGAAAACAGCAGGGCGGTGAGGCCAAGAAGGAACAGGCTCGGGGTGTAGGTCATGATGATCGGAGGACGGGACAAGGGAGACGGAGCGCAGGGGTGGCTTGGGCGGGAGTTTGGTTTCGAGGCCTATTGAGCGGACGGCAGATGCGGGACACCGATAATCAAAAATCGAAGCTGTTCGTGAGCAGGAAAATTCGCGGCTCAGGATACTGAAACACAATCGGTGTCTGGGCCGCAGAGAGTCCGTTTTGGGCGATGAGTTTGTCGTCGTTGAGGAGGTTGCGGACGTTGAGTGACACGTTCCAGCGGATGCTTTTCTTGAAGAGCGCCGCCGAGTAGCCGAGGACGGCGTCGGTGTTCAAAGTGGCGCCGCCTCGGATCGGCCGCGATGTGTCGGCGAGAGTGAGGCTGGCCCCAGCGGGGAAAAGTCCCGGTGCGCCGAGGATCGGATCCTTGGAGAGGTCCGCAGCGGAAACCGTCTTGTTCCAATAGCCCAGGATACGGTCACCGCGATAACGCAGGCTGCCGCCGACACGAAGGCCTTTCAGTATCCCCGATTGAAACCGATACGAACTGGTGAGGTTGCCGCGCCACGCGACCTCCTGGCTGTTTGCCCGTCCCTCGCTCTCCCGGAGGAAGGCCCAGCCCAAAGCGGCGCTCCGCAGGTAGGCGAGCAGAGTCTCATTGGCATTGGTCGCCGCGTTGAAGTGCAATTGGGTGGGGCCGGTGCCGCCGGTGCGCTGAGGGGCGGAGAGGTCGTTGGCCGCCGTCAACCAGTCCTGTAGTCGATAGGCCAACACGCCGAACCAGTCTCCCGAGATGCGGACGCTGCGCGTCTTGTTTTTCGCGAAACTCGCGCTGACGCTCCAGCCGCGGGTCGGATTGGCTACGAGCCGGTATTCGATGCCTTTCGCGATGCGATCGGAGGCGTTGGCGTATTTGAGACCAAAGACATTGCCGGCAGCGCCTTCGCTCGCCCAGCTGAGGACATCGTCCTGAAAAAAGCGAATCGGGCTGGCAGGATCGATTCCGTTGGTCGTGCCGCCGAGCACGGCGGATCCGGTGGCGGTGGTTTCATATCGTCCGCCGGATTTCAGGAGACGGTAGTTCTGCACCGATTTCTCGATATGAACTGCGGTCCAGCGGATATCGGCGCGATCCATGCCGGAATTGCCGCCGACGGCGGCGGGGTTCGGCACCGTGGGCGTGCCCCCGGAGATGCCGAGATAGATGGATTCGTAGGCGTTGACGCGGAGGACCAGCTTGTTCTCGAGGAGGCGCAGCGAGACGCCATACTCACGGGTCGTGCCATCGTCTAGTTGCGCTTCGGCGCCGGTGGGCGACTTGCGGGTGAAGTCTGCCACGAACGCGGACGACGACTCCGTGTAGTGCAGGCTGGGGATGCCGTTGCGGCCCAGCGGGTGCAGCACGACCCCCTTGAGACGCGACGTCACGCGGTAACTGGTCGCGGCTTCGAGCGAGTCGAATTCGCCGCCGCGGCTGAGCATCGCGTCCCACGGCTCGAACCCAGCGTTGCCGACCGGTTGGCCATTGCTGGGGAAGATGGTCGCAGCGCCGCTGCGAACGGGTTCCTCATACTTCCCGGTGGCGGCGTTGTAGCGGCGCGGCAGGCGGCTGTTCGCGCCGCCGCCCTGGCCGACCCAGGGTGCAAACGAGGCGTTGGAGAAACGCTCGCCGATGGTGAGGTTGAGCCGGCCTTGGAGAAAACTGCTTTGCACGCCATACTGCATCGCATCCTCCTTTTTCTTGCCGTTCGAGATCGCGACTTGGGCGCCATAGGGGCTGCTCATGCCGGTGTTGACCACGACGTCGCGCCCGGCCGAGTCCTTGCCGACGACGAGGGTTTCACCATCCCAGAGGTTGAAGGGCGCTTGCACGGAGAACTGCCCGGTGCCGCTGTTGTTTTGGGGCGTGTCGAGGTAAAAACGTGTGCGAAGGCGGCGGGTGCTGCGGGTCGTGTCATTCGCGGCGTTTGTCCCGGCCGGATAGGCGATGCCGTCGAAGGTGTTGTCGGAGATGATGCGGGGGCTGTTGTTGTTGTGCTGCACGCGCATGTTCACGCCCCCGGTATACATGACGGCTGCTTGATGAGTGCCCAGCCAGCGCCAGAGGCCGCGGCGTTTTTCCAAATCAAGCGCGTAGGCGGTCTGGAGACGGCGCTCCGTGCGGTGGTTCCGCCACATGCTGCCGGTGATGTCGTCCTCGACGTAAAATTTGCCGAGGTTGGGATTGGGGGTGACGCCATCCGGCAGAAACCGGTTCAGTTCGACGCGGAGATCGGTGTTGTTGCCGGAGAGGAAACTGAGCGAACGGGTGTCGAAGACTTCCCGGTTGTAACCGCCCTCGATGTAGAAATCGCGCCAGGGATTCAGCTCGAAGACGAAGCCGTGGATACTGCTGCGCCAACGGCGTTGGAGCGCGTTGCCGATCACATTCTGGTCGAGCGGGTAGATGGAAGGATCGGTGATGCTGGGATCCTGGGTGCCGTCGAGCGGCCGGCGTGAGGTGACAGTGTTGGTCCAGTTGCGGATCGCGGTGGGCTGGCGGCCGTCGAGGTTATATACGATGGTGCCGGCGGAGGTGACGTTGTTGAAACGTTCGGCGGAGCCGCCAAGGTCGGCGCCCTGGGCGTTGAACGCGGTGTTGAACTGCGCCGCGGTGCTGGCGGGCGTGAGGCCGGCGTTATTGAAGAATGGGCGGGTGGCGGTGGCCAGCCAGGGGCTGACGCGATCAGCCACGAGGGTGTTGGCGGCATTGCGTTGCCGAGATTCGTATTTCTCGAGCCACCCGCGGATGGAAATTCGCCGGTGGGGCTGGAGCAGCAGGGCGGTGTAGAGGCGTTGCGTCTTCGTGCCCACGCCGTCGCGATAGTCGCGGTCGTTGCTGCGGAGGCCGGCGACGCGGAAGCCGAGGAGGTTGCGGATCAAAGGCTGGTTGAGATTGAGGGAGGTGCGCAGGCTGCCGTTGGAGTCGACGCGCACGGTCGCGTTGCCCGTGAATTTCCTGAGGTCGGGCCGGTCGAAGGCGACGTCATTGGTGCCGCCCGCGAAGCCGGCGCCGAAGAGGATGGCATTGGAGCCGGAGACGAGCGTGAAGCGTTTACCGGTATTGTAGGTGTCGAGCGGGACGTTGGTCTCGAAAAAGTCGTGGGTGTTGTTGGAGCGGCTGAGTCCGCGGGTGCTACTGCCATAGTTGGAGGCGAATACGCTGTTGGTGTTCGGGTCCGTGCCGGGAGAGAAATTCTCGTCGGACGTTTCGATGTTCATCGAGTAGCGCAACGCCTCGTCGAGGGTGAGTGCGCCGATGTCGTCGAGAAATTCGGCTGTCATCACATCGATTTGCGAAGCCACATCGCGCAGTTCGCTCTTCAGGCGTGTGCCGCCCAGCGTGCTGGTGGCCGCGTAGCCGACATCGGAGCTGGCGGTGACCGAAAATGGACTGAGGACGAGGGCCTCTTCAGTAGACCCAGCGCTCGCGGATCCTGTCGGCGGGGAGGCGGCAGGCGCAGGCGCGGTAGCGGCGGAGGCCGGGATGGTGGCGGCGAGGGCAGTCAGGCGGATCAGCAAGGCGACGGTTCTGTTGGGGGGCATTGGAGTTTCAGGGGCGTTTCGAGCAGCGAAAAATGCGCCGAGGTCTCCGCTCAGCGACGAGCGGCGCAGAATGGTTTACGGCTTAGCCAGAACTTGGCGCACGACCTCCCGATTGGTGCGTGTGAGGCGCGTCACGTAGTCTTCGAACGGATTGCCGTCAGGCCTGAGTAGTCCTTGTTTGAAACGCTTGAGCTGGTCTTTGTAGATCGAGAGATACTGACAGCGGAAGTAGCCAACGAGGTAAGGACGGGCGAACGCATCGCGCAGAAAACGGTCGTAGCTCGCGGCGGCCTCCTCGGACGTTGGATATTGATGCCAGCCTCCGGTCTTGGGCGTTTGTTGATCAAAGAAACCGCACTGGTGATCGACGACGACGACGGGCTTGCCGGTGAGTCGGTGCAGGCGGTCGAATTCCGCGGTGTCGAACCAAGTCTCGTCCGGGCGGGTGAGCTTGGCGACCGGCGGGTAGAAATGATCGCCGGGTTGGATTCCGAGCACGTCGATGAACTTTGCGGCCTCCTCCAGAACTTCGTCAGGATGGTCGCGCAACTGAAAGCGTTCACCCATCAGGAGGCCATGCGGATGTTCCCGGCGAAAGACGGTGCTGATGGTCTGGTAGTAGTGTCGCGCGATGAGTCGCAGGAACTCGCGGTCGTCGGCGAAAACGGGCGCTCGATCCAGGTTGAGCGAAGCGCCGCCTACGGCTTCGAAAGAGGCAAAAGTGGAACCATAGGCCGCATTGAGCCTGGCAATGTCTCCATCATGCCGGGCGCGCAGAAACGCGATGTAACGGTCGCGGCCCGGTGCGCCGACCGCGAGACCGCGCAGGAAAGAGACGAAGTCGGTGTTTCGCGTCTGACGCGTTAGTTTAAGATCCCAACTCAGCGAGTCGCTCCACGCCCACGCCATCGCCATGGGATTGGCTTTCATTTCGGTGGCGGCGGCGACCGCCTTGGTCTCGGCCTCCGCCGCGAAGGCTGACGAGAACACGTCCACATATGCGAGCGGTTCACTCCAAAACGAAGCGGATATAAATTTGGTGGTGACGATGTAAGGCATCGTGCGCCGCATTTCCTGCGGTGGGAAAAACCCTGCGCTGTTGAAGCCCCACGAGCGGATTTGGCTTTCGATTTCGGCATGCACGCGCGACCAGTCCTTGCCGAAGCGCTGCGCGAGGACCGTGCCGGGATATTCGGGCGCGTTTCTCACCTCATTGAGATGGTTCACCCCGAGTGCGATCATCGCGTGGCCGTCCGGCGTCACGAACCACCAGCGGTCCCGGATTTTTTCCAACGCAAACCGGCCAGGCGCCTTGACCGTCACGGCGTCAAGACCACCGAAACGGTTAGTCTGCGCGAAAAGATGACTCGCCAGAACGAGGACAGCCATGGCCGGGACTAGCAGCGATCGACGAAAATAACGGTGCGGGTTCATGGATGGAAAAGCACGAATAGGCGGGGGCGGGGTGGCGTTTTTGAGGCGGACGACCGCTTTGTTCCGGGTTGCCGAAATGGGTCGCTCCGTCTCCGAGACATTGGGGTGAGAGGCCGCGTGAGCCATCGGCACCGCGAGTGTTGCATTGTCGCAGCAGATGATCGTTCAGGCAACCCACGGAAACACGTGGGCTCAAAGCCCTCACAGGGCGGGAACGCCGTATGATGTGGAGGAGCGCCGCGGCACTCCTCCACAACCCTCCGGCAGGTTAGCAGGGCAGCGATGCAGCCGACCGTTCCTCCCCGTGTTTACGTGGGTTGTCGCGTGGAAGCCTAGTCTATATTGTCCACGACGTGCCGCCCACTCGGCGCAGATACACGATGGGCGTGCCACACCTGCCGGCAGAGGCGTTTGCCTCTGTTCTCTTTCCCCTCGGAGCGCCCCGCAAAACTATGAAACCAAACAGACTACATACCCCATTGCCTTCCACTCTGCTTCTTGGGCTCTTTCTGGGCCCTGTCTCACTTGCGGCACAATCGTTGCCCGGAGGCAACAGCGCCGTCGCTACCCCGGAGACCGAAAAGGCCATCGAACTTTCTCCCTTCGTCGTCCAGTCGGAAAAAGACACGGGTTACCAAGCGGCTTCCACACTGGCCGGCACGCGGCTCAATACACCGGTCAAAGACCTCGGCGCCTCCATCTCGATCTATACAAAAGATTTCCTCACCGACATCGGTGCGACCAACTCCGGAGATCTGCTTATCTTCGCCACCGGCATGGAAGCAGCCGGTCCAGGCGGAAATTTCTCCGGGGCGACGAATGACATCAACTCCGTCCAGGTCGTCGGCGACTCCGTGCGCGCCAATCCCCAACAGGGCAGCCGCACCCGTGGTTTGTCCGCGCCGAATTTCACGCGTGGCTTTTACACCACGAGCATCGCCTTCGATAGCTACAACACAGAGACCGTCACGATCAATCGTGGCCCAAACGCGATCCTCTTCGGCGTCGGCAGTCCCGCTGGCGTCGTCGACACCTCGCTGCTTCGCCCCAACCTCCGGCGTGATACCAACAAGGTCGAAGTGCGCTACGGCGACAACGACAGCCTGCGTGAGTCATTTGATCTCAACCGCGTGCTGATGAAGGGTAAACTCGCTGTGCGCCTCGCCGCTCTCCACGACGAGGAGCGCTACGACCAACGTCCCGCCTACGAACAGAAGAAGCGCCTCTACGGCGCCGCGACGTTTGAACCCTTCAAGTCCACCGCCCTGCGCGTCAATTTCGAGACGGGCCGCACCAGGGCCAATCGGCCCATCACCGTGCTTCCGTTCAAGAGTATCTCCGACGCTTGGCTCAACGGGGCCCGGCCCGGCTTCGATTGGACGTTCTACGACGATCCCGCGCGCAACCCGGCCGCCGCCACCCAGGCCGTAAACGCCACAGTCTGGGGCAATCTCTTCGGCCAGCAGCAGCTCTTCGATCAAGTCTTGCAGGTCTACTCCAGCCCGGGCGCCTCCTCGCCCGCCTACGCCTTCCGCAGTGAGACCCGCGTCACCACCGGTAACGTGGCCAATGCAGTGAAGGCCCAGCTTCTCCAGCCCTTAGTCAACCGCGACCTCGCAAACGATTCCATTCCGCTGCTCACCACCGTGAATGCCGGCGAGCTCATTGGCTCCTTTTGGACCGGCGCCAACGTCTTGCCCGGGCAACAATCTGGCGTGGCGCCCGCCGGTATCAAGATGCAGGGTTTTACAGATTTTGACGCCTTCGACTTCCGTCGTCGGATGATCGACGAGACCGCGCTTCAGGGCGACAGCTTTCACACGTTCAACGTCGCTTTCGAGCAGCGGGCATGGGAGGATCGCATCGGTCTTGAGTTGGCCTACGATACTCAACGCATCGACCGCCGCACCAGGAATTCCGGTTTCTCCCAAGGCAATTCCAACCATATCCGGGTGGATGTGAACCAAGTGCTCCCGACTGGTCAGCCCAATCCTAACTACGGGCGCCCGTTCGCCAACATCTACAGCCAGGCAAACTGGCTCAACAATTTCAGCGAGCGCGAAACTATGCGCGCCACGGGTTTTGTGAAATATGACTTCAAAGACACGAAGTCGTCATGGGGCCGGTGGCTCGGACGCCACACGCTGACCGGTCTCTACGAAGAATCGAAGAATGACTCGATCGCCTACACCCACCGGTTTGCCGCCGATGGCGACGCTGCCCGTGACATCAATGGCAATATCAATATCTTCGCCCGCCGGCCCGGTGTGCTCGTTTACCTCGGGCCTTCCCTCATCGGAAATAGCAACCCGCTGCAACTGTCGCCCATCCAGATCCCCGCGATCCAAGCCGGCCCACTGTCGGTTCCCGTGCGCTATTTTGTCCGCCCAGCCGACGCCACTACCCCCGGGGCCTTCGTCGACGCACCCGCCTCACTCGTTGAGATCAACGGTGGCGGCAACGCCGAGCGGGATCTGATCAAATCCCGCGCCGCATTGCTCCAGAGCTACTGGTTGCGGGATCACCTTGTTACCTTGGTCGGCTGGCGGCGCGACGCAGACTACTTCGCCCGCCAGAACATCAACTTTGTCGCCAATCCCGCCAACCTTAACGACCCCGGCAAGGTCCACTACGGGTTCAACGACCTCACGCTGCCCGGCACCCCGCCGCTGAACGTCACCGCCGACACGTGGACCTACAGCGGCGTTCTCCGGTGGCCGAAGCAGATCATCAAGCTTCCTGCAGGCACCGATTTCAGCATCTCCTACAACGAGTCCGCAAATTTCACTCCGTCCGGCGGCCGCGTCGACGGGTTCAATCAACCGCTCGCTTCCCCAAGCGGAAAAACCAGAGAATACGGCTTCAGCCTTTCCGCCTTCCACGACAAACTCAGCCTCCGCGTCAGCCGGTTTCAGACCGACGTGCAGGGCCAGAGCTTCACCCCGGGCGTTTACAACACGACGATCAACAACGCCATTCTCCAGGCGGCCGACATCTGGGGCGTGGAGGCCAACGTCAACCCGCAGCTCGCTGCCTCGCGCAATGCCGACATCGCCCTGCTCTTTAGCCCGCTACCCGCCAACTTCCGGCAACTCTACGGCTGGGGCATTGTCGGCACCGCCCCGAACCTCGCCGCTGCGGGCCGACTCACCGGACTGAGCGGAGCCGGTGACACCACCGACTTCACCGCCAAAGGCACCGAGATCGAGCTTGTCTACAACCCCTCCCGCAATTGGCGCATCCTCATGAACGTGGCCAGGCAGGAATCGATCCAGAACAACAGCCTGCCATTTCTGAAAAAGCTGATCGGCCTCATGACGCCGGTTTGGGATCAGTTGCGGGACCGGCCCCGCCTCGCCTATCCGGTCGGCTACCAGCCCACCGATCCGTTGCCCGTCCCGGCCCAACTTACTTACGGCGACTACCTCGACGCCAATGTGCTCGTGCCCTTTGCCACCGCCATTGCCACAGAGGGCTCCGCCTCGGCCGAGCAGCGCAAATGGCGTGCGAATCTTGTCACCAACTACACCTTCCGCACCGACTCCCCTCTCGGAGAAAAACTTAAGGGGCTCGGCTTTGGTGCCGCCGTGCGCTGGCAAGACAGACTCGGCATCGGCTATCCGACGACGCGCAATACCAACCTGAGCGTGAATCTCGACCTCGCGCACCCGTTCTACGCTCCAGCCGAAACAAATTTCGACGCTTGGGTGAGCTACGAACGGAAAGTCTGGCAGAATCGCATCAACTGGAAAGTGCAGCTCAACGCCCGCAACCTCTTCGGAAGCAAAGAGCCGATCGCCATCGGCGCGCAGCCCTGGGGCGCGCCTTCGACCGTCCGACTTGCTCCGGAGCGCCGTTGGTATCTCACCAACACCTTCAGCTTCTGAACGCCGGCGGATATCCACGCCGATGAAACGCCGGGAATGCGTCGAACGCTCTACCTATTGGCGGTGCACGCCGGCTTTGCCACCGATTTCAAATCGGTTGACGAGGTTCGTTCGCCGGATCTGGGCGATGGGCGTTGTCGGCGTGCTCGCGGCGTCTGCCGAGCCTGTGCGCCTCTATCTCGCGAACGACGACCACACCGACTATATGTGGACGGCGGACGCCGACACCTACCGTCGGGTCTTCGTCGAGCTACTCGACTACTACATGAAGCTGGCCGACGACACTGCGGGCAATCCGCCGCCGTTCCAAAGCCGCTTCAACACCGACGGAGCGCTCTGGCTTTGGGAATACGAGCGAAACAAATCCCCCGCCGAATTCGCGCGCGTTATCGCTCAACTCAAGAGCGGCCATCTCAGCTCCCCGCTCACCGCGGCCGTTTCCTGCTACGGCGCGCAGCCCACGGAGGCCGTGCTGCGCGGCATGTATTACGCCGGCCGGCTTGAGCGTCGCTTCGGACTGCGTTTTCCACAGGCCGTCGCCATGGAAAACCAATCTCTCCCACTCGGCCTCGCCTCGCTCTGGGCGGGCTCCGGCGCCGAGTTCAGTTGGCGCGGCGTCTGCGGCTGTGCGAGCAAACTGAAGAACACCTCGCTCGCGGACCGCGAGCACGAGATCTACTGGTGCGCCGGCCCCGACGGGCAGCGTGTGCTCATGAAATGGCACTCCTTCGTGCCTGGCGGCAGCAAGCAGAGTGGAGGATACGCGGAGGCCTTCGACCCAGTGAAGGCGATCCGCTTCCTCGCGAGCAACCCCAAGTTCCTTTCCCGCTACCGCGCCCCGGGCGTAACCGAGCCCTACGGCGTCCGCGCCGCCTTCGGCTTCGGCTGGGATGCCCTCAACCGCAAGACCGGCGTCCCTTATACAGCCGATCCCAAGACCTATCCCTTCGCCGATCACTTCCACGTGATCGCACAGGCCGAAACTACGCCTGAGCGCCAAGTGATCGTTTCCAACC
>Ga0075163_10008786_pt1 | contig 13272 bp, 12 predicted proteins | sample JI1023141ADNA_FD_71478 | JGI IMG/M metagenome (GOLD analysis project Ga0075163, IMG submission 71478) | Wastewater effluent complex algal communities from Wisconsin, to seasonally profile nutrient transformation and Carbon sequestration -... | ecosystem: Engineered > WWTP > Effluent > Algae...
GGCCTATGAGTAGTAATGGAACAAAAACCTACGTTAAGGAACAAAAAAAGATTAAGTAATATAGAGTAAGGGCAGTAATTTATAGAAAATAAAAGAGATATATAAAAATTATTTATTATTTAAGTAGCGATAAAAAGTGCGACGAGCAATGCCAAGCTTTTTACAAATATCAATAACCGAAAGTTTATTGTCCTGATAAAGACGAAGTGCCATTTGAAAAGTTTTTTTATCTAAAGCTTTAGGTCTACCCCCTTTGTGACCGCGACTACGAGCAGCAGCAATACCAGCCATAATTCTTTCATGAATTAAGTTACGTTCAAGTTCAGCAAAAGCAGCGGTAATGTGGAAAAAGAACTGTCCAGTTGGAGAGTTAGTATCAATAACCTCAGTTAAGCTCCTAAAAGCAATATCACGAGATTTGAGTAAATTAATAAATTCTATCAATTGAGCTAAAGAACGGCCTAGTCTGTCCAATCTCCAAACCACAAGAGTATCTGAAGGGCGCAAGAACTCTAGTGCGTCATTCAAAGCCTTTTTCTCAGTTTTGATACCGCTGACAGCATCTTGAAATATTTTCTCACAGCCCGCTTTCTTCAAAGCATCTATTTGGAGATTAAAGTTTTGTTCAGAGTGAGAAACGCGAGCATAACCAACTAACATAAAATACCTTTATAATAAAATGTGCCAAAACAAGGTTAAATGATAGGTATTGACATTTTGATTTTGACACATATTATGGCACAAAAAAATCAAAAAATTTGGATAAAAATGTAGAGACTCTGGATTGAGTCAAAAAGTATACTTTTTGGCTCAAAATTTATTATAGGATATTTTATGCCTGTTGATTTTCTAACACGTACTCAAGAACTTAGCTACGGTCGCTACAATGCAGAACCTTCTGAAGAACAATTAGCCAAATATTTTTTTCTTGATGATGCAGACATTGATTTAATTAACTCACACCGAGGGCAGCATAACCGTTTAGGCTTTGCTTTACAACTGACCACCTTAAGGTTTCTGAATACCTTTTTACCTAACCCAATAGATGTTCCAACACAAGTTGTAAAACACCTAGCGTTGCAGCTAGGTATTACAGATATTGATTGTTTACCTCAATATCTAAGTCGTGAAACTACTCACCAAGAACATGCTGAGAAAATACAAAAACTTTATAACTATGGAGATTTTACTGATCAACCTGGACACTTTCGTTTAATTCGTTGGTTATACACCCGTGCTTGGCTAACAGCAGAACGCCCTAGTGTCCTCTTTGACTTAGCTACAGCTCGTTTAGTAAATAATAAAGTGGTTTTGCCTGGAGTAAGTGTTTTAGCCCGTTTAGTAGCCAGTATTAGAGATCGTGCAGCTAAACGATTATGGCAAATACTATCTACCTTACCAAACACCAAACAACGCAGTAGTTTACAAGATCTGTTGGCACAGTCTGTTAATACAAAACAAACCAATTTAGACAGATTAAGGAAAGGGCCAACGCGAATAGGGGCAGTCAGCTTAGTAGAAGCTTTAGAAAGGTTAGAAGAAGTTCGTGCCATTGGAATAAGTGATATAAATTTAACTCTTATACCGCCATCTCGACTAAAAGTACTAGCCCGCTATGCCAATACTGCGCGAGCTAAAGCCATTGCTTATATGACAGATGAGCGCCGTATTGCTACCTTGCTAGCCTTCGCCAGCGTTTTACAATCAACAGCACACGATGATGTAATCGATGTATTAGACCAGTTAATTAGTAAATCTTTAACTAGAGCTGAAAGTAAAGGAAAAGACCATAGATTACGCACTCTTAAAGATTTGGACTCTGCTGCGCTCAAAATGCGAGGTGCTTGCACTTTTTTGCTAGATCCAAACTACCCAGATGAAAATATACGGAATATTATTTTTGACAATATCTCACGAGAAAGTTTAATGGAAGCTGTTACTTCTGTAGAGCAGTTAACCCGTCCCCCTAATGATAAGTATTACGAACATCTGCTAGGCAATTACAAACAGGTAAGACACTTTCTTCCTAAGTTACTTGGTGTTATTTCCTTTTCTGCTACAAAAGCGGGACAAAACATCATTAAAGCTTGGGATTTTCTTAAATCTATTGAAAAAGTTAAAAATCCTTCTATGCAAGTTGCTCCAATGCAAATAGTTAATAAACTTTGGCGGCGATATGTAATAGTGAAAGATGGAAAAATAGATCGTCGTTTTTACACTTTTTGCACATTAGTGCGCTTACAAGATAGTCTGAAAAGACGAGATGTTTTTATTATGCCTAGTGAGCGATGGGCATCGCCACACACTAAATTGTTGCAAAGCGCAGAATGGGAAAAACAACGGCTACAAGTTTGCAGAACCCTTGGGCATCCAACCAATGGTGAAAGTGCTTTAAGGAATTTGTCTCTTAAACTTGATCAAGCTTATCAACGCACAGATGCTAACCTACCTAAAAACTCTGCAATCAGCATTGAAAGGGTTAATGCAAAAGACCGTTTAGTACTAGGTAAATTAGATAAATTGGATGAATCTGATAGCTTAAAGTTACTGCGCCAACAAGTAAGTAAATTATTGCCAAATGTTGATTTGCCTGAAGCAATATTAGAAATTCAAGCACAAACAAGTTTCGCAAATGAATTTACTCATGTTAGCCAAGCAAATGCTCGTGTAGAAGATTTAGAACTTAGCATTTGTGCTGTACTCATAGCCGAGGCTTGTAACATAGGCTTAACCCCATTGGTGAGAGAAGATATTCCAGCACTTACTCGCAATAGATTGTCTTGGGTACAACAAAATTACATTAGAGCAGAAACAATAACTAAAGCTAATGCAGTGCTTGTAGATGAACAATCACGTATCCCTTTAGCTCAGGTTTGGGGCGGTGGAGAAGTTGCTTCAGCCGATGGATTACGCTTTGTTGTTCCTGTAAGAAGCTTGCACGCTGGCCCAAATAGTAAGTATTTTGGAACTGGCCGAGGAGTTACTTACTATAATTTTACTAGCGATCAGTTTACAGGCTTTCATGGCATTGTCATACCAGGAACCTTACGAGATTCTCTATTTTTACTTGATGGTCTTTTAGAACAGCAAACTAGTTTACGACCAACAGAAGTAATGACAGATACTGCTGGCTATAGCGATATTGTCTTTGGTTTATTTTATTTACTGGGATATCAGTTTAGTCCAAGAATTGCGGATATTGGTGACGCAAGATTTTGGAGAATAAATACTGAACAAAACTATGGGGCGTTAAATATCTTGGCTAGAAACAAAATTAAGACCCGTCTGATTATTGAAAATTGGGATGACTTACTAAGAGTGGCTGGTTCACTAAAGTTAGGAAAACTAAGTGCCTCAGAATTAATGAGAACATTTCAAGCTAGTAAAAAAGTTTCTACATTAACAAAAGCTCTCGCAGAATTAGGAAGAATAGTAAAAACCTTATTTCTATTGTCTTACATTGATGATGAAACTTATCGCAGGAGAATCTTAATTCAACTCAACCGAGGGGAACTGCGTCATAGTTTAGCTAGAGTGGTTTTTCACGGTAATCGAGGAGAATTACGCCAACCTTATCGTGAAGGCCAAGAAGACCAACTTGGCGCACTTGGTTTAGTTCTCAATATTTTAGTCTTATGGAATACTCGTTATATGAATTTAGCTATTGAACACTTGCGAACTAATAATTTTCCTATTTTACAACAAGATTTGGTTAGGCTTTCCCCTTTAACTCACTCTCATATTAACTTATTAGGTCGATATTCTTTAGTTTTATCAGAAGACATCAAAAAAGGAGAGTTACGCCCACTACGTACCTTATAATGAATACATTATATTATCATACTTAATCTTTTTTTGTTCCTTAACGTAGGTTTTTGTTCCATTACTACTCATAGGCCTTTACCAACCAAAAGGGCAGTTGGGAGGTATTAGTTATCAAGTAGCTCAAGCAATAGAAGAATTAACTAAGAAAGATACTCGTGTAGTTGTGCTTGGGCATCTTCAACGTGGAGGCCAACCTACAACAGTTGATAGATTGCTTGCCTCGCGCTTTGGTGTTGCTGCTACTCATCTTATTGCAACAGGACAATCTGGAAAAATGGTTGGATTAGTAGGAGATAAGATAGAATCCATAGAAATACAAAAAGCTATTGCGAAAGTTAAAACAGTCCCACCAAATGGCGAACTTGTACAAACAGGCCGCGATCTAAGTATCTCTTTTGCTGGAGAACTCGATTAAGAGTTATAACTTAAAGTATGATCACAGTTACCATCTACTATTTTAATTGTTGATTTGATATTTTCTTAGATTTGTTTAATGAACCGTCCTTTGTGTTATCGAAATAATGAAATAAGGAAAGAACAGGATGATAAAAAAGCATTCTTGGGCCAGAGTACTTCATTATACTTTTGATTTTTTCTTTCATTATAGAATTGAAGCAATGAATTTCGCATTTTGTGCAAGAAGGTTTTTCTTCTTTGTGTGGACACTTACTTATTCTGTAATTTGCGTAATTATAAATTTCTTCACATTCTTGGCAAAGTACTGTTGTTTTATGTTGGTTTTGGCAATAAATTTCTATCATTGCTTTTATTGTTTTAACTTCTCTTTCCAACCTTGCCGAATTTCTTAACTTATACAACATCTTTTTGTACCTGTGTTAGTAAAATTTATTGAATAGACTTTACAATTTTTGTGCAAAAGCTTTTTCTAGCTCTACAGCCCTTGGAAAGAGAATGTTACTTTCTAAATGGATGTGTTGATGTAGATCAAGCTCTAAATCTTTTATTCCAGCGTAAAGCGCTTTATAGCTAGCACAAGCATCATCAGGGGATATATAGCTATTTGTAACACTATGGAGTTCTTTAAGTAGACTACTAGCTTGATCATGTTCATACATCATCATTTGGATAGGATTATTTACTGAGCCAAAATGAGAATATGGCAGGGGTTCTTTTTGGTCAACAGCCGTTTCAAGACGGATTATATAAGGAAATAAGACTTGTTCTTCTTTCATTAAATGAGTAGTCAAGTCCTGGAAAAGCAAATAAAAAAGAGTCTTAACTTTGTTAAGTTCTGGATGATTATTTTCATGTACAGAACAAACCTTGTTAAGCAAATTGATTAAACGATCTAGTTCTGTTTTGGTAAAGCTGTGGTGTTTACTAACTATGTAGCTTATAAGTTCAGATAATTTCTTCTTATCCCAATCAATAAAACCTTCTACTTTAATAACAGAGTTTTTTTCTAAAGCTTGGCAGACTTCTGACAAATGAACACCAAGCTTTTTACAAGCTTTGGCTAAAGAATCGCTACCATGACAACAATAATCTATACCATAAGTTTCAAATACCTTAACTGCATTTGGTACGGTGGCAGCAAATTCGCCAACTTCTCTATTAGGATCAAGTATTGTAGTAAACATTTTAGTCTTACCTCGTAAATAAATTTTACTCTCCAACTAAGGCAAACTTGATGCCAATACTATAAAAAAGGCTTTTCTAAAATGATTAATCTATGATCACTAACTACTTACAAGAGTGGTTACAGAAGTTTTAACAGCTAACCATGGGATTTTCCAAACATAGTTGTGAAAAAACCCTCATTTTTAAGCTTAAGATTTACCCACCAAGCGTTAAAAAAGTTAATAATTCCCATTTTGTTCTTACTAAAAGGACAAAATTTTTAGGACAAAAATTTGCTTGTTAAATTTTGTTATTATTTTCGCAAAAGGAAATATCAAGTAATGAAACGTCATAGAAGCCTCTATTCTTTATCAAGAGAACACCATCCTGCTTTAGTCCAAGCCTATAATATGCGTCATTTAGGGACAGAGTTAATAAATTTATCCGCTCAAGAAGTCGCTCAAAAATTTTTGTCTTTTTGGCAAGAAGCATTAATAGAGCATTTCCGTAAGGAAGAAGAGATTTTGCTTCCTACTCTAGCAAGATTTTCTAAGTCTAATACAGAGGAAATTAATAGATTACTTTTTGAGCATCTTGATATTAGGTGTGCGCATGATGAGCTAAAATTCTCTGCTCAGGAAGGTAAAACCCCAACTATTGCAACACTTAACGCACTTGGAGAAAAACTCTATAATCATATCCGTTTTGAGGAAGATATATTTTTTACAATAGTAGAAGAAAAAGTTCCTCAACAAGAACTAGCACACCTACTTGAGCGATTAGAAAAAAGTTAATTACAAGATTTACTTTTGATAAAAAACTTTGTGGAATAAGTATTGCTTAATCCTAACTTAAAATCTTTAGCATTTCTTTTTAGCTACAAAAATTAGGTTAAATCAAAAGAGGATTAAGCTTTGGTAAAAGAAAAAGTTAAAGCCACTTTTTGGGCAATACTAGTATCAGGTGTCCTAGCACTAATGATTGTGTTGGGGTCACGACAACTAGCTCACTTTGATGCTGCACTGGTTGGATACACTTTTGCAGTTTTATTTGCTGTCTTTGGCGTAACTTACCGTTACTCAATGTGGTTACAAAGACCTCCTACAGCACTTTATTGGAAACGAGGCTGGGAAACATTTTTAGCTCCACGTTTCTTGGTAAGTAATATCAAACATTGGTTTGAGCGTGTAAGCCTAGATTTTATTTTTAATCGTTTTATTTATAAAAGAAGTAAATCTAGATGGACAGCACACTGGTTTATTATGTGGGGCTGTTTACTGGCAACAGCTATAACTTTTCCTTTAGTTTTTGGTTGGATACACTTTGAAACCGTACCAGAAAACTTAAATTGGTATCGTACTTATTTTTTTGGCTTTCCACTCTTTGATTTCCCAGTTCATTCCATTTTTGGTTTTATTATTTTTCATGGGCTAGTTTGGGCATCAATAGCTGTGATTATTGGAGTAATACTGGCAATGCGGCGTCGAATGCGTGATCATGGGGCAGCCGCACTACAACAATTTGGAGAAGACTTTTTACCTTTAATCCTACTTTTTGCTGTAAGTGTTACAGGTATAATGCTTACAGTTAGTTACAGTTGGATGAAAGGCTATGGCTATGATTTTCTTGCTATTCTTCATGCCATAACAGTCATATTTACTTTACTTTGGCTCCCCTTTGGTAAGTTCTTCCATATTTTTCAAAGACCAGCACAACTAGGAGTTAGTTTTTATAAAGATGTAGGTAAAAAACAAGCTATGGCTTGTTGTAGCAGATGTAATCAAGAGTTTGCCTCTCAACTTCATGTTAAAGATTTGATTGAGGTAGAAAAAATTTTAGGTTACCGCTATGAAATCAATGATCCAAAAATTAATCATTATCAATGGATCTGCCCTGCCTGTCGGCGGCGCACATTAGCAGTTGCTCAAGGCAAGTTCTGGAATTAGTTAGACTTAGGAGTATTAATATAAATTATGGCAACAATACTAGGTGATCCAACAAAAATTTCTGAACAATTTGGCCCTCATTTAGCCTTTAATCGAGGACAGCAATTAGAAACAATGCTAGAGCCTGATAATTTAGTTAAAACTCATTGTTGTTTTTGTGGGCAACAGTGTGGAATCCAACTAAAGGTAAAAGATAATACAGTAATTGGTTTTGAACCTAGGGAAGATTTTCCTTTTAATCAGGGAATGCTTTGTCCAAAAGGGGTTAAGCGTTATTTACAAGGCGCCCACCCTGACAGATTATTAACTGCATACCGCCGTAGCCAGTCACCAAGCGGCTTTGAGCCAATCGGTTATGAAGAGGCAATTAAAAAAGTAGCCCAAGAAATTAATCGTATTCAATCACAATATGGCAGTGATGCCTTTGGTATTCTTAGTGGAGCAAGCTTAACCACAGAAAAGGCTTATCTAATGGGCAAATTTGCCCGCGTATGTCTAAAAACTCCATATATTGACTATAATGGCCGTCTTTGTATGGTCAGTGCTGCGGCTGGTAATAAAAAAGCTTTTGGTATAGATCGTGCGGCTAATCCTTGGTCAGACATTATTGGTACAGAGGTAGTTTGGATTAGTGGAGCAAATGTAGCCGAATGCGCTCCAATTACAACAAACTATGTTTGGCAAGCCCGTGAACATGGGGCAAAAATTATTGTAGTAGATCCTCGTATTACACCCATTGCTCGCACAGCAGATATTTTTATGCCCATCAAACCAGGACGCGATATTGCTCTTTTTAATGGCATTCTTTACTTAATGATAGAAAAAGACTGGTTAGATCATAACTTTATTAACAGTCACACGGTAGGATTTGAAGCAGTAGCTGAGCATGTTAAAGAGTGGACACCAAAGAAAACGGCTGAAATAACTGGGATTGCAGAAAAAGTAATTTATCAAGCAGCCGAAGTTTGGGGAACTGCTAAAAGTAGTTTTCTCCTTCATGCTCGTGGTATTGAACATCATAGCCACGGAGTAGAAAATGTTTTAGGAGCAATACAAATTGTTTTAGCTTCAGGCCGTATTGGGCGTAAAAACTGTGGTTATGCCACAATCACCGGACAAGGTAATGGTCAAGGTGGCCGAGAACATGGTCAAAAATGTGACCAATTACCCGGTGGAAGAGATATAACTAATCCAGAACATCGTTCACATATAGCTAAGATTTGGGGAATTTCTCCTGATGAAATTCCAGGTGCTGGAGTAGACGCTTATGAGCTTTTCCGTAAGATTGATCGTGGTGAGATAAAAGGACTACTTTCCTTATGTTTTAATCCTAAAGTTTCACTTCCTGATAATAATTTTGTTACTCGCGCGTTAGAAAAACTAGAGTTTTATGTTGCAATAGATTTCTTTCTAAATGAAACAGCACATCATGCTGATATTGTACTACCCGGCTCATTACATGAAGAGGATGAAGGTGTAGTAACTCAAATTGAAGGTAGAGTAATTAAGATTAATAAGGCTGTAGAGCCTCCAGGGCAGGCTCGTCAGGATTGGAAAATTATTCAGGATATTGCTAAAGCCCTAGGACGGCAAAAAGGTTTTACTTTTAATAGTCCTAGAGAAATTTTTGAGGAACTAAAACGTGCTTCTCAAGGTGGAATTGCTGATTATTCAGGAATTACTTATGAAAAGATTGATGCTCAAAATGGAGTATTTTGGCCTTGTCCTAGTGAAGATCACCCAGGAACACCACGTCTTTTTGAAAAAGAGTCTTACAATCCAGTTGCTAAAGGCGCTGGGCCTTTTTATTTTCCTGATGGCAAGGCTAGATTTAATGTTGCTAAGTATCGTCCACCAACAGAAGATGTTGATAAAGAATATCCAATAATTCTTACTACTGGTCGTGTAGTAAGCCAATTTCTTTCTGGAACACAAACTCGTCGTATTGGCCCACTAGTTAATCAATATCCAGAACCAATGGTAGAGATACATAAAATCTTAGCAGAAAAGCTAAGTATTAGTGATGGTGAGCAAGTTATTGTAGAGTCAAGACGAGGTAATTGTTTTTTAAAAGCTCAAGTTGTTACTACAATACGACCAGATACAGTATTTATTCCTTATCATTGGGCAGGTAGACAAAGCGCAAACCAGCTAACAATCGCTGCTCTAGACCCAATCTCAAAAATTCCTGAATATAAAGTTTGTGCTGTTCGCATTAGTAAACCCCCAAATAATGTAAAGCAATGAGAGGTAGAAAGTAATTATGTCGCTGGCTAACTATATGCAGTTTTTTATTGATCCAAATCGCTGTATAGGTTGTCAATCTTGTGTACAAGCCTGTAGCGAGTGTGACACACACAAGGGGCACTCAATGATTCATTTGGAATATGTTGATCGTTTGTTTTCTGTTCAAACGGCTCCTGTTATTTGTATGCATTGTGAATCACCAACTTGTGCGGAAGTTTGCCCTGCTGATGCAATCAAGAAAACAGAAGATGGTGTAGTCCAAACAGCACGTAAACCTCGTTGTATTGCTTGTGGTAACTGTGTAATTGCTTGTCCTTTTGGTGTTCCAGAATTAAAACCTGAGTTAGAAATAATGATGAAGTGTGATATGTGTTACGACCGCACTTCTGTAGGCAAACGCCCAATGTGCGCTACTGTTTGCCCTAGCCAAGCCTTGTTTTTTGGTACCAAAGAAGAGATTGAAAAATTGCGTCCTCGTTCTCAACCAGTAAACCAATTCCAGTTTGGTCTTCACACAATTAGAACTAAAGTCAAAATGATGGTGCCCAAAACTACCCAACAAACCCATATTGATGTAACTGCGGCACTAGAAGAACAACCTATTGATAAAAGTTTTTCTTTAGAATCTTTAATAAGTAATTTTTAGGGAGTCAAATTATGAAAGAAACACAACAAGAAAACTTAACTATTGCTCCTGATGGGCGACCACAATCTGAGCAACCAGCTTGGCGCAAAGACTTTCCCATTGATTCTGCACAAGATAATTATGTGGCAAGACGCGATTTTACAAAGTTTTTAGTACTTACCAGTTTTGCTTTTGTTGTTGGTCAAGTTTGGATAGGTCTAAAAAGCTTTTTTGGAAAACAAGAATCTCTTCCTTCCATAAAACAAATTACATCACTAAAGGAATTAAAGGTAGGAGAAACCAAAACGTTTTCCTATCCCAACACTGAAGACAAATGTGTATTAATAAGGTTAGATGAGCAAAACTTTGTTGCCTATAATCAAGCTTGTACTCATCTTTCTTGCCCAGTAATTCCCGACCCAAAAGCAGGCTGTTTAAGGTGCCCATGCCATGAGGGACTTTTTGACATTAAATCTGGATATCCTATAGCTGGCCCACCACGTCGTCCATTACCACGTATTGAACTAGAAGTTAAAGACGGCCAAATTTATGCAATTGGTGTTGAGGTAAAAATGGTATGAAAAACCAATCAGAGCGCGAACATAGGCTTACTATTATTTATGGGATTTTATGCATAGTCTTGATAATAGTGATATTACAGCTATGGTTATTAACTGCAACAATGAATGCTTACTTAGGTGGTGATACTTCAGTTATTTGGAAGGCAGCAGGAGCAAGTTTATTTTGTTTCTTATTAAATCTAGGGTTGCTCTGGAACCTTTATTCCTTAGAGCATACAAGCAAAGAGCCTAAAACTTCTAAAGAATAATAAAAGAGGGACATATGACAAATCAAATTTCTAATACCCCAAAAGATGTTCCATTAACCAATACCTTACAACTAATACTAGCTACAGGAGCGTTTGCTGTTTGTTTCTCAATTTTCGGGTCTGTTTCAGCGATGATGCCTATTTTACGTAAACAATTAGGGCTTGATCCTGTAGAAGTAAGTATTGCTTTAGCCGTACCAGTATTATTAGGCAGTTTAGGACGCATTCCACTAGGAATTTTAACTGATCGTTATGGTGGTAGATTAATTTTTTCAATAGTAATGGCATTATCAATAATACCTGCATTCTTAATGGGTTTTGTAGGGTCATACTTTCAACTGCTTATATGTGGTTTTTTTATTGGAATTGGTTTAGCAAGTTTTTCTGTAGGAGTAAGTTTTGTTAGTGGTTGGTATTCATCTGAGCGTCAAGGTACGGCTCTAGGGGTTTATGGGGCAGGCAATGTTGGACAGTCACTAGCGGCATTTGGTGCGCCTACTGTAGCCGCAGCTTTTGGTTATCGTTGGGGGTTTTGGGTGTTTGGTATCTTAACATTAATTTGGTTAATAGTTTTTCTTTTAGCTTCTAATAATGCTCCTAAACCTACAGTAGCTAAAACATTTAAGCAAACTATTGAGCCATTAAGTGATAAACAAAGCTGGAAGTTAAGTCTGTATTATTTTTTAACTTTTGGTGGCTTTGTGGCTATGAGTATTTACTTACCAACTTTTCTTACAGAACTCTTTAAGCTAACTACTCAAGATGCGGGTTTAAGAACAGCAGGTTTTGTACTACTTGCTACAGCAATGCGCCCTATAGGAGGGACTTTAGCAGATCGTATTGGTGGTAGAACCATATTATGTGGAGTTTTTCCTTTTGTAGTGGCAATGGCACTGTTAATGGCAGTACCTTCAATAGTAAGCTTTACTATAGGAGCGTTAGGAATGGCAACAGCTGTTGGTCTAGGTAACGGAGCAGTTTTTAAGTTAGTACCAGAATATTTTCCTAAGTCTGTAGGAAGTGTAACAGGTTTAGTAGGAGCAGCAGGCGGTTTAGGAGGCTTCTTTCCTCCTTTAGTTTTAGGAGGAATCAAACAAGCAACAGGTTCTTTTACAGGTGGTTTTGTTTTGCTTGCTATGTTTGCTTTAACTTGTTTTCTTATTGTGTGGCAAGTAGGCTCATCCAAACCTTCAGTAGAAGTCTTGCAAAAGCCATAGTAAGTTTTTGTAAGAAAGTGTCAGTAAACTTACCAATGGGTTTAGTTACTTTTGTACTTAATATTAACTCCAAATTAATAAAACTGTAGTTTATTTTTATTAACGCGTTGTAAATATTAATACTGCTTTAAAACGACAATTGGGAAAATTTCCCCAACTGTTTAATCTACGTTTTATGTAAATAAGATATACTTGAAGCTTATTAAGGCTCAAAGTGCTGGTTTATAACTACAACTACAATTATTTTTTTACATATTGTACAAAGGAATGGATTTTGCTAAAGCAAGACAGTACTGCTAGTTAAATATTAAATTACGATAATAAAAGGAAATTATGGGAACCAAAGAAAAAATACTTATAGTTGATGATGAACAAATGATTCGCTGGACATTAAGAGAAACTTTGAAGGGATGGGGATATAATTATATAGAAGCAGAAAATGTTGGTGATGCATTAAGTTTGTTTGATCAAGAACACCCAGAAGCAGTTCTTTTAGACATTAATCTGCCTGATGGTTCAGGATTAGATGTACTTAGAGAAGTTAAAAGAAAATCTCCTCAAACTATAGTAATTATGATTACGGCTAATGTAATGGTAGATGATACTATTGCTGCTCTACGTGGAGGAGCTTATGACTTTATTAGTAAGCCTATTAACCTAAATGAATTACAAATTACTTTACGTAATAGTTTAGAAACTCGCCTACTACGTAAAGAAGTTACTCAGGTAAGACGAGAAAGAGCTAAATTATTTAGTTTTGACCAAATAATAGGAAAGTCTAAAGTAATGCGTGAAACTTTAGCACTAGCTCAAAAGGTTGCAGAAAGCGAGGCTTCTTCGGTTTTGTTGCAAGGTGAAAGTGGTACAGGAAAGGATTTAATTGCTAAAGCAATTCATTATGGTTCATATAGAGCAGAATCTCCTTTTATAGCAATAAATTGTGCTGCATTGCCAGCTAATCTTATTGAAAGTGAACTATTTGGATATGAAAAAGGAGCATTT
>Ga0075163_10008787_pt1 | contig 13272 bp, 11 predicted proteins | sample JI1023141ADNA_FD_71478 | JGI IMG/M metagenome (GOLD analysis project Ga0075163, IMG submission 71478) | Wastewater effluent complex algal communities from Wisconsin, to seasonally profile nutrient transformation and Carbon sequestration -... | ecosystem: Engineered > WWTP > Effluent > Algae...
CGATGGGGCGGTGGGCGAGCTGGCGCGGATCGAGGGGCTTGGCGCCGACACGCTGCGCGTGCCCGGCAACCGCCGCCGGTTCCTCGCGGCCGCTGACGCCGCTCAGATCGACGAGGCGACGGCGCTGCTCAACCTGCCGGCGCTCGAGCGGGCGCAGTGGCTGGTCGACGGGCCCAGGGTAACGCTCGGCGCGCTGCGCGACGCGCTGGCGTCGTGGCCATCGACCGAGCGCGAGGAGGCGGCCGACCCAGCGCTGATCCGCGCGGTGCGGGCGCGCTGGCCCGAGGCCGGGCCCGCCGATGTGTTCGGGATCATCCCGCCGACGCTGTACGGCAGCGCCGCGCGCGATCTGAGCGTGCGGCAGTGGATCGTGGAGCGCGCGGCACCGCGCGAGATCCTGGCGATGCTCGTGGCGTTCCCGAATGACATCGCGCGGCGGTGCGCGTGGATGTCGAGCGCCGGCGGGGGATGGGGCTGGCTCGACCAGCTCGGCGCCGGCCAGGACGACCTGGATCTCCGCCGGCTGATGCTGCGCTGCGAGGACCCGGCGCTGGCGACTCGCATCCAGGCGCAGTTCGTCGGCGACGTGGTGCCGGCCGAGTCGGAGATGGTCCACGATGCGCACCGCGGGCCGGCGCCGGCGGCCAACGCGGAGGACAAGCTGGCGCGCGCCGTGACCTACCAGCGCGACAGCGAGCTCGCCGAGGCGGCGGGGCAGCTCGACGAGGACCAAGCCGCGCGGGCGCGGGGCGACGTGGCGGAGATGAAGGCGCTGCTCGCGCGGACCCACGGCTCGTCGCTGACGCGCGTGTTGTACGCGGTCGAGCCGCCGCTGCTCGCGCTGTTGCAGCGCAAGGACGTGACCGACCCTGATCAGGTGCAGCGACCGCAGGTCGCCGCCTGGGTGCGCACCCGACCAGCAGCCGAGGTAGTGGCCGCCCTGGCGGACGCGACGGCCGCCGCCAACGCGCAGGCGCTCTGGCCGCACGCGCCGCTCGAGGTGATTCCGCAGCTCCGCGACCCCGACACGCTGGCGGCGGTGCTGCGCGAGAATCCCGAGGTGCTCGACTGGATCGTGGCGCACAGCGAGCCGATGTCGGCGCTGCACGCGCTGGGCAGCGGCCGGGTCGCCGCCGCGGCCGCCGCGGCCTTCGACGAGAACCCGCACCTCATCGCCTGGCTGCCGTCGGGGCAGCTGCTGTCGCCGCGCGAGCGGACCTACCTGTACTCGATCGCCCACCACGCCGACGGCCGCACCCGGCAGAAGCTCGACGCGCGGATCGGGGCCGACGCCAACGAGATCGACACCGACGACCTCGACCGGAGCAACCGCGATGCGTCAGCCTCGGCCCGCATCGACGTCGACGAGCGCGCCGTCGGCGACGACCGCGCCGCCCGGGCGGCCTTGCCGCTGGGCGACGCGCTGCAGGCGATGCTCGATGACCGCGCCCCGGTCGAGGACATCATCACCGTGTGCCGCGAGCGGGCGGGGGAGGTCGGCGACATCGGCGATGTGGTCATGGTCAAGGTTCTCCGCGTTGTGGGAGTCTCGCCCCTGGTACTGTTTCCGGGCGCGGCGCTTCGTGTCTTTCTTGGCGCACGTGACGTCGGCGCGGCTGCCCTCGAGTCGCTGCCTGGATTTCTTGTGCTCAGCGAGGCGGGAGAGGATCCAGAACTTGCCGCTTTGATCTGCAGTCGACTCAACGCTGGGACGGCTGAATTTCTGTCAATGGCGCGTCGCTTGCCTCAGGCGGACGCGTTGTCTCGCAGCGAACAGCTCGGGCTCGAACGAATCGCAGCGCACGTAACCAACGCCGACGCCATGCGAGCCCTCTTCGTCGCTCGATGGGGCTCGGGGCTCACCACTGACTTTGATGCCCAGGAGACCTGGCGCCTCTGGAAGGCGATGAGCCGGTTGCCGGCAAGCCATGTGGAGCACGGGCAGGTCGCACGCTTCTTGGAGACAGAGATGAGCGCGGCGGGGCGATACTCGCCCACCGAGCACACGGTCGAGATGGCTCCCGAGCTGATCAAGAACGAGAAGGGCATGGGCTTGCACGACCGCGACGGGGAGCAGGACAAGACCGGCGTCATGAGCCGCGCGGAGTTCATGGCCATCTTCGAGATGTCGGCCGAGACGCTCGACAAGCAGATCGCCGACGGGAGGGTCGTCGCTGAGGGGGACACGGTGCGGATGGCGCCTGTGACGCAACCGGATCTGTTCAGCGCGGTCGCGCTGCACGAGATCGGACACGCCGTGGATGACCGCAGCGGCCAGACCGCGTTCACCAACGGGCTCGCTGGCTGGCGGCAGTTCGGCGACGCCGACTTCGATGCCTGGGCCACCGAGATGGGCGGCTGGGACAGGGTGACGCCCGACGACCAGCGCGCGATCCGCGACGCGTGGCGCCTATGGACCAATTCGAACGGCTCGATGGGGGCGCCGGCCGAGTCCATGAAGACCTTCGTCGGCGCGTCGCACCCGGCGGTCGCGTCGCAATACCAGGAGGTCGGCGTGGTGGCGTTTGCGCGGGGTGAGCACGGCAACCCGTCGAAGCCGTACATCGCGCACGGTCGCGCGTACCTCCTGAACGGGCAGTACCAGCAGATGTACAGCGTGCCGGTCACCACGATGCAATCGGCCCCCACGGCGTACGCGATGACCGCGCCCGCCGAGTTCTTCGCTGAGTGCTACATGAGCTACTACCTGCCGTACGATGGAACGCCACAGACGGCGACAAAGAAGGGTGAGCTGGTTGCGCCGTGGATCAAGCGCTACTTCGACGCGCACATCGACCGTCTCGGCGAGGCGCCTCGACGCGGGTAGGAGGACGCTACGGGCGTCGCGGGACGTAGTCGCCGCCGCGACAGATGGGCGGTGGGATGATCTCGATATGGGTGGCGTTGGCCCCGAGCCAGGCGACGTCGTGCCCGTAGTCGGTTCCTAGCCTCCACACCGAGGAGTGTTCGTCGGCGGAGACGAACGACAGCCAGTGTTGATGATCGAGGGCGGTGACATCGCGTCCGGAGGGGCTGAAGACCTGGGGCTCGCCGATGGGCGCGACGAGGTGGGCCGAGAGGAAGTCGACACCGGCGTCGGCGCGGCCGACCTTGACGGTGAAGAAGCCGTCGGAGAAGGCGATGATCTTGCCAGCACACTTGCCGACGGCGATGCCGTTGGAGCACGGTCGCATGATGTCGCAGCACCGGGGTGAGTGGAGGTCGGGATGCTTGAAGTTGCAGACGTCGGCACAGCTGGGGTTGCGTGCGTCCCAGTTGCGCGGATCGCATGGTGGGGGGGGCGGCGGCGGGACTTCGTACAGGTCCTGGATCACCAAGCGATACTTGGTGCGCCTACTGCCAGGCTTCGCGGTGAGGACGACGTAGGCGCGACCGCTGGCAACGAAGCCCGAGCTATAGGCGATGTCGGCGCCGTACTCTTCCTTGACGGCGACACGCCCGAGCGGCTTTGCGTCACGATCCCGAACCGCGATCACCATCGGAAGTTTGGCTGCTCGTCCAAGACCATCGACGTACACCGTGAACCCACTCCGCACGTCGGGTGGTAGCGGAAACGTGTGCCAGTCGACCGTGTCGCCCGCGCTGGCGTCCATTTCCCCCTCGGCCGTGAACTGTTGCGTCGACGCGGACCAGACCAGCTCGGTCGCCCCGGCGCGATCGTCGTCGGGCTCGGGCACGCGGGGCGGCGGGGCGTGGCCGCAGGCGATGATGACCAACCCGACCAGCGCGCCTCGCCAGCGCGTTCCCTGCGTGCGCATGCGCGGAGTATGCCACGCAGCGCGAGCGCGCGTTCGGCGCACCTCCGCGCTGTGATGCCGGCGTGGGTGGCCGGCGGGCGGCGCGGCGAGGGATACTGAGGCATGCAGAGCTGGCTCGCCGTGGTGTCGCTGATCGGGCTCAGCGCATGGAGCGGGTGCGGACGTGGCGCGGAGTACGTCGTGCAGGAGAGTGCGCCGCGCCGTGGCGCGGTGGCGGACGTCGACGCGATGACGGGTGACGTCGACGCAGGGGCGATCGACGCGGGGGCGATCGACGCGGCGGCGCCGACGGCGGGCTGGCGGGCCGACGTGGTGGTGCCGGTGGCAGCGTTGGCCGAGCGCCGGTTCGTGCCGCTCGTGGGCTGGCTGGTGCCGAGCGACGGCGCGGTGCCGACGGCGCCGACCGAGCCGTTGCCGCCGACGCGGATCGAGGCGACGCCGCACTCGAGCGTGCAGCCGCGGGTGGTCGCGGGCGACGGGCTGCCGGCGTCGTGGCGCGCGGCGGTGGGGACGACGGTGGCGGCGTACGATCGCGCGGGGCAGCGGTGCGCGTCGACGATCAGCGCGCTGTACTGGCTGGGGCTCGACAACGGTTGGGCCGAGCTGAGCGAGGAGCCGATCCTGGTCGGCGAGCTGACGACCGCACCGGGTTGCGATCCGATCGCGATCACCGACCGGCCGGAGCCGCGGTTCGCGGCGCCGACCAAGCCGACGCCGGCACAGGTGGCCGCGGCGAAGCGCGCCTTCCAGGCGCTGCCCGAGGTCAAGCGGCAAGGGCGCGACCGGCAGATCGATCACTCCGGCGTGGTGAGCGCGCTGTTCGCCGGCGCCGACGGCGCGTGGATGGTGGTGGCCGCGACGTTCGTGCTGCGCGACGCGTCGTGCGATCCGGATCCGACGGTGGTGCGCGCCGTCTTCGCGCTGCCGGGCCGCGGTGCGCCGACGCTGGTGGCCACCAATGACGAGGAGCTGGGGCTGGTGGCGAAGGGGCTGTTCGACAGCGATGGCGACGGCGCGCTCGAGCTGATCACCGGCCACGGCATCTTCGATCACGGCATGAACCTGGCGACCAGCTACGGCGCGTACCGCGACCTCGGGGCGCGCCCGGCGTCGCCCGACGGGCCGGCGACCGACGTCGAGTTCAGGACGTACCTCGGCTGCGACTGAACGGGCCGCGCGCTCACGAGCGCCGTGACGTCAACGGCTATGATGCGCGGATGACGCTCGAGGTGTGCCTGCCTGAAACGCTGCGCGGTCCCGCGACGACGATCACGCCGCTCGGCGGCGGGCTGTCGGGGGCCGGCGTGTACCGCGTCGACGCTGGCGGGCGCGGATACGTGCTGAAGATCGCCCGCGCCGACGCGCCGATCGCCACGTGGCGCCAGAGCGTGGAGATCCAGCGCCGGGCCGGCGAGGTCGGCGTCGCGCCGCGGGTGGTCCACGCCGACGAGGCGCGCCGCGCGGTCGTGAGCGAGCACGTGGTCAACCGCGGGTTCGCGCCGCGGCTGGCCAACCCACAGACCCGCGCCGACGCGATCCGCCAGCTCGGCGAGACGATCCGCCAGGTGCACGCGGTGCCGCTGCCGGCCGACGCCGAGTGGCGCGACCCGCACGCGCTGCTCGCCCCGATGCGCGCGCGGCTCGCGACGTTCACGGTGCCGGACGTCGTCGACGCGACGATCGCGCAGGCGCTCGCGGTGCCGCTGCCGCGCGCGCGGCCGCCGGTGACGAGCCACAACGACCTGAACCCGACGAACCTGGTGTTCGACGGCGGGCGGCTGGTGCTGGTCGACTGGGACATGGCGGGGCCCAACGACCGCGTCTACGACCTGGCGACGGTCGCGATGTTCTTGCGCCTGGACGACGCGACCGCGGCGGCGCTGATCGCCGCGTACGACGGCGCGCCGCTGGCGCCGTTGCCGGCCGACTTCGTCGACGCGCGTCGGTTCGTGGCGGCGCTGTGCGCGACGATCTTCCTGGACCTGGCGCGTCAGGCCGGCCACCCCGGCGGCGACGTCCCGCTCGCGCAGGCCCCGACGCTGCAGGAGGTCCACGGCCTGATGGGCATCGGCGCGCTCGCGCCGAACACCGCCGACGGCGCCTGGGCGTTCGCGCTGGCGCTGGTCCGCACGATCACCGATCATCCGAGCTGGCGGCCGGCGCGCGCCGGGTAGTCGACGCGCCGGTCGGCCGTCGCACGGCCGCGCGACGCGGTGCGAGTTCGGCTAGGCTGCGCGCCGCCGTGCCGCGCGCGCCGATCGCTGTCGTGCTCGAGGAGCTGGTCGCGTGGTACGCGGCGCGGGTGTACGGCGTGCTCGAGGGGCCGGGGCGCGTGCCGTTCTATTGCGATCCGGCCCGGGTCGGCGGGTTCGCGGTGGCGCCGGCGGCGCTGGCGGCAGGGACGTCGGCGGCGGTGTTCCAGCTGTACGTGACGCTGGCGATGTACCAGTCGCGGCGCGACGTCGACGTGATGGAGATCCAGCGGGCGATGCCGCGGCCGGCGGCGCGGGCGATGGTGCAGCCGCGGCGCCTGGCGCTGGCGGTCGACGACGCGCGCTGCGGCCACCTGCGTACGGCCGAGGGCTTCGACGCCGGGTGCAGCGTGTATCGGGTGCCGAGCGGCGGCGCCAGCACCTGCGCCGATCGGCCGCGCGCGCCGTGCCACGTGAAGGACGCGACCGCGGCCATCGGCCGGATGGGCGACATGGGCAAGCTGCCGACGTCGGCGTGGCTGCACCTGCGCGATCAAGGCGACCACGGCTTCGACGCGCTGCTCGCGCGCGTGACCCGCGCCCATGCGACCCCGGCCGCGCGCGCCGCGGCGATGGTGGCGGCGCTGGCGGCGTTCTACCGGGTCGGCGAGAAGCTGGCGACGTTCATCGTCGCGACGCTGACGGTGCCGGAGCTGGCGCCGGGCCTGACGCCATGGCACCCGGCGCTCGATGGCCATGGCCTGGTGATCGTCGACGCCAACCTGATCCGGGTGATCGACGCGCTGCGGCCGCGCGGCGTGAAGACCTACGCGGCGCGGGCGGGCTGGTGGCGACGCCACGCCGCGCGCGTCGACCTGCGGCGGCACCGCATCGACTGGCCGGCGACCTCGCCGCGCCTGGTCCAGCAGGCGGCGTACTGGTTTCGCTCGCGCTCGAACCGCGACGCGGCGGGCCTGGTGTGTGCGGGGTGTCGCAGCCCGGTGTGCCCGTACTGCGCGGGCTGAGGCGCGCACGTATATATAGGTGCGCGGCGGGGCGTTGGCCGCGGCGCCTGGGCGGTCACGCCTCGGGCTCGGCGGCGACGCCGAGGGCGGCCATGACGGCGCGCGTGACCCGCGCGCAGCGGTCGCCGTCGAACCGCCACACCTGCGGCGTGCCGCGCGCGACGGCGGCGTCGCCGTCGGTGAGCGCCCGGGCCAGCGCGTGGCGGGCGCGGTGCAGGCGCACCCGGACCGCCTCCTCGGCGATGCCCAGGGCCGCCGCGGTCTCGGCGGTGTCGAGCTCGATCACGTCGCGCAGCACCAGCACGGTGCGCATGCCGTCGGGCAGCGCGTCGATGTGGCGGCCGAGCTCGACGCCCAGCTCGCGGCGCGCGTGATCGTCAGCGGGATCGGTGGTGACGGTGGTGGGGTCGGCCATGGTCGCGTCCTCCAGCGGCACGAGCGCCAGGCGCCGGCGCTGACGGTGGCGGGCCAGCGCCTCGTTGATGGCGATCCGCGTGACCCAGGTGCGGAACGCGGCGTCGGCGCGGTAGCTGCCGAGCGCGCGGTAGGTGTTGATCCACGCCGCTTGCACCGCGTCCTCCGCGTCGGCGTCGTCGCGCAACACCGCGCGACAGGCGCGGAACATCGCCTGGTTGTGGCGCCGCACCAGGACCGCGAAGCGCGGCGTATCGCCCGCGCGGACGCGCGCCACGAGCTCGGCATCGGTGGGCTCGGACGCGGGCGCGGTGGGCATCGGCTGCATGATGGTTGGAGTGGTGGCCCCCGCCAGATGTTACGCGCGTCCGGCGGGTCGCTCAGCGGATCTGCACGGTGCCGGTCATCATCGGGTGCAGCGTGCAGGCGTAGGCCACGTCGCCGGGCCGGGTGACGCGCGTGCGCCAGCGCGCGGCGGGCGCGATGATCGCCGAGTCGAAGGCGCCGGGGGCGGTGGCGGTGTGGGGCACCAGATCGTCGTTGACCCACTCGATCTCGTCGCCGACCCGCACCTCGAGCCGGGCCGGCTCGAAGGCCATCGCGCGGATCGCGACCGTGTGCAGGTGCGGGGCCGGCGGCGGGCCGCCGCGACAGCCGAGGGCCGCGGCCACCACGATGGCCGCCAGCGCGGCGCGATCAATGACCGGCGTGGCCATCGGGCGCTCCGGCCAGCGCGGCCTGGACGTGGCGCGCGTGCTCGAGGTGGGCCGCCAGCGCGGGGCGCACGCCGACCAGGAGCGCCTTCAGCTCGGCGTTGGAGGCGGATGGCACCAGCGTCGCGTCGACGACGTCGATCACCTGCTGGTGGTACGCGACCTCGTTGTCGACATAGGCGCGATCGAACGCCGCGCCGGTGAGCGCGGCGAGCTTGGCGCGGGCGGTCTCGCCAGCGGCGATCAGCCCACGGCTGGCGTCGCTGGCCTCGGGCGTGACGCCGAGCTTGGCCACCAGCGCGGCCGCGGCCTGGTTGACCGCGGTGTGATCGGTGACCATCAGCGCGGCGAGCTCGCGGACATCGGGGCGGGTCGCGGCGCGCGCGGCGAGCTGCCCGGCGTCGATGTCGACCTGGTTGGCGGCGACGACGATGGCGGCGATCTGCGGGTCGCTGGGGCCGGCGTGGGCTGGCGGCGCGGCCGCGGGCGGTGGCGGTGGCGGTGGCGGCGCGGCGGCTGGCTGGGTCGGCGTGGCGACCGGCGGCGGGGAGGTGGTGGGGGCGTCCTTCGACGAACAGGCGGCGGCGAAGGCGAGGAGCGTGAGCGCGGTGCGCGGGGTGGGCATGGCGGATCCTTGGGTCAGAGCGAGCGCAGGTACTGCTCGAGGTCCGAGCGCTGCGCCGGGGTGAGGGCCAGGCCGAGGGCCTGGTCGTAGTGGGTGACGACGTCGGCCAGCGTCGCGGCGCTGCCGTCGTGGAAGTACGGGGCGCGCTGCCACAGGCCGCGCAGCGGGGTGGTGCGGTAGGCCTTGGTCGCGCTGCGGCGCGCCTCGTCGGGGCTCATCCCGGTCTCGGCCGGCGCGTGCAAGGTCGGGGCGTCGGTGAACCGTGGGCCGGCGTGGCAGCGCGCGCAGGCGCCGCTGAACACCACCGCGCCGCGCGCGGCGGCGTCGACGTCGAAGCTGCCGGCCGGCGGCGGCGGCGCGTCGATCGCGAGCTGGTAGTCGCGCAGCGCGGGCAGCACCGGCGTGACGCGATCGGGGTGCTGCTGGATGTCGAGGCCGAGGCGCTCGTCCTTGAAGTCGCCGTGGCCACCCATCTGGGTGACCGCGACGTAGGCGTTCCAGTACGAGACGGGGCCCTCACCGGTGTAGGTCTCGAGCGCGACGTCGCGCAGCCCGTAGGCCGGCGGGATCAAGACCGGGTGGCTCTCGCGGTCCTGGTTGAAGCGCGCGTCGTAGCGGCCCGGGCCCCAGCTCGTGAGCGCGGCCCGCGCGGTCGCGGCGTCGACGCCGAGCTGGGCGGCCAGCGTCGGCAGCCCCGGGGTGAGCGCGATGATCGCCCCAGGATCGAGGTCGCGGTTGGGCCAGCCGTCGCGGCGATGGCCGATGCCGGGCGCCACCGCGTCGTCGACGGTCGAGTGGCACAGCGCGCAGGTGATGCCGATCCGCGCGACCCGGCCATCGACGACCTGGCCGCGCACGCCGACCACCGCGTCGAGCGCGATCAGCGCGACGGTGGTGGCGGGATCCGCGAGGTCGGCGCCGGCGAGCACGTCGGGCGGCACCGCGTCGGCGTCGACCTTGAGGCCGACGCCCAGCGCCGCGGTCGGCGGCAGGTCGCTGACGAGCTGGTGCAGGCCGAGGACGTCGGTCCACAGCTGCTCGTCGCCGAACGTGTCGTGGCGGAAGACGCACGCGCCGTCGCCGGGCGCGCACGGGCTGACGTCGCCGGGCGGCGGTGGCGGATCGTGATCGTGGTCGTCGCCGCACGCGGCGGCGAGCAGCGCGGCCGTGACGGCGGCGCCGAAGCGGTGGCGGTGTCTCATCGCGAACTCCAGGGTGGTTGCGCGATGGAGCGCGCCGAGCGGCGCGGCGTTACGTGGCGCGCGGCTGCGTGGTGGTATCTCTGGGGGATGGACCAGGCGGAGCTGCGCGCGGTGCTGGCGGCGATCCCGGACGTGACGCTCGACGAGCCGGCGGCGGTGGCGCGGGCGATCGACGCCGAGGTGGCGTACCTCGCGTCGGACGAGGCGCTCGCCAGCCTGGCGCGCGACACCTACTGGCCGAAGTGGCGGTCGCCGTGGTGGAGCATGGTGCTGCTCGACGAGCTGGGCTACGCGGCGCGGATCCCGGTGCGCGCGGCGGCGGCGATGGTGGCGGGGCTGGACGCGCTCCGGCTGCACACGTTCCCGATCCGCGCCGACGAGTGGCCGGCGGGCGCGGACAGGGCGCGCGACGCGAGCTGTCACTGCGCGGTGGGCAGCATCGATCGCGTGCTGACCCGGTGCGGGATCGACGTGCCGGCGGCGCTGCCATGGATCGCGGCGTGGTACGCGCGCTACCAGCTGGCCGACGGCGGCTACAACTGCGACGAGGCGGCGTACCTGGTGACCGACGAGTGCCCGAGCTCGATGGTGGGCACGGTGGCGCCGCTCGAGGCGATGACGGCGCGGGCGGCGAGCGCGGTCGCGGACCGCGCGGCGGCGATGGTGCTGGGGCGCGCGCTGGTGCGCGGCTCGGCGACGCGGCACAACGCCGAGGAGCGCGTCGCCGCGGCGAGCTGGGGCGCGCTGTGCTTCCCGCGCTTCTACTTCTACGACGCGCTGCGCGGGCTGGCGGCGGTGGTGGCCTGGGCCGCGGCGCACGGCCACGCGCTGCCGCTCGCGGCGGTGGCGTCGGCGATCGCCGCGCTGGCGGCGCGCGCACCCGACGGCGTGCTGCGCGTGGAGCGCAGCGCGGTGGTCGGCAAGCAGGGCTGGGCCCCCGACGCGGCCGGCGCGTGGTCGCGTCAACCGACGACGACCTGGTCGCTGCTCGACCTGGTGAGCCAGCCGGGCGCGGTGAGCCCGGGCCTGACGCGGCAGTGGCAGGCGACGCGGCGCGACCTCGCGACGCTGCTCGCGCGCGACCAGCTCACCGGGTAGCCTCGCGTCATGGCCGACCTGACGCAGCAAGAGCTCGAGGCAGCGATCGGTGAGCTGGAGGTCGCGCTGACCGACGCGGGGCCCGAGCTGCGCGCGCCGCTGGTGGCGCAGCTGGCGAGCCTGCGGCAGACGCTGGCGATGCTCGCCGCGGCGGCGCCGGCGATGGCGGCTGCGCGCGCCGCGCGCCGACCGTTGACCGCCGACAGCGCCGCGTGGTTTCGGCCGCGGCCGCCCGCGGTGGTGCCGGCCTGGGTGCCCGACGACGTGATCCGCGCGGCGGTGACGCCGGCGCTGATGCGCTGCCCGGCGGGCGCGCGGCTGTACGAGGACGCGACGACGGTGGCCTGCGCCAACGCCGGTGCGGCCGGCGCGACGCTGTCGGTGCCGCACGGCCTGACGCTGCGGTTCCACGCCGGCGGCGGGCTGGCGAGCCAGAGCTGGTACGAGCGCGGCTGTCTGCGCTGGGAGATCCGCTATCACGCCAACGGCGCGCGGGCGGAGCTCGGGGCCTACGTCGGCGTCGAGCCCAAGACCTACGTCGAGCACGGCCTGCACACGCGGTGGGCCGCCAGCGGCGTCGTGGTGGCGCAGACCGACTGGCGCGACGGCGTGCGCGACGGCTGGTCGACGCTGTGGGAGGACGACGGCTACCCGATCGTGGCGACGCGCTTCGCGGGCGGCGTGGAGGTCGAGCGGGTGATGCCCGACGTCGCCGAAGGCTGAGCCGGGGCTGCGCGGCTGCGGTCGCCGGCGCTACAGCGCTTGGTACAGCCCGCCGCTCTCAGCGGCGAGGGCGTGGAGGAGGTAGCGATCCTGATCGGCGCCGAGCCCGATGGTGTCGATGCGCACGCCGCCGCGCACCGCCTCGCGCGCGTCGCGCAAGAGCGCGCCGCCCGAGGCGCCGACGTTGCCGAGGCCGTCGGACAACAGCACGATCCGCTGGGCGTTCATAAGGAACGCCATGCGCATCGCCGGGGTGAGCGCGGTCGAACCGTCGGCGCGCTTGTCGAGGACGAAGCGGGTGAGCGGATCGCGATCGCGGGCCTCGAGCGTCACCAGCACCGGCGACACCGCCTCGAGCTCGCTGTTGAAGAAGATGACGTTGATGCGTGTGCCGTCGGGCAGCCGGCGCAGCGCGTCGACCAGCTCGGACTGCGCGATGTCGAACTTGGTCGTGGCCTGGGGCGCCGCGGGCGGGGGCGGCGGGGCGACCACGACCACGGGGGCCGGGACCGGGGCGGGGCCGGGCACGATCGGCGGCGAGCCCGGCGGCGGCGAGCTCGGCGGCGGCGCCGGCGGCGGCGGCACCGGCTGTCCAGCCGGGTAGCCTGGCACCACCGCGGGCGCCGACGGATCGGGCGGCGGTGGTGGGGGCGGGGGCGGCAGCGCGGTGGCCAGCGGCACCGCGATCGTCGCGAGCCGGCCTTGGGCCGCCGATAGCATCGACCCGGAGCAGTCGAGGACGAACACCACGTCCTGCGCGCCCTCGAGCGGGACGCCGAAGAACTCGACCACCGGGGCGCCGACGATCTCGACCGGCTCGGGCGGCGGCGGCGGTGGTGGCGGCGGTGCCGGCGGTGGCGCCGTGACCTGGACGCCGACCGACACCGTCGTCGGCACCACGACCGCGACGTTGCCGCGCACCGCGCCGCCGAGCGCGATGGTCATGCCCGGCGGCGGGCGCTGCACCATCGGGGTGCACGCGACGGTGACGAGCAGCGGCAAGACGAGCGACAATGGGCGCATGAGGCGAACCCCCCGGACGACCGCTCGGGTCGGTACGATGATCAGGCACGGCCACCGGCGCGACGACGCGACCGGTGCGTCCACCAGCGTAACCCGGTTGGGGCGCGGCGCGCATCCGCGCGCGACCGTCGCGGCGCTGGCGGCGATCGCGGCCACCGTGCCCGCGTGCGTGCGGCAGCTGCCGCCGGCGCCGACGCCCCAGGCCGTCGCGCCGCCGATCGCGACGCCGACGCCGGCCGCCGGACAGAGCGCGCTGGTGGTCGACGTCACCGACGGCCCGACCCCGGTCTCGCGCGTGCACATGGGCACGCAGCCGATCACCGACGCCCTGGGCCGCGTCAGCTACCGGCTGTTCGAGCAGCCCCAGGAGATGTGCCCGGCGTCGCCGTGCGTGGTGGCGATGCCGCCCGGCAACGTCATGCTCGGCTTCCCGGTGATCGGCGACCGCGACGCGCTCGAGGTCGAGCTGGTGCACGTC
>Ga0075163_10008789_pt1 | contig 13271 bp, 8 predicted proteins | sample JI1023141ADNA_FD_71478 | JGI IMG/M metagenome (GOLD analysis project Ga0075163, IMG submission 71478) | Wastewater effluent complex algal communities from Wisconsin, to seasonally profile nutrient transformation and Carbon sequestration -... | ecosystem: Engineered > WWTP > Effluent > Algae...
GACTTCCTCGCTCCTACTGCCGCACTCCGACTTCTGCGCGCCCCCTGGTCGCTCGGCTTCTCGCTCCGCTTCCAGGTTCCGGCTTTCACCGGTAGCTCGCAGATCTCCCAGGTTCCTAGGTAAGGTCCTACAACTTCAGACGCCGCCACTCCACACTGGGATTCCTAAGCCTCATCAAATTCGAAGGGAGGAACTAGCAGGCGGACTGTAGGATGATAGACGACTGTCTATTGAATCGGGGGAACCGCCCGCCGGCGCATGGCGTCGAGCACGAAAAAGCTCTTCTCATGCGCGAGAAAGCCAGGGCTCAGCATCTCAATCAAGAGATTGGCGTTGCCGATCTCGTCCGTTCGCACTTCTTCAATGGGAGTTCCGCCAAGGGGCCTATCTCGGCTCCACACCAGGATGCTTCCTGCATCTTGCAGCGGGCGCAAAAGCAGCTCGACTCGCTCAGCAAGCTCCCGGTCCTCTGGCGCAAAGGCGAAGTAAGGCGCAGTGGAAGCATGAAGGAGGAAGCTATCACCAAGGAACTTCGCTCGAAATCCTTTTATGCATGCCGCTGCGCCGGTATTGGAGGGCGCCTATTGAGCCGCGAGTTGCACCGGATACAGTCTCTGGAATTGTCCGCTGCGCGCCGAGACGACGCCGTGATAGGCGGCTTCGACCCTCTTTCCAGGGGTGCGCACGCCGATTCGAAATCCCATTTCTACGCTCTTGAGACGAAGCTCAGTGCTGTTCGGACCGATCCGCTTCTGCGCGAGCGACAGCAGCGAGCGCTCGATCGTGTCCTCCTCGTCGGCCCCGGGCTGACGCGGCGGCCCCCCGGTGGGTGCGAGGGCGCGTACGGCCACGCGTACGGTCCCGTCGTACAGATCAACGACGCGTCCGCTGGCATCCAGCGTCAGCCGAAGCTGATACTGTCCGTCGAGGATTGGCACGCTGGCGACATGCTGACGAAAGATGACGGTCTTTTCGCGCACCAGAATCTGTCCCGACGGATCGGACTCTGCTTCGACACGAACGCTCTCCGGAGTGAGTTCGGCGGCCGGCACATTCAGGCCCCACTGATTCAAGAAATTGGTGGCGTGGCGGACCGCGTCATCATTCGAGAACCACAGGTGCTGCGCCAGTCCTTCGCTCTTGCGACTGTGGGCCGAGGGCAGGCTTGCCCGCGCTACGGCGACGGCACTCTCCGGCAGGGCGCTGCCCGGAAGCGCCTCGACCTGGCTGGGGCGAAGCTCGCGGGTCGGCAGCCGCGTCGTACTCACGACGGGCTCGCGGTTGCGCCAGCGCCAGACGCCCCAGAAACTTCCGGATGCGGCGGCGGTGTCGAAGCTCGTCGCATCCAATTCCCGGCGCGCTGCATCGCGAGACGAGCCGTAGCACAGCGCCGCGGGCACTTGATCAGTGTAGATATCCCAACTGGCATCGAAGAAGGCAGATGTCAGGCTTGTAGCCCCCGGAAGCTTATTCCAGAACAAGGTCCCATACGCATCGCTATCGAGGCTGACCGAGCTATAGCCGTAGATGCAGCGCAAACCGCGCGCGGCGCTGCCCCAGGTCAAGGAGGGAACGGAGCCAGGGATATAGGGGTCCTCACCGCTGCCGATCTTCACCGACTCGCAAGTGGACGCGAACAGGTACCGCGTCTTGCCGTCGCCCAATCCCATGTTCGATGAATCGGCGCCGCAGCCGCCGTACCGCGTGTTTCCCATTGATGCAGTGAAGATGCCCCCACTGGTACCGCCATGGCTGGCGATATATGTGATGAGGCTCGAATCGGCGCCGCCCTGTCTGGTCGGCGTGGTGGCCGCAAATAGATCTGAAGTTCGATGCCAATCCTCGGCGTGCACGGCGTCGTTGCTCAAAGAGAAGTTAGTCCGAAAATCACTCGGCTTGCCGGCCAGAAATCCCGCCACGTCGCCGATCGTTCCAGGGATGTTCGAAGCGCCGCAAGTCAGGTGATTGGCGACGGCATAAGCACCGATGGTCTTGGTCGGAATCGGGCGCAGGGGCATCACGTCGCTGATCGTCGTGGGAGCTTCGAACGGAGCACCATCCACGGACACGGTCTCTACCTGAAGGCTTGCGTTGCCGCAGGCCGCGACACTGGAACCAAGGAAAATTCCCACGACCAGGAATTTTCTGCTGGATCCACGATTGGTAAGCTTGTTGTTCATCTGACTGTCTCCTTTTCCAGATAAAGGCGTTGCTTGCGGAGGAGCTCGATCGGAAACGAACAAGCTCCTGGAACTTGCTGCATCTACGCAGACAAGCTCAGAGCAACCTCTATGCCGACGCATGCGGAAGCTCGTGCTGCCAAAGCGCCTAACCGGATTCAGCCGGTAGCCCGGGTGGCGCACCGGCGCATTAGCCCACGGTCCGAAGGTGCACATCGGTCGCGGCAGCCAGGGCGCCCATGTCCTGCCCATGTGTCTGGAATTGCGCTTGCTCATGGGCTGCGGCGTTGCGCAGACAGTTTTCTCTCGAGATGCCACGCGGTGTCTCTGCGGATCGCGCTGGCAGAGTGTTTGCAATGACGAACTATGGCGCTTCAAGCAAGGAGTTCTCTGACCCCTTGCGCGCTTTGCCAAAAAGGAGAAGAACCCATGAGAAAGTTCCTTATCACCGCCGTTGTTAGCTCGTTCGCTGTGTCGGTTGCCAGCCTCGCGTATGCCGATGATGAGGGCGCGGCCATGAATGGCTGCTCCTTCATGCAGGCGGGCGAGGTGACGATGGACAAGGTCCGCGCGCAGAATAACTACGCCGCACGCTGCAACAAGATCACGCAGGCCTATGCTGATGATCTGAGCAGACAAGGCAAGTATGTGATTTTCGCCGACCCGTCGCATTCGTCGATGCCGCTCATTGAGTTTTTTTCGCCCAGCGCACAGTGCTCCCTCTCGGGTCCGGTCGCCGGCGTCTGCGCACGCGACTGCTATACGCCGTCGCAGCAGCTGAGCTTCGAAGGCTCGCTCATGAGCATCGAGCGCGCGTACCAGAGCAAGGCCGCCACAGTGACCGCGCTGACGCTCGATGCAACACCGGAGCAGATGAGCTACGCCGAACAGCCAATCGAGGAGATCACGACCGGCTCGCTCAACGAAAAGTTGCTCATTCTGGAAGGTGAGAACGGGCGTCGGCTTGAGGTCAGCTCCAACCACGCGATAGTGGCGGCCGATGGCTCAGTGGTCCCTGCCAATACCCTGCGCGAAGGCGACGGCATCCTCGATCAGTACTGGCACGTCGTGCCGCTGTTGAAGATCCAGACCCGCGAGTACGAGGGCACGGTGATGAACATACTGCCGCAGAGCCGCGAGAAGAAGGAGAACATCCTGATCGCCGAAGGGTTCTTGACCGGCTCGATGCGTTTTCAGAACCAGTGGGCGCGGCAGTCGTTCCGCCTGATGCTGCGTGACAACCTGGACGTCACCGGACTGTAGGCTGCGCGGAAGGACGGGCGGCCACGCAGTCGACCTCTCGTCCTTCTCTTTGGATCGTGGCTTCCCCTAGCAAGGAGAACATTCAATGCGAAAGCTCGTGCAGCCTGATTTTCAAATCTCGTCGAGCAGGATTTGGGCGATGGTGTTGTTGGTGGCTCTCGGGTGCCTGCTCGTCTTCGTCGCCCTCCGCGCCAAGCGCCCTTCAAGATTGCACCGGGAACTCGAAACCGTCGTGTCTCCCGACGCAACCAGGATCAATCCGCCTATCTCTTTGCCAGAGGAAGAACGGCCGTTGGCTCCGCGCATCGAGGTGTCGGAAAGGATCGCAGACCTTCCCTCTCTTAGTCCGGTGCGAAAGGCAGCGCGTCGCTACGTCGCGGCTCGCTTCAATATCCAGGAGAGTCAGGCCGAGGCACTGTCCGCGCTACAAAAGGATCCCGTGCGCGCGATCGACGGGATTCGCACCGAGTTGTTCAGAATGACGGAGCTTCGCCGCATGCAGCCGGGCACCGAGGTCGCGCTTTCGCAGCCCACGGAGATCACGGACCGCATGGCGCTCATCGATACGTTGGGAGGCCTGCACCGCGGTACCCAGGATCCCGTCCTGCAGCGCAATGTGCGCAGCGTGCTCGAGGAGATGATAAGCCGCTCGTTTGAGCCTGGGCTCGAACTTCATCAGAAGCGGTTGGTGCTGGCAGAGAAGTTCGACTGTATGGCGCTGCTGGCGCGTCTCGATCCGCAGCAAGCCCACGGCCTTCTCGGCTCGCTGCAGCCCGGACCAGTGAAGAGCGCGCTCGAGCGCGCCTGGGCGCTGGGGCTGTCCGATACCGGGATTAATCCCGCCACCTACAAAGATCGTCTCGCTCGCTTCTAGCAACCGTTTCACGCACGCGTTCACTCGTCTCGAAGGAGAGTCTCATGCTGACTTCGATCTCCCGATGCAAGCCTTGGCTGTCGGCCCTGCTGTTCACCGCTCTGACCGCCTGCGACCCAGCGCCCGTCGAGGAACCGACTCCGGTTGCCCCAGTTGCGCCGACCGCATCACCTGCCGCGCTGCTGTTGTTTCCCAACACCGTGTTTACGCAGCGCGTAGTCGAGCTGCAGTTCATCGGTGAGCGAACGCACTTCTCGTCCGCGTCGCGGGTCGATCTTGGGGACCCCGCCATCCACACCGAGGTGCACGCGCACAGTCCGGGACGCTTGCTGATCCGCACAACGCTTGATGGGGACACTCGACTCGGCACCCACGATCTGAAAATCATCACGCCGGTCGATACCGGCAGCGAAGAGGTGAGCTTGCCTGAGGCGCTGACCGTGCTGCCCGCGCTGCGCGCCGAGCCCGCGGCTCAAGCTAAGAGCGTGCCACAAGGTGGGCTCATCGACACAAGCGTGCTCAATCATGACTTCAGAGACAATCCGTTTTCGACCAACTCGATCTCTATCGTCCGCGGACCGCGACTTCTGCGCGTAAACGGCGTGTCCGCGTATCGCTACGCTTGGCTGGGTCTGGCGGATGCGCTCGCCCCGAAAGGGCCGCTCGAGATCGTACTGTCGGCGGTGAATCCGATTGGCGAGCGGCACTCATTTCGCGCCGGACGCGACGATCTAGGCTTGCCGCTAGTACAGCTGCGCGCGCCGACGCTGCTCGAAGATGGTCAGCTGCTGACGGGACAGCGCCTGCCCGAGCCGATGGCGACAAATCTGTATCGCTACGAGGCAGATGTGAAAAACAACCTCCTCTTCGTCCAGTTGGAGAAAGCAGAAGCCGCTTATCTGCAGACCGGTCCGATCCTGGCTGTGGCACCCGCGAGCGGCCGTTTCGCCCAGGGAGCTATCGTTCCCGCGGCGTCGAGCCATGACGGCCTCGTCACGTCGATGGCTTATATCGAGCAGCCGGGGACCACGTACTTCTCGCTGCTTGCTCCGGACTATTCTGGAGGTGCCTTGGGATACGGCTATGCGATTCGCGCCACATCGCTTCCGGTGATTCCCATCGAGCTTCGCGAGCCGGCAGGGGGCGACACGCCGGCGCGGCCGCTGGTCAATCTGACAATCAGCCAGGCGGTCGCCAGCCAGAGTGCGGCGATCGAGCCGAGCACAGATATGGACTACATCCGATTCACTCCCGAGCAGGATGGCTACATCTATGCGCAAGCCGCTGGCGACCCGCCGCTAGCGACCCGCGTCGCGGTGCTGCAAGCCGACTGCAGCACGGTCATCGGGACGCCGCGGACGTTTCAGCAGGAAGCGGAGGTCCAGGCGGGTGTGGCTTACTGTGTGCGCGTCAGCGCGACCGCGGCGACTCCGTACAGACTCCTTTTGGTACTGCAGCCCAAGGCGAAATAGGCCGTTAGTCCGTGTCCGAATCCGGCGGTCTCGCGTTGTGGGTCCGATGCCGGCTCAGGTTGATTCCGTAGCGCTCCATGAGTCGGTAAATCTGACGGCGTTCGAGCCCAAGCAGGCGCGCGATCGCGTAGACGTTGCCCTGATGCTTACCGAGCAGTTCCACCAGCTGCTCGCGCCCGGGCGGCTTCGGCCGCTCGCCGGATTTTCCCTCCTTCGGCTTTTCGGGGACATCGGAAGAGGGCGCGAGCTTGGCGGAAGAGTCATCGCCTTCTCCGGCGTCTTGCAGCGCGACATCTGCTTCGAACGGCCGATCGCGCAGCACACTAGGATCGAGCCGCGTGCGCTCCCGTCCCTTGACGCGTAGGTAGTCTCCCATCCCGAACAGCTCGCGGATGTTGCGCGACCAGCGAGCCAGCAGCAAGCGCTCGACGAGATCCGGAGTCAGCTTGCTCGCCTCGTCGTCGAGCCGGGTGCGCAAGAGCAGCAAAATATCTTCGCGGCGCTCACGCAGCGGAGGCAGCCGTAGAAATTGCTGCTCAAGTCGCCCCAGTAGATCGCTGCGAAAGGCCCCAGTTTCGGATTCGCCAAACAGATCGCGATTGGTTGCCGCGATGATCCGCACGTCGACCTGGACCGTCTTGTTATCTCCGAGCGCGCTGACCGTCCGTTCCTGCACCGCGCGCAACAGAACGGTCTGCAGGTCGCGCGGAAGCTCGCCCAGTTCGTCGATAAACAACGTCCCTTTGTGAGCCAGCTCGAACTGTCCCTTGCGCGCGGCAATGGCATTGGTGAACGCGCCGCGGGCGTGGCCGAAGAGTTCCGAAAGCACGAGGTCGCTCTTCACCTTCGCGCAGTCAAAAGTCACATAGGGTTGCTGGACGCGCGGCGAGCCGGTGTGCAGCGCGCGCGCGACGACCTCCTTGCCGGTTCCGGTCTCGCCAATCAGCAGCGTCGTCTGGTCCGGTGCGTAGGTATTCAGCAGACGAATATCGTCTCGCAGTTGCTGCATCACCGGTGAGCGACCGAACAGCGTGCTGATCTCAAAATCGTTCAGGTCGGTAGGAACAAAGCGAAGGATCAGGAACGATCCGCCCACGCGGATGATATCGCCGTCGTGCAGCGCGGCATCGCTGATCTTCCGGCCGTTCAGAAAGGTTCCGTGTCGGCTTTGTGCACCCTGTCCGTCCCCATCGATCAAGCGCAGACCGAAGGCCTGATAACGGATGAGGGCGTGATTACGCGACACCTTTGGATCCGTCGTCAAGCAGTAGAAGCTGCTGGTGGTGCGACCGATTGAATAGTCACCCTGCGAAAGCGGGCGGCGATCTTCATCGATGATTCCCACGCCATCGGAGAAGAGCAGCTGCAGCGTGGGAATAGGCGGCTCGGACGTAGCGCCAGCCTCGGCATCTGCGGTCTCTGGCGGCTCATCGGAAGAGACTGTATTTGTTCTGCTGGTACGCGGATTCCTGGCCATGGTCAACCTTATTCATCCGCCTGCATGTACATCCGATCGGGCTCCGCAGCTGGCGCAGCGACGCGAATCGTATGGTCCGCGGCCGCGAGCAGGGCCCAGACTCGCTGGATGATGGGAAGCCCATACGAAGCCGCACGCAGCGAAAAGCTGAGCAAGGCGATCGGCAGCGAGCGCTGCTCGAACTCGCTGCGCGCCAGTCGAACTCCGATGCGACGCAGCATGCGAACAAGCTCATAGCCACGCAAAAGCGGCGCCGACAGCGAGATGGGCGGGCGCAGCGGCAGCGCCCGCCCCGCAACGGCGCAGGCGGCCAGGAACTGCGACAGACGCAGCGCCAACGCAAGCTCCTGCGCATCCTGTAGCGGAGTCAATCGGTACAGGATATCACTCTCCAGCTTGGCGACATCGTGCAGCACATGCCCGCGCTGCGAATATTGGAAATCGATCACCCAGACATTCCTATGACGATCAATCAGCAGGTTGGCGGTGTTGAGATCGCCGTGCACATAACCGACCCGATGACCCTGAATGGGGATGCCACCTCGAGGCAAGACGCGCGCATAGAGCCCAGTCAGCTGCCGAATGATTCCAAGATTTTCTTCGGACAATAGCGAACGGGTCTCGGCTTGGCTGAGCACTTGGTTGATGATCGTCTGCACGGTCTCGATTCTCTGCGATGAGAAGCCGTAGTATTCCAGTAAGTCGATGGACTCACTCTGCGCCGCAGCGTAGAGCGGCGCCCAGATCTCATCGAAGAAGGTGCAAATGACTCGCTTGATGCTGACCACCGGCGCACCTTCTTTAATCATTGCCTTCAATGTGTGAACGGGGCCCCGTCCCATCGACGCGTATGCGAAGCGGATCGCGGCGCGCTCACCCGAGTCGCCGTATCCAAGGATCGTCGGCGCGTGGTTGCCAAGCACCAGCTGCAGTCGCTCGAGCGCTACGCGCTCGGCATTGATCTCGGCGCGCGGTCCAAGCTTCACCACCGACGGCGCCTCAACCTGAAGCAGAGCATCCTTAGCCTGGGATACGAAGACGGCGGCATCGGAGTAACCGCCCGTAAGCGGCTTGATCTCGAACGAGGAAGCCTCGCGATGCAGGTGGCGCAGAAGAGCCTGATCATCGTCACAAAGCACAGCCGCGGCAGGCGGAAGCTCGGGACCAAAGACAGGCAGCGGAGCGGACAGCGGGGTCGATGATGACAGCAGCCACTCGGCAAACTCCGAGATGCTGTCAATGCAGCGCACCGCTAACATCTTTTTGATTCGATCGAGCGCCAGGAAGTGCTCAGTCCGCGACGCGCCCGCAGTCAACGCTGTGCACAGCGCCAAATCATGAAGGCCGAGTCGGGTCTTGAGATCGTAAAGCAGGAAGTTGACCTTGGCTTCAGTCCACACGCCGATCACACCGATGCGCGGCGGACATTCGGGGTTGCACAGCTGCTGCAATAGCTCACTGAGTTGGGGATTTTCGAGATCGCTCAAAGACGTGGTCTTGAAGACGCGCTCATTGGCCTTGAGCGAAGACTCGGTTCCTAGGCCGAGCACCAGCCTCCCGCCTTCACTGTCCTTGAGGCAGTGCCTTCCAAACTGCCGCAGATGCTCCTTCTGCGCGGGGTCTTCGGGATCATGCCAATCGCACAAGTGAATGATTAGGATTTCCTCGGCAGGACGACCGCGAAGCCAGTGCAAGAGCTGCTGCAGCGGCCCTTGCTCGGGCCGCTCGCCCAGGATGCGCCGAGACTCGTCGCGTCCAATATGCAGCAGATTGGGGGGCGCTGCGTGCATGACGAGAGGGGCTATGAAGTCCTGCTGCAAGCACTGCGTAAAGAGGATCGCCTGACCCATCCGAAGTCCTTCTCACTTCGCGGCATTTCATGAAAAAGTAGCGAAACAGGCAAGAGAATCCTTCACTGCGACGGATTCGCTTTACATTCAAGACGCTGTTAGCGAGCCTAGCGCGCAGAGATGCAAGGTGAAACGGTCCATGGCTACGTCGTCGTTAAGCCACTTGGCTCGGGCGGGATGGGCGCCGTGTACCTTACCGAAAGAACAGACATCGGGCGCCGGGCCGCGCTCAAGGTGCAGCACGAGCGCCTGATTCAGGATCCGGCGAGCAGCTTGCGTTTTCGCAACGAGGCGCGCGCGGCCAACCGAATCAACCATCCCGGCGTTGTCACGGTCTTCGATCATGGGCAGCTACCAAACGGCGCAGCCTTTCTCCTTTTGGAGTATTTGAGCGGTCCCACGCTGGCCATGCTGATTCGCGACAAGCGACTGCCCTTCATGACGGTGCTGTCGATCGTGCAGCAGGCGGCCGCGGCGCTCGATGCCTGCCACTGCTGCGGCGTCATCCACCGCGACGTCAAGCCCGGCAACCTCATGTGCGTTCCCAGTCCGCACGACGAAGATCGCTACAGGGTCGTGCTCCTCGATCTGGGAATCGCAAAGCTCGTCGGCGGCAAAGATGATGCCGAGGCGCTCACGCATACTGGGCGCTTGTTGGGGACGGTGCAGTACATGCCGCCAGAGCAAGCGCGCGATGCCGCAACGGTCACCGACAGGGCCGATGTCTATGCGCTGGGCGCGGTGCTGTACGAGCTTCTAGCCGGACATCCGCCAGCGGTCATGCGACAGACCGGCGAGCTGACGCCGCCGTCGCCGCCCATCCATGCGGAATTTCCAGAAGCCAGCGCCGCGCTGAACGAGTGCGTGGCGCAGATGATTCACGATTCTGCTACGAAACGGCCGTCGGCAAGACAGGTAGCCGAGAACCTGGCCCAGATCGAACAACAAGCGCTGGCCGAGGCCGCTGCCGACAAAGCGCTGCAAGTAGCGCCAGCCCCGTCCGCTTCACCTATTTCGACGGACCGCGACAAACCGCGCACACGAGTCGGGACGGTATGGCTACGGTTGCATATTCCACTATCCTTCGCACTCGGGCTGAGCATCGGCGCCGGTGTGGTCTCGTTCCTCGGGCACCGCATCGCACTGCGCCCGGATATGCCGCCGCCCAAGCTGCCACCCAAGCTGCCACCGAGCTTGCCGGAAGTCCCTGGCTGGACACTGAAAGACAGCAGCAGCACGGCCAACCTGCACGGCATGTGGGGAAGCTCTCCGTCAGATATCTGGGCCGTCGGGGATGACTGCACGCTGGTTCACTTCGATGGTCAAAAGTGGCTGCCCAGCAAGCCGGTTTTGAAGAGTCCGTGCAGCGGCTTGACAGCGATCTGGGGCAGTTCGGCGCAAGACGCCTGGGCGGTTGGGCGCGCCGGTACACTCCTTCACTACAACGGAAGCTGGACCAGCGTCGAGTCTGGTGTCTCCTCTGATTTGAACGGTATCTGGGGCAGCAATCCGCAAGATATTTGGGTTGTAGGCAGGGAGTTGATCCTGCGCTACCGCGGACATGATTGGGAGCCTCTTGTTCCGCCGACGCGCCACAATCTTCGCGCGGTATGGGGCAGCGGCGCGAACGATATCTGGATCGTTGGCTCGCACGATGCCAATCACGGCGTGGTGCTTCGGCACGATGGAAAGAAGTTTGCCGAGCCTCACCCTATGGATCAACGCCTGCGCAATGTCTGGGGTAGCGGTCCCAACGACGTGTGGATATTGGCGACGAACTTCACGCAGGAGAGCCGCATTCATCACTTCGACGGCAAGGAGTACGCAGAGACGAATCTCGGACCCATCGGCTGGCTGAGCGCCCTGGGCGGGACCGGGCCCGGTGACGTCTGGGCCATGGGCTCTGCCGGGGCGGTCGCCCACTACAACGGCGCCAGCTGGGCCGTCGGCCGCATCGCCGGCGTCGATCATGTACGCGGTGCGCTCGGCTTTCGTCACGACGACATCTGGGCGGTGGCGACGAGCGGCACGATCCTGCACTTTGGTGGACGCGAGCTAGCAATGCAAGCGAGCAGCACGACCCAGAGTCTCATGGCCGTCTGGGCGAACTCGTCCAAGGACGCCTGGGCCGTTGGCAAAAGCGGTTTGCTCCTTCGCTACGATGGCCATGCTTGGATTCCTCAGAAGAGCCCAACGGATGCGCACTTGCGCAGTGTGTTCGGAAGCGGCGCGAACGATCTGTGGATCGTCGGCGATGCCGGTACGATACTGCATGGCGACGGCAATGCGTGGACGGTGCTGACACCCCCGACAAAGGAAACGCTATACGGGGTCTGGGCCGACCCCAATGGCACCGCGTGGATGGTCGGCGAGCAGGGCACACTCCTCAAATGGGAGGCCGGGAAGTGGCAAGTCATGCAACCGATCGCCGATGTAGCGCTGCGCGCGATCTGGGGACGCAGTAACCACGACATCTGGAGCGTCGGCGAAGGCGGCACGATCCTGCACTTCGATGGTGTCAGCTGGCAGAAGACGCTCGCCGCGGAACTGGGCGGCGCCGAGCTTACGACGGTGTGGGGTCCTTCGACTCCCTCCTCGGAGATGTGGGTCGCCGGCAAAGATGGATTGATTGCGCACCGACGCGGCTCGACCTGGCAGCGCGTCACCGGCCAGACCCTGTCGAATTTGCAGGGCCTGTGGGGAGGCCCCGCTCAAGACGTGTGGGCCGTCGGCGATGGTGGACTCGTGCTGCACTATGACGGGAAGGAGACCTGGACCAAGGTCCCAAGCGGCACGAAGAACAACCTGCTCGGCGTGAGCGGCGCTCCCGAAGGCGGAGTCTGGGTTGTCGGTCAGCTGGGGACAATCCTGCACTAAGCGACTCGCACGAAGCGAAACCAGCTCGCGCTTGACAGTGCGCAAGGCCTTCGTGGATAACCGTTGTGGTAATTTTTAATGAGCAGAGCGTCTCGAATTTTCTTCTGTTACTGTCGCGCGGATGAATCCCTTCGCGACGAACTGGCCGTGCACCTCGCACCGCTGCGCCAAGCCAAGCTAATCGAGGATTGGTACGATCGGAACATCGACGCGGGGGGCGAGTGGAATCCGCAGATTCAGAATGCGCTCGAGGCAGCCGACATCATCCTGCTGCTCGTCAGTCCCAGCTTCATGGCGTCAAACTACATTCAAGATGTCGAGCTGAAGCGCGCGATGGAGCGGCACCAGGAAAAGACTGCGCGCATCATTCCCGTCATCGCGCGTCCCACTGAGCTGAAGTACGCCGAGTTCAAGGTGCTTCAGTATCTGCCGCGCGACGGAAAACCCGTAACTCGCTGGGCAGATCGAGATGAGGCCTGGCTCGACGTGGCCCGCGGCATTCGAAAGGTCGTCGAGACGCTATTTCAAAATCCGAAGCCGAGCGCGCCTCCATTCGAGGCGGCGCGTGGTGAAAAATCCGCAGCGGCTTCGGTGCGCACGACCAGCATCCCGACTATGGCCTCGCTGCGCCAGTTGCTCGGGCAGGTCTTTAGGCTGGATTCCGATCTCGAGGCGTTCTGTCTCGATCATTTCCCCGATGTATTCGATCGCTTCACTGGTGGCATGGATCGCACCCGAAAGGTGACCATCCTGTTGCAGCTCGCCGACCGCCAAAAGATCGTCGAAGCGCTGCGGCGCAGCCAGCGAGAATTTTCCCTCGTCGAGAGCACCCTCGAGTATGAGTAATAGCCTATCCAAAAAACCAAGACGGAATTAGTACCTAGGCTTCCTTGCTCCAGGGCTCAAAGCACTTCAAGCCCCCTAGTCCCAAAGCATTGCCTATCGACGATGGGTTTCGGATCGGTGACTCGCTGCAGGCCCGCATTGAGCCCCTGCTGCCGCTCGCTGCGTCTAGGCCCAAAGGGGGACGGCTGCGGTACAGGACCGCCCCCTCAGAAAAGGAGGTCGGCAGCGCGCGCGTCGTAGCTTAAGTAGCCGATTTCATCGATACAAAGGAGCTTGGGTCGGGAGTAGTGTCGTAGTCGCTGCTGCAGCGCGTAAGAGGTGTGGCGCTCGGAAAGATCTGCAAGGAGTGCGCTGGCGGTAGTAAGCAGAGTAGGAATTCCGCGCAGCACGGCTTGGTAGCAGATATTCTGCGCGAGCATGGTCTTCCCAACG
>Ga0075163_10008790_pt1 | contig 13271 bp, 15 predicted proteins | sample JI1023141ADNA_FD_71478 | JGI IMG/M metagenome (GOLD analysis project Ga0075163, IMG submission 71478) | Wastewater effluent complex algal communities from Wisconsin, to seasonally profile nutrient transformation and Carbon sequestration -... | ecosystem: Engineered > WWTP > Effluent > Algae...
ATACCAGCCCTGCCCGATGGCACTGTCGGCGTGGCGATATCAGAAGCGGTTGAGGCTGCCCGCCGGCAAGGTTGCAGCATCGAGCGTCGTCACCACCGGCGTGCCGTCGATGCGGTCGCCACTCAACTGCGTCGCGGCGGCGAGCGGCGTGGCGAGCATCAGCAGCAGAGCAATCAGCGTACGCGGCACAGGGCTTGCTTTCATCGTGACGGGGCGCTTTGCTATGCCGCGTGGCCCTGCCGGCCGCAAGCGGGGGCTAACCAGATGCGACTTATCCATACCATCACGGCGCTGCTGCTGGCCTGCATACCGATGGTGGCACGCGCCGACGACATGGCGAGCATCGTGCGCGACTATGACGCGTTTGCCGCGACGGTCGATCCGGTGCGCGCCGGCGACATGGGCGACGCTGCCGCGCGCACCCGCTGGCCCGATGTGACGCCGGCCGCCGTCGCCGCGCAGACCGCCGCGCTGCAGGGCTTTGCCCAGCGCCTCGACGCGCAGGCGGGCGCGACATTGTCGGCAGACGATGCACTCAACCGCGCGCTGCTCGATGACCGCATTGCAACCGAGCTCGCCGGGCGGCGCTTCGACGAGCCGCGCACGCCGTTCATCACCGGTGACGGCTTTTACACCGTCGCCGATTATGCCGCGTTCAACACCCGCATCGACAGCGCCGCCGATGCCCGCGCCTGGATGACGCGGCTGTCGGCGCTGCCCGACTATTATGCCGCCAATGTCGCCAATATGCGCCGCGGCATCGCGACGGGCTTCACCCAGACGCGCATCGCCACTGAATCGGCGATTTCGACGCTACGCGCGCAACTCGCGGCGCCCGCCAGCGCTGGCAGCCTGATGCTGCCGTTCCGCACCCTGCCCGCCACCATGCCCAAGGCCGAAGCCGAGGCGTTGCGCGCCGAAGCTCTGGCGATCGTCGAGTCCAAGGTGCGTCCGGCGCAGCGCGCGACACTGGCGTTTCTGGAAACCGACTATCTGCCGCACGCGCGGCCCGGGCTGGGCGCCTCCACCCTGCCTGACGGCAAGGCCTACTATGCTTGGCTGGTGCGTCGCCACACGACCACAACGATGACCCCGGCAGAAATCCATACGCTGGGCCTGCGCGAAATCGCCCGCATCCGCGGCGAAATGGCGGCAGAAATGGCCGCCGCAGGGTTCAAGGGCACGCTGCCCGAATTCCTGACGCTGCTGCGCACCGACCCGCAATTCTACGCCACCAGCGTCGATGGCTATGTCGCGCACGCCGCCGAAATCGCCAAGCGCGTCGATCTCGCGGTGCCGGGCGCCATCGGCCGGCTGCCGCGGCTGACCTTCGGCTTCCGCATCCTGCCGCCCGAAGTCGGCGGCTCGTCGAACGGCTATCTGGCGGGCAATCCGGCGCTGGGGATTGCCGGCGGCGTGATGATCCACGGCACCAAGGTGCTCAAGTTCCCGCTGTTCCAGTTGCCGTCGTGGGTGATCCACGAAGGCGTGCCGGGGCATCACACGCAGATCGCGCTGGCGCAGGAACTCGAAGACCTGCCCGCCTTCCGCCGCGCCGATGACCTGACCGCCTATGTCGAAGGCTGGGCGCTCTACACCGAATGGCTCGGCATCGAGATGGGGATATACCGCACGCCGTACGAGCGCTTCGGCCGGCTGAGCTACGAGGCGTGGCGCGCCGCGCGACTGGTCATCGACACCGGCATCCATGACCAGGGCTGGAGCCGCCAACAGGCGATCGACTATCTCACCGCCAACACCGCATTGTCGGCGGGCGAGATCAGCGGCGAAATCGACCGCTACATCGGCTGGCCCGGACAGGCGCTCGCCTACAAGGTCGGCGAGCTGACCATCCGGCGGCTGCGCACGCGCGCCGAAACTGCACTCGGTCCGAAGTTCGATGTCCGGCGTTTCCACGACGCGGTGCTGGGCAGCGGCCCGATGCCGCTCGCGGTGCTCGACCGGCAGATCGCGACATGGGAGGTCGCCGAGGCCAGGCGCTAGGCGCAAGGCATTGACATATAAAGCCAAATAGGTTACATGCAACCTAGAAAAATCACCGAGAGCCCATGTCACTATTGGCCCAGACTGTAAACTTCGTGAAACCCCGATTCTTCGTACAGATTGTAAGCTTCGTAGCCGTCGGACCACGCCAATTCACACCACCGCTAGCGGCGTCAGATCGGGTGCCACCCAGCCTCGTCGCGCCTCCGGCGTGAACAGCAGCCCGCGCGTCCAGTGTGCGAACAACCAGTCCGAACGCCCGTAGCGCGCCGCCATCATCGCCGCGAGCACCTCGCCCAGCGGTGCATCAACTGCCCCCGCCAGCGCTGCCCGCGCAACCGCGAGCGAGGCCAGGGTGATGGTTTCGTGATAGCCCGAGCTATCAGTGTTGGCGACGCCGGTGGCGGTGTTGTAGGCGCGGATGCGCGCGGGCATTTCGGCCTCGCGGCCGGCACGCACCAGCCATAGCGCAGCGGCGAAATGCGCGGCGTGAGTCCAGTCGGTCTTGGGCAGGCTGCGGTCGATCAGCCCGTGGGCGATGCGCGCGATATCGGCGTCACCCGGCATGTTGGTCGTCATCATGGCGTAGTCCCTGATTGAAAGCGCGGGCGCTAGCCCGCCGGCAGTTCAGGGCGTGTCTTCGCGCTCAGCCAATGGCGCGCGCAACGACAACCGCCCCGCGGATGCCGGTGCGTTGTTGTCGGGCGCGGAGAGCGTCGGTCGTCATGGGCGCGGCCAATAGTCCAGCCGCCCGCCCGCGTCAACGGCGCCGGCGTGTCAGGCGGCGAGCAGCTTTTCGATGTGCTTATCGAGCGCCGCCGGCGTGACATTGGGGGCGAAGCGTTCGATCTTGCTGCCGGTGCGGTCGACAAGGAACTTGGTGAAGTTCCACTTGATCGACTTCGACCCGAGCAGGCCCGGCGCGGCGTTCTTGAGCTCCTCGAACAGCGGCGCGGTGCCGGTGCCGTTGACGTCAATCTTGGCGAACATCGGGAAATCGACGTCATAGGTCAGCTTGCAGAAATTGGCGATCTCGGCCTCGTCGCCGGGCTCCTGCGCGCCGAACTGGTTGCACGGGAAGCCCAGCACCGAAAAGCCACGGCCGACGTATTTCTTCTGAAGCGCTTCCAGCCCGGCATATTGCGGGGTGAAGCCGCACTTGCTCGCGGTGTTGACGATCAGCAGCACCTTGCCGCGGTAGTCGGCCATTGAAACCGGCTTGCCGTCAATGCCTGTGGCTTCGATTGCATAGATGTCGGTCACGTCGTGCCCCCTGTTGGCAATTTCGACTTGGCATAGCGCAAGACACTGCGCGGTGCCACCACTCTGCGGACGCGCATCGGGAAAACTGGCTGGGGCGGCAGGGATCGAACCTGCGAATGACGGCATCAAAAGCCGTTGCCTTACCGCTTGGCGACGCCCCAACAACAGGCGAGCGACCTAGGACGCCGGCAGCGAAATGGCAAGCCCGAAGCGCGGGCTATTCGGCAAATCGCGGGGCGGTATAGCGGGTAATCCACAGCACAAAGCCATAGACGAACGCTGCTGCCACCAGCCAGATCAGGCCGGTGCCGGGCATGGCGAGCGCCAGGATATTGGGGATCGCCACCATCGCGACATAGATGAACAGTCCGCGCGGCCAGCCGAAGCTGCGGTGCAGGTGATGGTGCAAGTGATCGCGGTCAGCTTCGAACATCGAGCGGCCCGCCAGCTTGCGCGCCACCATCAGGCGGATGGTGTCATAGACCGGAATTGCGAACATCACCGCGACATCGTCGGCACGCATCACCGCGAAGTCGTGATTATAGGCATAGATGGCGAGCAGGCCGAACTGTGTCGAAATCGCGTAGCTGCCGGCATCGCCGACAAACAGGTGCTGCCGCATATTGAACCACAGCATCACAGCCAGCGCGACACCGGTCGCGGCAAGGATCGGCAGCATCGGCTGCGGCAGGTGGAAGGCCAGCACGACGGTCCAGACCAGCCCCATGCTGATGACGATGCCATCCTTGCCATCAGCCATGTTGACGGCGTTGAGCAGCCCGACAAGACATAGCAGTACGAATGCCGCGCCGCCGGCGCCGACCAGCCACACGCCCTGCTGGCCTGAAAAGCGCAACATCGACAGGTTGAAATCGGGCACACTCATCACCGTCAGCAGCAACACCACCGACGACAGCACCAGGCGTAGCGCCGGGCTCAGCCCAAAACGGTCATCGGCGAAGCCGATGGCAAACATCAGGAACACCGCGGCCGCAAAGCCGAGCAGCGTCTGCTGCAACGACGGGCCGATGCCCTCCCCGAACCAATAAACGGCAAAAGTCGAAAACAGCGACGACAGGACGATCGCCGTGCCGCCGACCATCGGGGTCACCAGCTCGTGACGCTTGCGGCCGCCATCGGTATCTGGGAAATCGAGAACGTCGAGCTTGTGACCGATCACGCTGGCGTTGCGGCCGAAAACCAGTGACACGACAAGCGCGAACAGAATCGAAGCAAGCATCGTCAAATTCACGAATTTTCCACTCCGCACGCATCAGCAATTGATTAACGGTTTTCAACTAATGTTCAAACACCTACTGCTTTGTCGGCGCTGCGGCAAGTTTCCGTTTGCACCGAAATGGTTGTGGGCCAGGAGATAGCAGTGGCAATTCTCGTTACCGGTGCGGCCGGGTTCATCGGATTTCATGTGGCGCAGGCGTTGCTGGCGCGCGGCGAAGCCGTTGTCGGAATTGACAATTTCAATAGCTATTATCCCGTCTCGCTCAAGCGCGCCCGCATCGCTGCGCTGGTCGCCGACCACCCCGACTTCACTTGCATCACGGGCGACTTCGGCGCCGAAGGGGCGTTGTCGGCGTTGCTTGGCGACCGCCCTATCGACCGCATCATCCACCTCGGCGCGCAGGCCGGCGTGCGCTATTCGATCGAAGCGCCGTTCGCTTATGCGCGGTCGAATTTGATTGGACATCTCGAGGTGCTCGAATTTGCACGCGCACGCCGCGTTGGGCATTTGGTCTATGCGTCATCGTCGTCGGTCTATGGCGGCAACACCAAGCTGCCGTTCGCCGTCGAGGACCGCGTCGAGCACCCAGTGTCGCTCTATGCCGCGACCAAAAAGGCCGATGAACTGATGAGCGAAAGCTACGCGCATCTGTACCGGATTCCACAGACCGGCCTGCGGTTTTTCACGGTCTATGGACCATGGGGACGCCCCGACATGGCGCCGTGGCTGTTCACCGATGCCATCCTCGCCGGCCGCCCGATCCGGCTGTTCAATCACGGCAATGTACGGCGCGACTTCACCTTCATCGACGATATCGTTGCCGGCGTCATTGGCGCGCTCGACCATGTGCCCGCCGATGACGGCGCCGAAAAGCCCGGCGGATCGAAATCGCCGCACGCGCTCTATAACCTCGGCAACGAGGTCTCCGAACCGGTCAGCCGGCTGGTCGCGGCCATCGAGGCAGCCTGCGGGCGCCAGGCCATTACCGAGCTGGTGCCGATGCAACCCGGCGATGTCGAAGGCACGCACGCCGATATCGAGGCAACCCGCCGCAACCTCGGCTTTTCACCGCGCATCGGGCTCGATGTCGGCATCGCGCGGTTCGTCGACTGGTTCCGGCACTACCACGGCGTCTAGGCGGGCGCGAAACCGGCGGCCCGCGCCGAACTCCGGCCTATTTGGCCAGCAGCGCGATCGTTGCCACCGACGTGATCAGGTTGCCGAGGATGCCCGCGACATTGGCCGCCACATCAAGCTTGAACAGCGGATCGATATCCTTGGGCACGATGATGGTGCTGCCCGGGGGCACGACGATGCCGCGCCCGGAGTTGCGCACCGGCTGCGCGGTACCGTTGGGCAGCACGAGGAAGGTGCGACCCGAATCCGCCGTCGCGGCCGTCCCACCGGTTTCGCTGATGTATTCCTTCACGCCCTTGCCGGCGATGAACTGCAGCGCGCCGGGGTTGCTGACGTCGCCCAGTGCGAGCACGAAATTCGGCCGCGTCGGCATGTAGATCGCGTCACCCGAATTCATCACCGTATCGAGGTCAGGCCGGATCGCCAGCACGCGCGGATCGGCTTCGATAACCACACGACCGGGCGCTTCGATCGTCGAAAGCGTGGCAATCAGGTTCGATGCTGCGGCAATCGAATCACCGCTTGATTCCTTGCGTGCCGAAACCGCCAGAAGCGCGTTGGCCATCTCGCGACCGGTGCGGCGGAAGCCTTCCTGTTGAAGCTCCTTGACGCTACGACGCGTGAAGATGGCGCCATAGGGATAGGCGAGACTGGTCACGCCGCCGGCGCGCGCAATCAGTTGCGACAGCGTCTCGCCGCGACGGATCGAATACAGCCCGGGCCGGCCGAATTCGCCGGTCAAAAGCACGCCGCCGGCTTCGAATTGCGGCAACGCAGCGTTGAAGCGAATGTCATCGCCCGGGCGAAGGATTGCGGTCGCGAGCATCGCACCACCGGCATCGATTTCCATGTGCTGCTCGCCCGTCGCCGAAGCTTGTGCACGAATGATGTCGAGCGACAGCGACGACGAGTTGGTCAGCAAGCCCTGCGCGACATTGGCAATGTCACGCGCGCTGACGGCATCGGCAATCGGATAGGCGCCGGGCTGGCGCACGGCACCACCGACACCAATGGCGTTCTCAATCAGGATCGGCAGAAGCCCCGGTTCGGTTTCGAAAATCGCCGGGCAGCGCAGGTTCTTCTGCGTTTCGGCTTCTTCGTCGCTGAGCACGCGGCTGACCGCCTGCTGCTGCGGGGCAAGGCCGACCTGATCGGCGCCCGAGCGCAGCGATTCGTCGCCGCGACGGCTGCCGGCTTGCGCTGCAGTGCCGCCGGTGACGGCGACGTCGCTCTGGCCGCCGCGCTCGACGATGAACGAGCCGCGCGTCACGACATTGAAGCGTGCCGACTGGGTATCGCGCACCAACGCCTCGAGCTGGTCGAGCGACACGCAATCGGGCAGCGGGTTGGGCTGGCCGAGCACAATGCGGCGCACCGGCGAGCGATTGATGAAATCGATATCCGAGCGCGCGAAGACGTAGAGACGATCATCGCTGCGCAGTGCAACACCAGGGCGGCCTTGCAGCGCCGTCATCAGATTGACCGGCTGGAACGAGCGCGTCGCGGTCACCGGATCGCGGCGGATGAGGATCGCCATGGGCATATAGGTGTCGAAGCGCAAATCGCGGACTTCGCCGAGCAGGTCGCGCACCGTGGGTGCCGCCGAGAGCGGGCGTGGTCCGGGATTTTGGACGTTCCCATAAAGCGTCACGCGGCCCGTGGCACCGCCGGCGCTGCCGCCGACAAGCTGCAGCGCATCGCCGGGGACAACCCGGCTCGACAGGCTGGCGGCGCGCACGAACTCTTCGGCACCGTCGGCGGCAATGCGGCTGATGGCGATCGAGTTGCCGCGCGGACGCAATGCCCCGCCGGCGTAGGCCAGCAATTCGCTGACCGATGTGCCGCCGCGCAGTTCGTAGATGCCTGGCCGCGAAACCGAGCCCGCAACGGCAGCAGTATCGCCGATGACCGGCACGATGATGCGGTCGCCGTCGCGCAAGCGCACCGATGGCGGCGCGCCGATGCCGAGCAGGCCGTAAAGGTCGACACTACGCGTGCTGCCGCCCGAAATGATCTTGACGTTGCGCAGGCTGCCCGACCGGCGGATGCCGCCCGCGCGCGCCAGTGCGGCGCTGATGTCGGCGAGTGCTGTAAGCCCGACCTGTCCTGGTCGTTCGACTTCACCGCCGACAAAGACCGTGATCGACCGCACCGAGCCCAATGACACAAACACCTCGGTGCCGAGCATCGTCCGCCGCGTCGCGGCTTCAAGGTCGTTGCGTACCGCACCGAGCGACCGCCCCGCGGCGGGAATCGGCGGCAGCGCGCCGACGATCAGCCGGCCCTCGCGGTCGACACGCACGGTCTTGCTGTCGTTGGTCGCGCCCTGGAACTGCACCACCAGTTCATCGCCGAAGCCGACGACGTACGAATCGCCGGCCGAGCCGGTCATGATGCCGGCAGCGTCCTGCACCGACTGGAACAGTTCATAGCCGAACTGGCGGAGCGTCGGGTCCGCCAGCCGCGCCCGGAATTCGCGCTCGATCGGCGATGCGCGATAGATTTTCGCCAGCGCCACGCGCGATTGCTCACGGCGCAACTGCTGTTCTTCAGTGGTGTCGATCTTGGTGCCGAGCGGCAGCGACTCCATGCTGTTGGGAATCGATTCGCGGGCGCGATCAACCTGCGACGCAGAAGAATTGCTGGAGGTGCCGACGCCAAGCTGGCCCTGCACCTGCTGGAGCACCTTGGGATCGATCGTCTGCGCCGCTGCCGGCACGGACAGGCCAATCACGGCCGCGGCAAGGACAGCAGAGGTAACTGCCACAAAACGCCGCTTCATGAATGCATACCTTGCTCAAAACCCCGTGAACGCGGTGTAGGCAGCGTCGACGGTTCCGTCAATCCGGCGCGGGAGCACCAAAGCGCGCGGTTTTCGAGACGCTTGGCCCGTTCAGCTCAATTGCAAGGCGTCAGCGCGGCAAGGCGATGCGCACAGCGGCATCGGCATGATGCAGTTGCGTGTCAGGCGTTACGGCTTCAGCGACAAACGCGCGGTCAGGGTGCGGAAGCTGGCGGCCGACGGTGCCGGCACCTTGCGTCGAAAGCGACGGCACAAACCACATGCCAAGGGCAAGTGTGATTGCAGCGAGTGTCTTGACCGGAGGACCTGACATTGAACCAACTCTTGTCTTCATGACCTAAGGTGTCGGGACGAGCCGACAGCGTCCAGTACGAGCCCCTGTTTTTGTTTAGCGCCGCAGCCGCTTGTTCGCAAGTGCACAAAATTCATGTTGCCAGCGGCTTGGCTCATACATTGCCCGATTCATCGCCCGCTTTGCGCCGCCGCTTTGGTCTGGCCGCAACCTAGCTGGCGGGCAGTACGCCACGCACAAAGTCACGGTAATCGGCCTGAAGCTGGCGCGTCAGTGCGCCGACTTCGAACGTCCAGGGGCCGATTTCGGCAAGCGGCGTGACTTCGGCGGCGCTGCCGGTCAGGAACGCCTGTTCGAAGCCCGCGAGTTCTTCGGGCCAGATCGCACGTTCGATGACTTCGATGCCGCGACGGCGCGCCAGATCGATGACCGTGCGCCGCGTGATGCCATCGAGGAAGCAATCAGGCGTCGGCGTGTGCAGCTTGCCGTCAGCGACGAAGAACACATTGGCGCCGGTGGCTTCGGCCACCTGTCCGCGCCAGTCGAACATCAGCGCATCGTCATAACCAGCGTCGGCGGCGGCGTGCTTCGACAGCGTGCAGATCATGTAGAGGCCCGCCGCCTTCGAGCGGACGGGAATCGTATACGGCGCCGGCCGCCGCCACGGCGCGATCATCAGGCGAAGCCCCTTGGCCAGCGCCTCGTCACCAAAATAGGCGCCCCATTCCCACGCCGAAACGGCGAGGTGCGCCTTGGTCTTCTGTGCGGCAACGCCCATCTGCTCCGAACCGCGCCAGGCGATCGGGCGGATGTAGCAATCGGTGAAGTTGTTCGCAGCGACTGTCTCGTTGATCGCCGCATCGATTTCGTCGCGCGTCCACGGCAAGTCGAAGCCGAGGATCTTCGCCGAATCGATCAGCCGCTGGCTGTGCTCGGACAGCTTGAACACCTTGCCGCCGTAGCAGCGCACACCTTCGAACACCGCGCTGGCATAATGCATGGCATGCGTCAGGACATGGACATTGGCTTCGCGCCACGGGCGCAGCGCGCCGTCCATCCAGATAAAGCCGTCGCGATCGTCGAAAGTGGCTTCGGTCATGCCGCATGCTCCCGCAAGTTCTGAGTGTTTTATTTCAATCCAAGGTTGATAGTCGTAACATTCTGTGCGAAATACGTCAACATGGCTGACGCAAATATCCTCAATGCCGGCAACACGGCGGCTTCGGCGCAGTTCCTGCGCGAGGCCGAAATCCGTCGCGGCATCGAGCTGCTCTACTTCGGCTACACCAACATGGTGCGCGGCGCCGATGGGCTGCTCGACAGCCATGGACTCGGCCGTGCGCATCACCGTGCGCTGTATTTCATTGCGCGGCGTCCGGCCATGCCTGTCGGTGATTTGCTGGCGCTGCTCAACATCACCAAACAGTCGCTGAGCCGCGTGCTCGCCGATTTGCAGACCCGCGGGCTGGTGATTCAAGCTGTCGGCCAGCGCGACCGGCGCCAGCGCCTGCTCGAACTGACGCCCGAGGGCGCGGCACTCGAAGCCGCGCTGTTCGAGGAACTGCGCACCGGCATGGCAGGTGCCTATGCGCAGGCCGGGCAGAATGCCGTGACGGGGTTCTGGGCGGTGCTGACCGGGCTTATTCCGGCAGTTGACCGGCCGATGATCCAGGAACTGCAGGCAGGCCTTTAGGAAGCGACGGGCGGAAGTTCGCCAAGCTTTCGGCGCGCGCCAGCGCGGTATCGAGCGCCTTCATCGTGGCGCTGAGGTCAGGACTGTCGTCTGCCAGCCAGACGTGCCCGACCTGCACGAACAGCGCCGAAAGCGCCGCTATGCGCAGCGGCCCGAGCAGCCCCCCGGCATCCACCCCGGCAGCCTCGCCCAAGCGGCGCGCCATCGGCGGCAACAGCGTTACCACGAACAGCACCAGCGCCGGATCGCTGCGTGCAGCTTTATGCAACTGGCGCGCCAGATCGCGCTGCTCCTGCATCGCGTCGAAGCGGCCCATCAGCACGGCGAACAGCCGGTTGCGGACGCTTTCGTCGGGGTCGCTTGCCGCCTCGGCCAACGCGAGCCGTTCGATGCGCTTATCAAGAGCGCGCAAGCCTTCCCAACGGTCGGCAGCGACCTCTGCAACAGCATCGACGCTGCACGCCGCAGCGCGCGCCACCGCATCGATGCGCGCCTGCGCCCAGCCGTCGCGGGTGATGACATGCACCCAGGCGTCGAGAATTGCGTCAGTTTCCGCCACGGCCTTACCCCAGTTCGCGCGAGCGGGCGGTGGCCGCCGCAACGGTGTCGGTCATCAGCGGCCGCAGCCGGTCTACGAGAACCGAAAGCCCTGCCGCGGTTGTGCCGCCGGGGCTGGTCACCGCGACGCGCAGCGCCGCCGGATCGGCATCAGGTTCGGCCGCCAAAGCCGCTGCGCCGGTCACGGTTGCGCGCGCCAGCGTCGCCGCCAGTGCCGGCGACAGGCCGTGTGCGATGCCTGCTTCGGTCAGCGCCTCGATGAAGGCGAACACATACGCCGGCCCCGAGCCCGACAGGCCGGTGACGGCGTTGAACTGGTCTTCATGGTCGAGCCAGACCGTGGTGCCGGCTGCTGCCAGCAACGCTTCGGCACGTGCGCATTGGGCGGCATCGGCGCCGTGGCCGAACAAGGCGGTCACGCCCTGCCCCAGCCGCGCCGGCGTATTGGGCATGGTGCGGACGATCGGCCGGTCGCCCAGTCGGTCAGCGATGCCGGCGCAGGTCACCCCCGCCATCACCGAAATGACCAGCGTATCGGGGCGCAGCCGCTCGGCTAGACCGGCACTGGCGGCAGCAAACAACTGCGGCTTGACGGCGAGCACCAGTACGTCAGGACCGGCACCCGCTGGCGGCGCGGCGTCGGCAGCAACGCCTTCGGGCAGCGCACGCGGGTTCGGGTCGATGACATGGATGTCGGCGAGCCCGGCGGCGTGCCAGCGGTGCAACAATGCACCGCCCATATTGCCGGCGCCGAGCAGCCACAGGCGTTCGGACTTCGCCATTCTGGCTCAGGCTTCGCCGACGGTGTCGAGCAGCGCTGCTTCGATCGCTTCGGCGGGGGATTTGCCGGCCCAGAGTACGAACTGGAACACCGGATAATAGCGTTCGCATTCGTCGACCGCCGCTTCGACCAGCATCTCGGCCTGGCCGAGCGTCAGGTCGATATCCTCATGCTCGTCATCGCTGTCGAGCAGCGTCGCGTGGCGGAACAGCAGAGTGCCGTCGGCCGCCCACATTTCGAAATGGCCGATCCACAACTGTTCGTTGATCAGCCCCAGCGTCTCGTACATCACCGCGCGCTTGGTGTCGGGGACGCGGATGTCGGGCATGGCGATGAACTGCAGCACGCGTTCATCCTCGCGCCACAGCGCGCGCAACTGGAAATTGGCCCAGCTGCCCGCAACGCTCGCGGTGATTTCCTCGTCACCGGTGCGTTCGAACGCCCAGCCGTGCAAGTTGAAATAATGTTCGAGCATGTCGATCGGCGCTGCCGGCGCTGCGTCATACTCGATGGCAATCTCGGTCATGCCTTGGCGGTCTTTCGCTTCGGCGCGGCAGCAGGCGCAGCCGAAGCCTTCATCGCCGCGATCTCGGCCTTGAGCAACTCGACCTCGGCGCGGGCGTTGGCGGCCATCGCCTTGACGGCTTCGAACTCGTCACGGCTGATCATGTCGGCCGATCCGGCCATTTCGCGGACGCGGTTCTTCGCCATGGTTTCGACCTCGCGGCCGAGCCCGGCAAAGGTGCCGAGCGCCGAGGTCGCAACCTTCGACAGGTCTTCGAAAATCTTGTTCTGCGATTGCATTATCGGTCTCCACACATTGTCATGTCAGCCCCCGAACAGCGCCGACACCGGCGCGGCGGCAGCGGGGTTGAGCTGCCAGACCCGAAAGTTGAGCGACGCGGCCACGCCCAGCCACATCAGATACGGCACCATCAACCACGCCGCGGTGCGGCTGATCCGCCCGAACGCGAATGTTGCCGCCAGCGCCACCACGAAGATCGCACCGATCAATCCGAGCGCCGGCAGCATCTGGTGGTATTTGAAGAATAGCGGCGACCACGCGAGGTTGAACAGGAACTGCAGCGTAAACAGCGCCAGCGCCAGATCGCGTCCGGGTGCCGATTTGTGCGCCCACACCAGCGCCACGGCAATCGCCATCATCGCATACAGGATGCTCCAGACGATGCCGAACACCGGCCCCGGGGGCTGGTAGAGCGGCAAGGTCAGCGACTGGTACCATTCATTGGTGACGGTGCTGCCCGACACGCGCGCCATCAGCCCGCCGAGCAATTCGAACAGCGGCACCAGAATGATGGCCGCACGGAACGCCGAACCACGATTGATGGGTGTACTCATGGTCACAGGTTTAGCGGGTTTTGCGGGCGCTGTCATCCCGGGCCACAATATCTAGGCGCGGACGGCCCCGATCAGAAACTCGACATTGCCTTCGGGGCCGGTGATCGGGCTGGTGGTGATGCCGGTGACCTGCCAGCCGGG
>Ga0075163_10008791_pt1 | contig 13271 bp, 7 predicted proteins | sample JI1023141ADNA_FD_71478 | JGI IMG/M metagenome (GOLD analysis project Ga0075163, IMG submission 71478) | Wastewater effluent complex algal communities from Wisconsin, to seasonally profile nutrient transformation and Carbon sequestration -... | ecosystem: Engineered > WWTP > Effluent > Algae...
GGGAAACGATATCATGCGCCTTTTATCGCAATCAAGCTGCTTTCGGGTCTCATTTCGAGAATGATTCCCGAACTTACAATTGTCGTCGCTGGGCTTTTCAAGAAAGCCCAAGGGACCGCTAGGCCCAGGTGCGAAGAGAGCGGCAACTCCGTCCAGGGACTGGCCCTGGGGATGCTCGATTTGCTGACTCTCGACTAGGAACTGTCTGTTCCGCACGCTCTCGTACCTGTGATGGGCCTGATGTGGACCCGTTTCTTGTCCGCTGCCGTTGCTGGGATCGACGTGCCAGCCACCGACGAATCGACGCGGGCCTCGCCTAAGCAGAACGGTCATATAGCACATCGACAAAATCTTCTGCGTCAAAAGCACGCAGGTCGCCAATTTTTTCGCCGACTCCGATGTACCGGACCGGCACGCTAAGCTCGTGGGTGATGCCGAGAATCACGCCGCCCTTGGCTGTGCCATCGAGCTTGGTGAGAATGATCCCCGAGATCTCCATCGCTTCTTTAAAGGTTCGGGCCTGCGCAATCGTGTTCTGGCCCTGCGTCGAATCGAGGACCAGCCACGTCTCGTGCGGAGCGGTTGGATCGGCTTTTTTGATAACCCGCCGGACCTTTTGAAGCTCGGCCATGAGCTGTTCTTTGACATGAAGCCGCCCGGCCGTGTCCGCGATCACCAAGTCGAAACCTTCCCGCTGGGCCCGCTTGATCGCCTCAAAAATCACCGATGAGGGATCGCCGCCTTCTTTGCCACGCACCACCGGCACCCCAGCGCGCTGGCCCCAAATCTCAAGCTGTTCCACCGCAGCGGCACGGAAGGTGTCACCGGCAGCAAGGATGACCTTGCGCCCCGCCGCCACCTGCTGCGCCGCGAGCTTGCCGATGGTCGTGGTTTTGCCGACGCCATTGACACCAATGACCAGCAGCACAAACGGCTTGTGGGCAGCAAAGTCGACCGGCGGAGTATCCACGTGCAGCAGCCGCCGAGACTCGTCTTTGATCACCGACCACACGGCGGCCGGCTCTTTCAATTCGGAGCGTGACAGCGTCGAACGAACCTGAGAAAAGAGGTGCTCGGCGGTCTTCGGTCCAATGTCTGCGGTGAGCAGTACTTCCTCAAGCTGCGGCAGCAGATCCTCTGCGATCTGCTTTTTCGAAAGCAGCTCGGCAATCCGTGCGATGAAACCAGCGCGGGTTTTGGAAAGACCCGCCTTCAGCTCATCACGCGCCGACGAGGTCTTGCCGGCTGCCGGCTGTGCCTGATCGGCTGGAGTGGTCTGCGGTGGCTCTGTGGTGGCGCGGCTCGGGAGCGTGGGAACCGAACCCTCGCCTGCCTGACGGTCGGGCAGTGCTGAGCGACGGCGCAGCACGGCCACCAGCAAAAGGGCGGCCACCACGACGGCAAGCACGACCGCCGCATACAGCGCGGTATGGTCAGCGGCAGGCGCTCCGCCGGACGCTTGCATCGAGGACAACGTCACGAGAAACATAGGTGCCCCGGTACTATACGCGGAGCCGTGCGAACTTCATGAGCGTTTTTTCTTGATGCGCGGTCCCGCCTCGGGATTAGGTGACGCAGCATGGAGCAAGCGCCGACGCAAAAACAGCCGCTCAGCGGACAAGTCATCCTCGTGACCGGTGGCGCGAGGCGGGTTGGTCAGGCGATCTGCGAAGAGCTGTGGGCACACGGAGCGATCGTGGCGATTCATCACCATCAGTCGACGGTGGCGGCGCAACAGCTCGCACAGCGGCTGGGCACTCGAGCGGTATTGGTCCGTGCCGATCTACGCGATCGAGCCGCCACGGAAGCGATGTTTGCCGAGCTTTGCACCCGGCTCGGGTGCGTCGATGGGCTGGTGAACAGTGCAGCGGTATTTGCCAGGACACCGCTCGACACCCTGACCGATGAACAGTGGGACGAAATCTTGGCGGTGAATCTGACCGCACCCAGGCGCTGCATGCAGCAAGCGATCGCGGCGGGAGCCTCGACTATCGTCAACATCGTGGATGTCGGCGCGAGCCAGCCGTGGCGTGGTTACGCGGCGTATGGCGTTGCCAAGGCGGGACTTTTGCACCTGACCCGAATCGCTGCCAAAGAGCTACTCGGCCGGGTTCGGGTGAACGCCGTGGCACCAGGGGTTGTCTTGCTTCCCGACGACATTGCGCCTTCCGAGCGAGATCGGCTGCAGGCGAAGCTCACCGGCCAGCCCTCGGGCTCACCGCTGGATGTAGCCCGAGCGGTGCGCTACCTGGTCAGCGAGCCGTTTGTAACCGGCGTATGCCTGCCCATCGACGGTGGCCAGAGCCTGTAGCTACCCGCAAAAAGTCGACGTTTACAGCAGACGCAGCTGCGGATCGCCGTTATCGATACGCGAAAACGACAGGCCGTAGTGGACAAGGATGGGCTCCGCCACGGAGCGAATCTGTTTTTCGATGTAGTGCGAATAGTCCAGCGGGTGCTGGCGATGATCGGGGTGCTCGGGGCCGACTCGGGTCACTACGTACGGAACCACGCTCCCCGGTAACAAGCCATGTCGCGCACCAACGACTACGTGAGGAACGTGTTTGGCGACGTAATCCGTCGGCTCGCGGCGAAGCGTCTTGCGATACACCAACATCGCGTCGAGCTTGCCCGCTCGCAGCTCAGCCACTGTTCGGTGCAGATAGAGCTCGACTTCGGCGGCGGGTGCGTCGGCAAACAGCATGGTATAGAGCGCGAGCTGAACCTTCCGGCATAGCTCGCTGCTATCGCGCCGTACGGCCTCAAGCCCGACGAGGTGGAGACGCGTCTGATCACCTTTCCAGACGAGCCCAGCATAGCGCTTGGCAGCCCCGCTTTCCTTGCCTCGCTGCCGGTGCAAAAGTAGCCGCTGGTACACCGACTGCAACGTCAGCTCGATCTGACTCTCGACGCGCCAGGTCGCTTCAATGTGGATCGCCAGCTCCTCATTGAGACGGCTGGCGAGCGACTGTCCGAGCCGCTGCAGCGCCTCCGGAGAAGCACCTTCATCGAGGTTGGCCAGCACAAACAGGCTATCGGTATCACCGTAGAGCACGCGATGACCGTAGCTTTCGAGCCGCGCTTGCGACCACTTGAGCAGCTCGCGCCCGAAACTGGTGACGGCATTGGCCAGCTCCGGACGATGGAAGCGGCAGGACGGACTGCCCAGCACCCCGTACAGCGAGTTCATGAGCAGCTTGATCGCTTGGCTCTGCGCCTCGTTGCCCTGACTGCGGGCGGCACTGCGCAGCGGAAGCAGTTGATCGAGGATCACGGTCAGGATGCCACGTTGTCGACGAAAACGAGCACCGCTTGGGGCCACGATGGGATCGGGCTCGACGCCTGAATCGCCGGTGAGCAGGCCGAGCGGATCAATCTGAAACGTCCGAATGACGCTCGGATAGAGGCTGCGAAAGTCGAACACCAGAACATTGCGATGCAGACCCGGCAGCGGCGAAATGATCTGCCCACCAACGACGTGTTCACCCAGCTCCGAGGGCCTCTCGAAAGTGGGTGCTACATAGCCGCGACGCCCCAGCTCGATCAGGTACAAGAAATCGAAGGCAGCCACACTGGCCGTCGCTCGATCGATCGGTAAGCCGGTCAGACGGCTGCGCTGCATCGCCAAGTCAATCAGCGAGTGGTCATCCATGAACCGCAGCAGTTCACCGGTTTCGTAACGAAGCCGCTCCGTCACCGATCGCACGGAAGAGCCAGATTGTTTGCTCGCCAGCCCGCGCTCACTTTCAAGGATCGCGCTCAGAGAGTCTTCGTGGCCCGCCCCTTTGACATGTCGCCACAGGGGTGCCACGTCAAAGATCACTCTCCCTGACAGCACTGCTCTCGGCATCTGTCCGCGCCCATGGCCTGCTTGGTATTGCAGATCGCCGGGACCTCTGGCCAGCGGCAATGACATTCGACAGCGTCGCGCCGCTTCCCGCAGCAGCGGCAGATCTTCTGACAGCAGGTTCCAGCCAATGATGAGATCGGGGTCTTTCGTCACCAGCCGCTGGATCAGTGCCCCGAGCAGCGATCGTTCATCGGCAAAGCAAGTCGCATCCACGCTCGCTTCCGGTCCAAGCTGCCGATGCAGGACGATCTCGCCATGCCGATCTGCGATCGCCGCTGCCGCCAGCGTCCCGTCGGGGCCCGCTTGCAGCCGCAACGTCAGATGGGTCAGCCGAGGCAGCGCCGATCCCGGCGTCAGCTCGGGGTTTTCAAAGACCAGATCGACGCCTTCCTCGGTAGAACGGCCCCGTCGCTCGGCACCATGAATCTCGATGCTGCTGCGGATGCCGCGATCAGTGAGATAGCGCATCACCATGCTCACGTCGGCTTCAAACGTCGCAATCCCAGCAGCATGAAGCCGATGCACGAGCGCCGCCGTGGCTGCGGGTGTGGCCAGCTCGACTCGACTCACCGGCTCTCCGGCCAGCGTCTGGCGGGTGGTCCGCACCAGCTTGACCGTCGTTCCAGCCAGCTTTTGCACGGCCTCCCCATCGCTCGTTCGCGCAAAGAAACAGGATCGCTGTCGATCGTCTCGCACCAAAAAGGTCTCGCCGTCCGCCAGTCGTCCATAGATCAGCAGCACCGGCAGCCCGGCGAAAAGACGCATGCTCGCCTGCAGGATGAATCCTTGTCTGCTCATTCCCCCCCCACCCAGCGAGCCGCAAGACAGGACTCGCCAAAGTCACATCGTATCGCGACTTTGCGGACGCTTGTCAGGCGTAAAAGTGGTGCGCTAAGTTCCGCTCCATGAACGCCGCTGCCGAGAGAAACCACGCGATCTACGAAGACCTCTGGACCCACTACGAGCTGTTCCCGCACAGCGGCTGGACCCACGCCTGGACCGAGATCGAGCCGCTCTACCAAAAAGACCGCACGCTCGAGATCGGCCCTGGGATGTTTCCCCACGTTCCCATCGCAGGTACCCACTTTGTCGACCTGTCACGACATGCGCTCAAGGCGCTGGCGGCGCAGGGCGGGCTGTGTGCGGTGGCCACCACGCCGCTGCCCTATCCCGATGAACGGTTCGACCTGGTGTGCTTGTTCGAGGTTCTCGAGCACGTCGCCGAAGACGAGATGCTCCTGCACGAGATCGCTCGCGTCATGGCCCCCGGTGGCCACCTGTTCTTTTCCTGCCCGTGTAACCCCGACTATTGGACGTACTACGACAAGGTCATGGGCCATGAGCGCCGTTATCGCGGCACGGAGCTGGCCGAGCGACTCGACCGCGCCGGGTTCGTGATCGAAAAAGTCTGTCCCCGTCACGACCGCATGGATGGCTGGTTTGGCGCGGTGTTCGGCTTCGGTACCAAGTACCTCCCCAAGTTCACGTCGCGCATCGTCCGTCACTACCTGCCCAAGGTCGCCGCCCTGCCTTGGAAATGGAACGAAGGGAGCGATCTCCAGCCGGCCGAGGCCATGGGCGGAGTCACCGTCCGAGCACGCAAACGGCTTCCCGGCGAGCGCTCCATTTAATAAGCTTTCATTATGCGTAAAATTGGCGTGCTCTTGGCGTTGGCAGTGGGTGTGGTGGGTGGATGGCTGTCCTGCACCGATCCGCAGCCGTCTGGCAGTGAGGTGGATATGACCGTGCGGGATCTACGACCGATCCTCTACGACATGACACCGTCGGCAATCATCACCGTCCAGGACGATTACTACTCACCGCAGGAGGTCACGATTCCGGTGGGAGGCAAGGTGCGCTGGGTGTTTCGCGCCGCGTCGCAGCATGGCGTCTTTCCGTGGGACATGGGCTTTCCGGCGAGTGAGACGTTGTCGCAAGGTACCTTCGAAAACACCTTCAACCAGGCGGGTACCTTTGACTATGGCTGCGCGATTCACGGACGGGCGATGCCGGGGCGAGTGATCGTGAAGTAGCGGCTCTGCGGCTTACTCGATCGCGATCTTGGTGCCGGACACCCAGGCTTTGTGTTCGCTCGTGTAGTACAGGTAGGCAGTCGAGGCCTGGGCCGTGTATTCACCGGGGACCGTCGCAATCAGGTCGAGCGGCAGCTTCACTTCCTGCTTGGGCTGCATCTGTCGCAGGTACAGGTTCACTTCTCGCGGCCGCGTTTCGTAAAAGCCGATCAGGCCCTTTTCACGCAGTTCCTTGAGCTGCCAGGTCTGAAACTGGAGTCCGCCGGGAATCTCGATCCGCGCCAACGTCATCGGCAGGCCTTGGTCGGTCTTGTTCGAGAGCGTCACATCGAGCCGCACCGACTCACCGAGCTTGACCTGCGTTCGCTGGAGCGCCGTCGCAAGGCTCACCTTGGTCTCCGCACTCGTCGCGGGCTGCTCGGACCGATACGTGACCCCAAGGCTATAGGGCAGCGGCGTCTGGCCCGTGTGGCGCAGCTCGATCCGATTTTTGCCCGCCACAAGGTGCTTGGTAATCCCCGTAAACGTCAGCGGCTCGCGGTCGCCCGGCTGGTAGCTAAGCTGTCCCGCCTCTTTGCCGTTTACCAAAAGCGTCACCGTACCCGGCGTCATTGCTTTCGCTCGCGACGAGGAGTACGCGGTGATCGCCTTGAGCGCCAGAACCGTCGCCTGCGTGCCACCAAACGCACCGTAGCCGCCGCGCTGATGCATCAGCCACTCCATGCCCTTTTCGATGTTGTCGTCGAATTGACCGCTCTTGAGCAGCCCAAGCACCGCCAGTGAAGTCGTCTCGACTTGCAGATCGCGTCCGCCCGAGCGAGTGATGCTGTGGCTCGCGCCCTTCCACACGCCCGACGGATCTTGCTGCGCCGCCAAGCGCTTGGCCGCCGCAAACCCTGCGTCCCGCCGCCCACTGTTAAACAGGGTGTTCACCGAAAGCGCCAGCACGTACGAGTCCTGCGTCTCCCGGGCAACTTGTTCCTGCGAGTCCAGCTCGCGCTCGAACCCGCCCTGCTTGGCTTCGCTCACGCTGTAGGTGATGTAGGCGTCGGTCACCGCCTTGCTGGCCGAGCCGAAGCTATCGAGCGACTTCGGATCACGCGAGAAGCCGCCTTTGCCATCGCGTCGTCCATGCAGCCAGTCCGCCGTGCGCTTGATCATCGCGCCGCTCACCTCGGGGAAGACCTGCTTCATGTCGCTAAATTCGACGAGTCCGTAGGCGGTCAGCGCTTCGTGACCCGGTGTCGAGCCAAACCACTCGTAGCCCTTGGTCGGCGTCTCGTACCCGGTGAGTAGCTTGTAGCCACTGCCAAGCAGGGCATTCGCCCGAGAGGTCACCCGAGGAGCCGCAATCTGTGCGGTCTTTAGGTAGCGCAGGATCATGACGTTCGGGTAGTTGGTGCTCGAAGCCTGCTCGAAACAGCCACCAGGCTCACTCAGCATGCCGTCGAGTCCTGCGATCAGCGTCGATACCTGGCTGACATAGATCTTGAGGCTCGCATCCGCCGTGCCGTCCATCAGCCCAGCCAGCTCCAGCTCATGCGTCGCGGCGTCCTTGAGTCGTCCCGACTTCGAAACGGTCTGCGGGAAGCCACGCGGGGCCACCGAGATTTCGCGCACGAACTCATCACGCAGGCCGCTGGCATCGGCGACGAAGCGAACCTCGGTCTTGCCCTTTTTGCCGGTGACGGTGAGCGGATAGAACAGCGCATCACGCGCCATCGGAGCGAGCGACCCTTGCGACCGCTCGACGGGACGATCCAGCTTGAGCAAGTTACCAAACTGCGCCGAGAGATTGACCTGTACCGCCCGATCACGCTCGTTCGACAGAATCAGCGGCAGGGCGATCCGATCGCCTTCGCTTACTTCGACGGGGAGCTTGACGGCCATGCTAAACGGCAGGCTCGACTTGACCACCGTCTCGTCTCGACCTGCGGCACCACCACCGATCGCCTCGGTCTGGACACGGAAGCTCGTGACCGCATCGGACAGGAAGAACGACACCTGCGCCTTGCCGTCCTGACCGGTCTGGACCGCCGGGCTCCAAAACACCGTCTCACGGAAGTCGGTGCGCGGACCGGTGTAGTCCGGCTGATAGCTCGGCACCGGGAACACCCGCACTGGGGCCCACGGCTCGACTGGACGCGGTCTTGGCCGGAACACCATGTCCCGTGCCGGTCGCTTATCAAAGGCACGGCCCCCACCGATGTCATCGCCACCACCAAGAAGCATGTCCCCGTCGTCCATCGCCGCGCGACCCATCGGCCCAGCCATCTTCTTTTTCATGGCTGGCTCGGCGGCAACCCGGTCCATATCGGCCTTCATTGCCCTGGGAGCAGCCATCGCCTCTTCGGCTCTTGGCACCGCCACCGAATCTTCCATCTCGCGGGCCGCTTGCCGTACATGGGCAGCCTTGCCCGGTGCCATCATCCCGCCTCCCGCTCCCGCCATTCGTGGCGCGGCAGCAACCATACCCAGCCCGGCGGCCGGCCTCGGCGCATCAGCTCTCGGTTGTGCCTTCGTCACACTGGCCGCAACCGTCGCAGGCTTAGCTTCTGGTTTCTCTGCCTTGGCCAGCACCAGCTTCTGCTCGTCCTTGGCCTTGTCCGCAGGCGGCAAAACGGGAAGCGTGCGGCTGCCCTTGCGCAGATCGCCAAAGCTTGCCACCGCTTGGGCATTGCCCTCGGTCGCCCGGGTCTTGGCTTGCGCCAACAGCCCGCCGAGCACAGGTCGCCACTCAAAGCGTCGATAGCCTCGGGTTCCCATCAGCAGGTCGAGCGCCATCGCGCTCTTCTTTTCCGATAGGTCGAAGTAAAAGTTCGGCTCCTCGACCTTGCCCGTTAGCTCCGGCTCTAGGTACAGGCGGCTGAGCATGTTGCCGGTCTTGTCATCGGCAAAGCTCAGCACCGTATCGTCGACAATCGACAGCGCCAAGTCCGCCGGCACCGGATTGCCGAGCGTGTCTCGCGTCGTCACATCAAGGGTGACCTTTTCGCGAGGCACAAAGCTCTTCTTCTGTGGCGTCACCTGCACTTGCAGCCGCGAGCGACGCTGCCGATAGACGAGCCGTTCGGCCAGGGGCAGATACGACTCATCGAACACCGTCACCCGCACCGCGCCCTGGGTCCGACCCATCGCTTCCGAGCCTTGACCACGCGGCTCCAGATAGACCACGGCTGGTTCGCGATCGGCTTCCACCGCCGCGACATCAAGCAGGGTTTCTCGCATCGTCGCCGCGACCACGACCTTGCGACGCTCGGTACAGCGCACGCTCACCCGCGTCGCCGTAAGCTGTCCGTCTAGGTCGTCGATGCTACGGACCACGCAGCCTTGCTCTTGCGGGGTCGGCAGCACGAAGCGATCGACGATGCCCACCGGCTGATCGACCGAGACGGTGTAGCGATGTCCCGGCTGCGGCGTAAAGTCGACCCGACCCAGGCCATCGCGGACGCTCTCGAACGACGCCATCGTCTGGTCGTTTTCATCGAGGATGCGCCCGGAGATATCGGCTGGCTTCCCAAGTGGATTCTTGGCCTCGAAGTAGACCCGACCCGGCAGCCCGTAGACCAGATCGCCACCCTCCGGGTACAGCGCAAGCTGAAGCTTCTTGACGACGATCGGTACCCGCTTGGCGATCGACTCGGTGATGCCGCTGTCATCGGCCATCACGGTGAGCAGCCCATCGCCCATGCTGATTTCATTCGGCAGCACAAAGCGCACGAGCCCTTCGCCTTCTTCATCGGTGCGGAGCTGCACCTGCGGCAGCGCCTGTCCATCGAGCATCACCGTGGCAGTCAGCCCGTGGTTGCGCAGCGGCTCGCCGGTGTTGCGCTTGACCGCAATCGTCGCGCTCACCTCATCGCCGGGACCATAGGCCTTGCGCACGAACTCGAGCTTGAGCTTGAGCTTGGGCGGGTCATAGGTCGAGACGATGAGCGGCCGCTCTTCCTGTACGCCGTCGAAGGTCTTGACCTTGAGCTTGTACTCACCGCCGACAATGCCCGCATCGAGTGCGAAGTCGGTCTGACCGGCCCCAGCGTTTTCACGAACCTTGCGCTTGGCGACCTGGGCCCCACGCGGGTTTAACAGCTCGACGTGCATGCCTTGGCTTTGGTGTTGACCGGACAGGGCGCGGGTCGTGACATCCCACACTCGCACCCACACGGTCTCGCCGGGCTTATAGAGCGGCTTGTCGGTCTGGATGTGGATGCGCCGACCCACCTTGCCTTGAAAGAAGCTCTCGACCTTGGTCTTGACGACGTCGGCAGCGCTAAATCCAGACAACCGAGGCGAGGCAGTCGGTGCAAGCTCTGCGGGAACCGGCGGCAGCGGTGGTTTGGGACCAGCCGGACCGCTATCGACCGGCGGAGCCTCCGGAGTACCCGGCGCGTCAGGCGGAGCCTTGGCGAGCACCTTGTCACTGGCCAGTGGTGGCGTCGCTTCGGCCGCTGTGGCAGGTGTCGGGGCTGTGGGAGCCACCGGCTCGATCACCGTTGGTTTGGCGGGCGGCTTCGGTGGGTCGCAAAACGAGGTCGTGGATAGAATCAGGCAGGCCAACGTGGCGGGCAGCGTCTTTGTGGGTCGTTTCGATCGCATGCTTTACTCCAAGCTTCCCCGACAAACGCAGCGGCTCGCGGACCGATCTATGCGGTCGGTCAGGGAATTCGCCCATGAGCCCAGTGCGCGCACAACCTTCGCAGGGTGCCGCCCATCATCCCACGCCGAAGCCACTGCCATCTAGGGGGAATGGCCGGACAAATGAGCCCCCTCGGTCCCCGCTTCCCACTCAGCAGATCGCCTGTCACCTCGGCGTGGCTGCTCTCTCACCGGGTGGTCCTAGAATGGCACGGTGACGTAGTACGAAGCTTGGCCACGGAAGACGAGCATCACGGTGTCAGTGCCGGGACGGATCTCACCAAGCGCCGCGTAGAACTCACTCGCCGAGCGCACCTGCCGCGCCCCAATCTGCAAGATGGCATCGCCGGGCTGGAAGCCAATGCGATCGGAGGTCGACCCCTGATTGACCCTTTGCACCAGGGCGGCCCGTCCTTGGGCATCGATCACTTCGAGCCCGAGCCGCTTGCGGGCACGCTGTGACATTTCCTTGGGGTCAATCGGCGTCGTGCGCAGGGTGACTTCGCCACGGGTGAGTCGGACGCGGACATCCTCGCCAGCAAGGATACGGTGGACTCGGTCCCAGAAGCGCTCGACCGAAACGGTGGCCTCATCGCCCAAGTGCGTCACGACATCGCCCGGCTGAATCCCGGCTTTTTCGGCGGGACTGCCGGCATCGACTTCGGTGACGACCACTCCGGTGGCCGAACGACGGCGCTCTTGAACTTGCGCGACTCGCAACCCGACAAAGCCGTAGCGCACCCGGCCAAACTGGAGCAGGTCGTTGACGATGGTGCGGGCGCGGTCGATGGGAATCGCGAAGCCAATGCCGGGACCGCCGGAGTGAACCGCCGTGTTGATGCCGATCAGCTCACCGTTGACATTCAGCAGCGGTCCGCCGGAGTTGCCCGGATTGATCTGCGCATCGATTTGGATGAAGTCCTCGTAGGTACGGTTTTTGGCGCGAACCACCCGATGCACCGCCGAGATCACCCCTGAGGTTACGGTGTGCGACAGACCAAACGGGTTACCAATCGCGATCACCGTCTCGCCAATCATCAGATCGTTGGCGGTACCAATGCGCAGGGAGGGCAGGTCTTTTAACTCTTTGCCACCCTTGCCGTCTTTGCCTCCCGACTCGATCTGGAGCACCGCGAGGTCGAACGACTGATCGGCCCCAACCAGCGTAGCCGGTAGCTCACGACCATCGGCTAGGAGCACTCGAATGCGAGCCGCCCCGGCCACGACATGTTCATTGGTCACGACCAGGCCCCGTGGATCGACAATTACGCCCGAACCGAGCGAAGTTCGACCGCTATCGTCATCTTCTTGCAGCCCGAAGAAGCCGAACGGGTTGTACTGCGGCTTTTGCTCCGTAAAGATCGAAACCACCGATGGCCCCGTGCGCTGAACCGCATCGACCACAGGCGTACGACGACTCTGCTGATTGGGGGTAAGTGCCGCCGGTAAGCTCGCCACTGCCGGCTCAGCACCAAGTGCTGGCTGCATGGTGGGCGGAGGCAAAGTCGGCGCAACCCTGTTCTTGGGTGTCGAGGTGGCCACGCTCGATGGCTGCCCCCGGCTACAGCCGGACGTTGGGCCCCAAAGCAACGTGGTCAGCAAAACCGAAACAGCACAGAAAGCAGGCCGTAGGCGCGTGCGCATGTCAGATAAGCTTTGGCGAGCCGCCGCCGCTGTCAAGCCGAAGGCTCACTGCTCGACCCGTGCCGATGATGCCCGTCGAGATCATCGCCCAGCCAGGCCCCAAGCGAGCGCAGGGACTCGATGTGATCGCAGACAATCTTTATCGCCGCCGCAATCGGCACCGCCAGGATCAAGCCCACCCCACCCCACAGCACGCCCCACAGCAACAGTGACAGCGTTGCCGCCAGCGGGTTTAGCTGCACGCGCTGCCCGATGAGCTTCGGCACAAGGAGGTTGATCGCCAACAGGTGCAGCATCAACACGCCGAGCCCCAAGACCAACATTCCGGTTCCGCTCAGCTTGCCAATGCCCATCAGCAGCGGTGGCAAAAGCGCCAGCACCACGCCCAGGTACGGCACCATGCTGAGCATTCCGCTGAGCATCCCGAGGACGTAGAAGTACGGCACCCGCACCCACGCGAACAACACCGAGCTGAGCAGGCCCATCAGCAGACCCACCAGCAGGTTTCCGACCAGCACGCTGCGAAACATGGCCGCAATTTGGCCGAGCGTCCGTTCCGCCTCGCTCCGCCGATCGAGCGCAAACAACCGCACCGAGGCTCGGTACAGGTGCTCCTGCCAGGTGAGGAGGAAGTAGGTAATAAACGGCACAAACGAGGTAATAAACAGGAATTCACCGAGTGAGTTCGCGCCACCGATGACCAGCTTGGGCCAGTCGACCGGTTGATGAACGGAGACGCTCTGCTCCGATGGCACGCTGAACAGCCGGGTCGAACTCAGCAGGTGATCCAGCCGTTTGCGGATGCCGTCGAGGAATGCCTCTATTTGGGAGGAATGCGCGGGCAGCTCGTCGAGAAACTGGATGACCAAGTTGTACATCAGGTGGGTCACCGCGTACATCACTGAGAGCGTGACGGTGATCAATACGAGCGCACTCAGCGGCCTCGGCACTCTCCAACGTGCCAACCGATCGACGAGCGGTGCCAACACCAGGGCGACCGTCACCCCAAGCAGGATCGGAAACAGAACCAGCCGACCGTAATAGCAAAGTGCCAACGTCGCGGCCGTGGCAAGCGCAACCTGATTGTAGGTGGCAAGTCGCGACCGTCT
>Ga0075163_10008793_pt1 | contig 13268 bp, 8 predicted proteins | sample JI1023141ADNA_FD_71478 | JGI IMG/M metagenome (GOLD analysis project Ga0075163, IMG submission 71478) | Wastewater effluent complex algal communities from Wisconsin, to seasonally profile nutrient transformation and Carbon sequestration -... | ecosystem: Engineered > WWTP > Effluent > Algae...
CCATGGGGGCTCCTAGTGTGGAAGCCCCTGAAGTTGAGGCTTCTGCAGACCCAGAAACTCCTGTAGCACCTGCTGCTGATGCAGAGGATGGGGAAGATAGTGCTGAGGACACAGCAGAGTCCACCGACGAAGCTGACCCGCAGGGTCAAGCTGAGGATGGTGCTCCTACTGTTGAGAAACCACAGGTTCCTGGGAAGCAAGAGAAGCCTGTTGCTGACACGAATACGCCAAAGGACCCGAAGCAAGCAGCTGCGGTGGACTTTGAAGCGGAATACAAACGACTCCTGGCCCCATTTAAGGCCAATGGTCGTGATATTTCGGTGGGTAGCGTAGACGACGCCATTGCTCTGATGCAAATGGGCGCGAACTACAACAAGAAAATGGCTGCCCTCAAGCCAAACCTGAAACTCATGAAGCTGTTGGAAAACAATGGCCTGATGAGTGAGGAGAACATCGGCTTTTTGATTGATCTCAGCAAGAAGAACCCTGCTGCAATCAATAAGCTGGTTAAGGACAGTGGCATTGATCCACTGGACTTGAATGATGAGAAAGCGAGTGCGTACCAAAAGCCCAATTACGCTGTTGACGACCGGGAAATCGAGCTGGATACGGTTCTGGATGAGATTCAAGACTCTCCGACGTACACCCGGACTCTCGATATCGTCAGCAATAAGTGGGATGGCGCAAGCAAACAAGTAGTGGCTGGCCAACCTCAGCTGGTCAAGTTGATTAATGACCACGTTTCACGTGGCATTTACGACCTGATCGCCAAAGAGGTGGATAGCGAACGCATGTTTGGCCGCTTGAATGGTTTGTCTGATATCGAAGCCTATCGGAAAGTTGGCGATGCGATTCAGGCGCGGGGTGGGTTTAACCACCTGGGTAGCTCCCAGGAGAAACCAGCACCTGTGCAGCCTGTCGTAGTGCAGCCGAACCCGAAGCAGGGCGATGACGACGAATTGAAGAACAAACGTCGAGCCGCTGGCTCACCCCGGCCTGTTGCACCCACCCAGACACCGCAGGACTTCAATCCTTTGTCGTTGTCGGATGAAGAGTTCAGCAAGCTGGCCTCCAAAAAGTACATGTAAAGGAAGAGTGAAATGACTCGTCAATTCAACGCACCTCCCGCTACGGCCTCGAATATCGGCCCTCAGCTGGTCAATGAGTTCTACCAAAAGAAGGCTCTGATCGAGATTGCCAAGGAGCAATACTTCGGTCAGCTGGCTGACGTGACCTCCATGCCCAAGAACATGGGCAAGAAGATCAAGCGTTTCCACTACCTGCCCCTGCTGGATGACGCCAACATCAACGATCAGGGTATCGACGCCTCTGGTGCCACGATTGCCAACGGCAATCTGTATGGTTCCAGCAAGGACATCGGCACCATCTCGGGCAAGCTGCCTACGCTGACCGAGAACGGCGGTCGTGTGAACCGTGTTGGTTTCAAGCGTAAGGAACTGGAAGGCACCTTCGAGAAGTTCGGCTTCTTCGATGAGTACACCCAGGAATCCGTGGATTTCGACACCGATGCTGAGCTGCTGCAACACGTGAATCGTGAAATGCTGGCTGGCGCCAGTGAGATCACGGAAGACGCACTGCAGATCGACCTGCTGACCTCGGCAGGCATCGTGAAGTATGCAGGTGATGCCACCTCCAATGCCACCATGGGCGAGAACGATCTGGTGACCTACGGTGACCTGATGCGCCTGTCCATTGACCTGGACAACAACCGTACTCCGAAGCACACCAAGGTGATTTCTGGCACCCGGATGATCGACACCCGCACGATCCCCGCTGCTCGTATCGCCTACATGGGTTCGGAGCTGTTGCCCACCTTCAAGGCCATGAAGGACCTGCACAACAACCCCGCTTTCATCGAAGTGCATAAATATGCAGCTGCTGGTGAGACGGTGCGTGGTGAAGTGGGTGCCGTGGACAACTTCCGCATCGTGGTGGTTCCCGAGATGGTGAAGTGGGCTGGTGCCGGTGCTGATGCTTCTGCATCCACCAACAGCTACGAAACGGCCAACAAGTTCGACGTGTTCCCCATCCTGGTGGTGGGCGATGAGTCCTTCACCACCATTGGTTTCCAGACCGATGGCAAGACCGTGAAGTTCAAGATCACTCACAAGAAGCCGGGCGAGGCCACCGCGGATCGCAACGATCCTTACGGTGAAACCGGCTTCATGTCGATCAAGTGGTACTACGGCTTCATGGCACTGCGCCCTGAGCGTATCGCGGTCATCAAGACCGTTGCCCGCCTGTAAGCAGGCATAGGGGAGGGGCTTCGGCCCCTCTCGCTTTACTTCGCAATTCCAAGGAACCGCAATGTCTGCTGACACCGATACCGATGCCCCCGAACAAGATGAGCTGACGGCGCTGAAGGCCCGTGCTGATCTGCTGAAGATTCCCTACCACCCATCCATTGGTGTGGAAAAACTGCGTGAGAAGGTAGCCAATGCCATCAATGGCACGGAGCCTGTTACTGCTGGTGCTGATCCAGCTCTCGCGCCAACCCCGGTAAATACCGGTGCTGAGACTGATGGTCAACGCCGTGCTCGTCTGCGTCGTGAAGCCAACGCCCTGGTGCGTATCCGCGTGACCTGTATGAACCCAGCCAAAAAGGACTGGGAAGGCGAAATCTTCGCCACAGGTAATGCTCTGGTGGGCTCCATCAAGAAGTATGTCCCCTTCAATGTGGACGCAGGTTGGCATGTGCCCAACATGATCTACGAGATGTTGAAGGCCCGTCAGTGCCAGGTGTTCACCACGGTGAAGTCTGCTCGCGGTGTGGACATCCGTCAGGGCAAACTCATCAAGGAGTTCGCCATTGAAGTGATGGACCCGCTGACCAAAGATGAGCTGCAGGAACTGGCCCAGCGCCAGGCTCTGGCACGCTCCATCGACTAAGACCGGCAGATAGCCCATGGCAGTAATTCCAGTTTCTGAACTAACTGAAGTTGTCGTCAGTGGCAACGGTGTCTTTGACACCTTGATGCGTGCCACCAAGGAACACCTTGAGCAGGAGTTCACTAAAGGACGCATCAAGGGGCCTGAGTACGCCACGGTGTATCTGGGCGCTCTGGAGTCGGTCATGCGGACCTCTCTGGAGTTCTTGGTTGCGGGTCGCAAGGCAGCACTGGAAGCACAACTGCTAGAGCAACAGATTCTGTTGGCTCAGGTAGAAGTGCAGAAGGCTGGCGCACAGTTGTTGGAGATCAATGCCCGCACCGGTTTGGTGGAGGCACAGAAAGCCAATGCTGAAGCCGAACTGCTGATCATCCAAGCCAATGCACTGAAGATCCCTGCTGAGATCGCGTTGCTGGAACAGCAAAAGCTGAACCTCGTTGATGACCTGCTGACGAATGCAGTCCAGCGCGACAAGATTGAACAGGAAACACTGAACCTGGTGAGCCAAGGTCTGCACATCGTTGCAGAGACTGCGCTTACTACCCAGCGTACTGCGAATGCAGTCCTGGAAGGTGAAGTGCTGGTGGCTCAGGAATGCAAGTTGCGTGCTGAGTTCGACAACCTGATGGCGAACCTGCTGAAGACTGGTCAGGAAACCGCACTGCTGACGCAGAAGGTGGTGACTGAACGGGCACAAACCTCTGCTGTGGGTGTGGACCCAGACAGTGTGATTGGCAAGCAGAAGAACCTGTATCAGGCCCAGACCGATGGTTTCAAACGGGATGCAGAGAACAAGGTGGCCAAGATCATGATTGACACCTGGAACGTTCGACGCACCACGGATGAGGGCACGGTGGCAGATGGGACGAACCAACTGAGTGATTCCCATGTGGGCCGAGCGGTGTCAAAGCTCCTTGCGGGTGTAGATGCCTAACTCCCATCCAGGGAAAACAAGGGAGCTTTCGGGCTCCCTTTTTCATTGAAAGAAAGCCATGGGACTATTCAGCAGCAAAACCAAAACAACTGTGGGTACTGCAGTGGCTCGGGTGATCCCCGATGAATCATTACCTGACTCCATCAAGAACGGCGTGATCAAGTCCATCTTCGAGGATGGTGATTTATCCGAGCACGTGGTGGAGGCACTGACCGGCAGCATTGGTGTGCGTGCTGAACGTATGTATGAGTACGGCAAACGTGCGTATGCTCATGGCCTTCCGTCTGGTCAGATGGTTTCATCTGCCATCGGTCGTGCTGAGGTGGAAGCTGTGCTGGCCACGCTTGAAGGCAATACGGTACTGTTGGATTACCTGCACTACGGCCCTGCGAACAACCTCCACATTGGGTGGATGAACTTGATTTCGTCCAGGGGCTACAACACCACCACCAATGAACTGCCACCACTCAGTACCAGCGAGGGTACTACCGTATGGCTGCATGACATGGTGGTGGTGGTTCCTGAAGCCAAGTTCCCAACCATGTCACAGGATTCATTGGCTCAATGGGGCCAGGCTCCCTGCGCTGGGTACACCCATGAACGGGCTATTGGTACTGAGGCATCCCGTGGGTTGATCCTGCACTCTCCCGTGGAGACGAGTTCCACCAGACTCGATGAGTTCTTGCGTGTGACCTACACCTGGTACCTGCCTGTGAAAGACACGGACCCCAATACCTGGAAGAAATACGCTGAGTTCGACATTCCCGTAGCGGGCTATCCCAATGACGCTGAGTACCTGCATGTGAAGTACAAAGTGGGGGGTGTCATCAAGTATTGGATGTACCGGATTGGCTCTGGCATCCATCCCACACTGGATGCACTGGTTGATGCCGCACCAGAAGTGAATGGCACCTTCTTTCCATTCGCCTATTTCCGCTACAACAAGAAGTCGGAGATCGAAGACAAGAGCACCGCGGCATACAAGACCTCTAAGAAACTGGTCAAGTATCTGGGCATGGACTATGACGACATAGCCGCAGCCATTGACGAGAACCCAGACATCGCTAATGTGGAACAGGCAATGCTCATGATGGCTGTGCCTGTGAACACTGAAGACCAGCAGGAGCTGTGGTACCTGTACGAGTTCTTTGAGAACATGTACTTTGCCAATGGTGGTGGGGCAATGACCCGCGATACAGCCGTTATCTTTGCTGGCTTGAGGGGGGAAATCCTGCCGCAAACCAACCTGGTTATTCAGGATTCCCGGTTCAAGATGGGCATCCGGCATAGTGGGATCTACCGTGCTCGGGTGGGTGGAACCATCGGTGTTGTGGGCAGTCATGCCCGTGGCATGGAGACAATCTACACGGAATACTCTTCGGTCAACCATGAGACCGGTGCAACCCAGATTGAGCTGATCCCCCACAAGTACCACTACTTCCGTAAGCAGATCACTGAACACCTGTACGAAGAGATTCAGGTGGTGGGCTTGCAGACTCTGTTCTATGTGTTTGAGTCCTTTGCATCCATTGGGGACGAGGAAGACGATATCTTGATGATCCCGCTGGATCGTTCCATCACAGAAAAGCTGACCATACCCCAGCGAGAAGTCCTATACGCAAGGTCTCTTCACTATGTTTTCAATAGCAAGGTGGTGACCAAGGTGAAGTGGTACCAGCAGGGCTGGTTCAAGGCCATCATCATCATTGTCTCGGTCGTGCTGGCAGTGGTTTCCCTGGGCCAGTCCGAAGGGTTCATGAGTATTCTTAGGGCAGCCATGATCATGGGGGGTACGCAGCTGGTTGCGACCACACTGATCATTGCCATCATCAAGATGGCTGCAGTGACCATTGGTGTGCGCCTGTTCGTGAAGGCAGTGGGGGCTGAGCTGGCTTTCCTGGCTGCAATCATTGCTGCAGCTTTCGGGATGTACACCTACTTCGCTGGAGATCCCACCTGGTCACAGAACCTGCTGAGCCTGTCCAGCAACCTGACCAAGGGCATTGGCAGTTTCATGCAAGGTCAGATGGATGACCTGCTGAAAGACGCCAGTGACTTTAGTAAATACATCGAAGAGCAAACCAAGCTATTAGATACAGCCCAGGATTTGCTGGAAGGTAATAACCTCCTGAGTCCTTTTGTGATATTCGGGGAATCCCCCGATGATTATTACAATAGAACTGTTCACTCCGGTAATATCGGAGTTATTGGTTTTGAAGCAGTATCTTCCTATGTGGAAGTGGCTTTAACTCTTCCCAAATTGGATGAAACAGTAGGAGAGAACTTCTATGTACAGTAACTACGGACTTCAACTCCAGCAACAGCCTCAAGGGCTGAACCTCTCTGGCAATCCCATGGGCCTGAGTGCTTCGGCATCAGACTTGTTCCCTGCAATGAGCCAGTACGGCTTGGCTCAGGGAGCACCGGTGGGGGAATTCGGCGGGTACACCGGCCTTCCTGAGATCGTCCAGGCTCAAGCAGCCCCTGTGGACAAGGGCCTCTTCAGCAACTTCCTCTCCTCAAAGAACGCTGACGGCTCTGTGGATCAAGGCTGGGGTGGTATGGCTTTCGGTGCTGCTCAGGGTCTGGGGAATGCCTTCCTGGCCATGAAGCAATATGGCCTGGCAAAGCAGTCACTCGAAGAGAACAAGCGCCAGTTCCAGCTGAACTACGACGCCCAGAAGACCTCGACCAATGCCCAGCTGGAAGATCGTCAACGAGCACGTGTGGCCTCCAATGCAGGGGCATACAAGTCAGTTGGCGACTATATGAACGAGCACGGCATCAAGTAAGTTCCCCCAGTGTGCTGGGGGTGGGTTAAGATGCATCCCCACACATAAGGAGAGCACTCATGGGAATGGTTCGTAGCAGCTTGGTGGCTGCTTTTATTCTGGGTTCCGCAGTCGGCTCTTCTGTGTTTGCTGGTTGCCTGGGTTCTGTGGTGAATGGTCGGTGCATCGGTTCCTACACCGACAACCGCCATGTGGGGCAAGCAGCTCAAGATACCAATTCCTCTGGGTATTCCAGCTCCACCGGTACCCAGTACCAGTACAACCTCACCAACCCCGTTGACAGAAATCAGTATTCCACTGACCTGGATGCTCAACGCAGGGACAGGATGAACGTCGATCCCCGTGGATACCAGGATCGTGCTGCAGGATCTGCTGGTGCAGGTATTGGTGGCTGCCAAACCTGGCCATGCAAGTAACCCAGCAACTGGGGAAGCATGTTGTTCGCTAAATTGCGGGGGATAGCAACCATAGTTGCAGGTGTGCTGACTATGGTGGCAGCTGCAGTCTTGTGGGTCATGTGGCTGACCTTTTGCTTCGGTACAGTGATTGTTGGCTTGGTGATGCTGTTCATCGCCCCAGCACTGCTGATGGCCCCACTCTTCGTTGTTGGTGGTCTTGGCTTGGGATTGCTGGCAAAGGGGGCAGAGATATACATGAATGCCCAACCTAAACCAACTACACCGGATTACTTGGATTCGGCTATGGAAGACAGAATGCAGCGACGTATGGAAATTAATACCAGACTCGCAGACCTCCAGAGTAAATCAGCAGTTCAGGCTGATAACAAATAGCTAGGCTATAAGTCCATTAAGCCAGTAAACACAAGGGGAGTTAAACTCCCCTTTATTTATTTAAGGCTTGCTTATGTCTAGTCCCATTACCTGGCGCAATGTAAATGCACCTACTGGTGCAAGTGAAGCTGCTGCTCTATTGCAGGGGGCCGGGGCCTCTATGAATGGTGCCTTTTCTACCTTCGACAAGGTTATCAAGCAGCGAGAAGCCAACCAGGCTCTCAACGTCGATGTACAGAACGAGCTGCAGAAACAGGGCTATCTGGATGTCCTGGAAGGTGCCAGAACCCCGGAACAACTGGCTGCACTACAGCCCCAGATTGCAGAGATGCGTGCTGGCCTCACTGCTGCCAACCGTGCTGCTACCAGGGGTGCTGATGATGCTCGTTTGACTTCCCTACGTCAGGGTGTCGTGGCGGCCAACGCCTTCGCTGATACAGAGCGTGCTCGGGTAGAGGACCCCATTCGAGACGAGATCACCTCCCTGATCGCTGCTGGCAATACGGAAGCTGCTCGGGCACTGCTGGACAAGCACAACCTGCGGAATGAAGCAGCACTGGTTACCGCGGCACAGGGGGCAGATCGCTTAAAGGTTACCCAGGGCCGGGAAGATGCCTCTGCTGCACACACAGAAGCACTCCGCCCATTTGCCCTGACTTCTGCTGTGAATACACAGAAGACCCAGGAGCTGAACCTTGCAGCAGCTCAACAGTCTGCTGTGGATACTGCAGCAAATCGCCAGCTCAGTACGTTGGCTTCAGCTGCGGCTGCTTCCCACCAGCGAACAGTTCAGGATGCACGTGTTGCCCTGGGCGCAAAAGCCAAAGAACTGGGCTTGCCAGTGGACTCGGACGGCTACCCCAAGGTATCTGCCTATGAACAGAAGGACATTGAGAAGCTAAATGCGGCTGGTAGTGCAGTTGGTTTGCCTCCAGTCTCTATCCTCACCGGTGGCGATACCAGTGCCCGCAACAACTTCGTGGATAGCCTACGCAAGACTGGTACCTACACACCGCAGCAGATCGCTACGCTGGAAGCCAATCTCCCAACCATGTTCAGCACCGTGCCTGGCAATGAGATTGGTAACGATGCCCAAGCCACTGCAGTGCGGTCTGCACGTGTTGAGGCCCTGTCCAAGGAGAACGCAAGCCGGTTCACCAAGATGGATGCACCAGGTGAACGGGACAAGACCTGGGAAGCACTCGACCCCTTCATCAAGACTCTGGCCAATGGCAGTGGTGCTCGCCAAGAGAGCTACAACCGTCAGGTTGCAGAACTGCTCCAGAGTGGTGGTATCCCCGTGGCAGACAGCTCTGGCAAGGTCACTCGGATTCTTCCTGGCATAGAGGCCATGAAAGATATCCTGCGCAGTACCAAAGCTGACTGGTCATTCGGTATTGGTGCATTGGGTCGTGGTGGATATGAAAATGACCTGAAGGATAAATTCACTGAATGGGCTAATAAGGCCGAGAACCAAGAAGCTGCTAAAGCATTCCTTGCGGATGCTGATACAGCACGGGTTAAGCAAATATTGAATGCTGCTCTAAAGCCAGAAGAGGTAAAGAAAAACTCTAAGTAATATTAGATGCGCACCTTCGGGTGCTTTTCCTTTTATTAATTGTTTTCTGGTAGGTAATATGGGTGGTTAGAATCTTGGTAACTTCCAGGATTACTAATGTCTGAATTCTCCGCATCAGATTACTTCGCTCGTAAAGTCAAAGAAGCCGATACGGCTGAATTGGCTAATCCAACCCAGGATAAATACCTTGCTTTGCAACGGGCTACTGCTGAGAAAGTGCAGAAACTCGATGCAATGGCGAAGACTTCAGCGAAGCGTGAAGCCCTGAATGACGCTTCCTGGGTGGGTCAGCTTGGTTTGGAACCTGGTGAAGCTCCAGCTGTTGTCACTAATCTGGCAGCCAATGTCTATCAGGACGCAAGCCGTATGGCTGGGAATATCGCTGCACTGCCCAAGAGTATTGCTGCCGATACTGACCTGGCCAAGCTCACCGGTGAAGAAACTGACGCCATCAACCGGTACCAGAAGGGGCAAGCCTCTGCTGCTGATCTCCAGCTGATCAACACGCCCAAGGTGCTGGGCAAGTCTGCTGGTGCTCCCAAGGTGGACCTCACTCCACTGCAGCGATTCGAGCGCCAAATTGCCAACCGGGCAGAAGCACGCAACCTGCGTGAAGTGTTCGACCGCTCCGGTGCGGTGCATGGGGACGATAAAGAACAACTCGCCCAAGGTATTGAGGCTGCTGCAGCTGCTCCCTGGGAGGATGTCCGTGCTGGCTTCAAACAAGCCCTGGCAGGTGATGTAGTTGCCGGTAGTGGCAAGCTCCTGAAGGGGCTGGCTCAGTTGGACTCGGGCATCACCGAAGCGGTGAAACAGAACCCCAGCGGTGCTGTTCAACATGCAGCGTCTAACGTGGCACAGATCGGTGCTGCACTGATCCCTGGTGTTGGTCCAGCCATCATGGCTGGCGACAACATGAGCATGGGTTTCGACAACCTTTCCAAGGGCATCGAAAAGCATGCTTCGGAGAACCAAGGTGCTGTACCAGACAAAGCCACCCAGCAAACCATGGCGAACTGGGCTGCAGCCGGTGTCCTGGCAGAACAGGCAGCAGATGTTCTGACTCTGGGTGCCGGTCTGGGTAAACGTGTCCTGGGCAAGGCAGCAGACGGGCTGGCAGCTCCAGTGAATCCCGGTGCCCTGATGGCTGCCACCCGTGCCACGGTCACAGGCGCAGCCTCTGAGGCTCCCACGGAAGCCTTCCAAACCTACGCAGAAGGGGAAGCTGGTCTTTCCCCTGCAACCGCTGCTCAGGTGATCTCTAGTGGTGTTATTGGTGGTTTGGCAGGTGCCCAGATCAGTGGTGGCCTGCGTACTGCTACCGCGGTACCAGAAGCCGCAGCAGCTGCTGTCACCAAACTCAATGAATCCCGTAAGCAGGAGCAAGGACAGGGCGCAGCCCTGGACGCAGCGATTGCGTCGGGCGATGTCACGGCACTCACTGATCCTAAAAACCCAGCCTACGCTCCAGCGAAAGCGGTTGCTGCCCTGTATGGGAACAGCCAACTCGACACTGCCACGCCTGAAATCAAACAAACCAACCTGGAAAGGGCTGGGGAGATTGTTGCTGGCTTGGAAAAGGAACTGAGCATTGCTCAGAACGCTTTTCAGGCGATTTCTCCTGAAGCGGTTGATGCTGCAAAAACAGCACTTGTCAAAGCTGAAGCCGATCTTGCTGCTGCTGATCCGAGCAACCCACGTCAGGTTAGTGCTCTGGAAGTTGCTGTTGAGATTGCCAAAGAGCGAGTGGAAATCACGGCCAGCACACCAGAAGACGTTGCCCGTCTTCAGAAGAAGGTTCCTCGCCTAGAGGGCCAACTGAAAGAGGCACGCACCCACCTGGCTGTGTTCACCCAGGAACAGCAATCTGCTGATGTGGATGTTGCCACGGAGGTGGCAACCATCTCTGCACCGGTGGACGCTACAGACACCAATGCAGTGGCAGCCAAGGCTGCTGCAGTGGAGCGGGTCATCAACCTGTCCATGGCGGTTCCAGAGCGCCTGGATACCCGTGTGGCTACCCAGCTCGCGGAAGACACCTCCAACGGCCTCACAGAGGCCCAGCGGACCTACCTTCGTGCCTTTTCAGAGGCACGGGTGGCAGAGAACACCTTGCGGTCCATGGATGAAGTGTCCCAACGGGTCTATTTCGGCAAGGACTCCGATGTGGGCATCAAGCAGTACCGCGAACGGGTTGCTTCTGCTCTGGCCACCGGCAATCGCAAGGTTGCTGACCGGAACCTCACCTCGCTGTCGAACTTCGAGGCAGACCACAAGGCCAAGGCTGACCTAGTTGTGCAGGCCAAAGCCCAGATGGAAGCCACCGGCACCCCCGTAGAGGTGCTGAGCAATGGCAATGGGGGCTGGTTTATCAGCCAGGCACCTCGCCTCTCTACCGAAGCACGTACCAAGAACGGCGGATTGATCCTGCACCGCAATACGCCAGCAACGCTGGTGGATGGGCTGGTTGCGGAAGCCGATGCACTCACCAAGGCACTGAACGAATTGAACGCGGCCTATGCCGTGAAGTTTCCAACCGCAACCCCGAAGGCAAGCAATGTCTCGATCACACCGGAAGCATCTCAAGCACAAGATCAGGCCAGCACCAACGTTGACGCGCCGGTGGAGGCTGCAGGAAGTCCTGCAAAAGCCACGAAACCAACCGTTGCGCCAGCAGTTGGAGGAAATGCGCCTGGAAAGCCTCGGAAGATAGCCGCTCCCGCGCGTGTATCTGAGTCAACTGCAGTAAATACAGTAGATCAGGTGGCTACCGCCACTACTGCAGGTCTTCAGACTACTCAGTCTTCTACAGTTGAGCCTCAATCACTTGAGGAGTCTAAGGAATCTAACACAGTTGATGCACAGCCTACCGAAGTACAGAACTCTACAGAGTCTGCGGAGCAGACCTTAGAAGAAGTTGCAGAGACTGCAGCTCCTGTTGCAGTGGAGTCTGGCTCTCTTAGTGCTTTCTCCAGCAAATCTGCAGAGAACACCCCATTTAATGCACGCAACCTGATTGCGGACTACTTCAAGCAGTCGATTGGTAGTGAAGGTGCATCTACTCAGCGCCCATTGGTCGCTGTTAAGAACTTTATGGGTCAGACCACGACAGGAATCCTTGAATTCCTGGATAACAAGGCCCTGACCGATGCACAGCAGGGTGTGCTGCAGCTATTCCGCCAGAAGAACACTGCCTGGGGCAGTGTGGTGCAGGCCAATCTGTACCGCAAACCCAATCCTGACTTCTTCTATGAAGACATGATGCAGTACCTGGTGCAGGACACTGACACCGGTTTGGCTATTGATGAGAACGTCAAGACAGCCATGGCCTATTCTGGGTTCAGCTGGATTGCTGAGAACGCAATGCGCTCTCGCTTCAACAGCCCAGAAGAGATCAATGCCATCCTGAATCGGGATGAGGATGCACCCGTTTCTTCCATGGAAGAGCGGGCGCTCCTGAACATTGGCACCCGACACAATGTGGTGGCCAATGCTTTGGGCCAACGTGCAGTGCAGGCACTAGGTCTCCGTGCGAATGCAGATGCCCCACTCAACCTGATGGCCAACTTGGAAAGTGCCATGGGTGAGCATGTCCTGAAGATGCTGCTCGACCGCGGCATTCTGGAACGCACCACGATCACCGGTGAAGAAATGGCCCAGATGACGGGCTCTCCTGATACCGATGCCAATGCAAGCCACAACTTCATCAAGTTGGCTCGGAATGGGGAGGGCACACTTGCTGCTGAGGCAGAGGAAATCTTTCAAGCCGGTCGCAGCACCTCTGGTGTGCTGGACAAACTGTTCTCGGTCGAACCTGGACTGAAAGAACCCAGCCTGGAGCCAATTCCCTTTACCCAGACCCGAACCAAGAACACCAATCAAGGTGTTCCTGAGAAGCTGGCAAAGATCATTGAGCATGAGAACTCTGTTCCCAGCCTGCTGCGTCAGGACATGTGGCACCTGGTGTCGGGCATGGATGAGCAGCTGGTCTCCCAGATGGCTGGAGCAGTGTCTGAAGATGGGACGCAGGTTCACTCTATGAATCTGTTGAGCAACCAGGCCAAGAACGATGGTCTGGCACGGGAGCTGACTCGCTTCAAGGATTTCATCAGTGCCATGCCCTCGCTGGATGCACCGATGTACTTTGACCACGTGGTGTGGAAACAGCAACGTGTGGGCATCGCTACGAATGTAGTGAATCCCCAAACCAGCAAGATCCATCGCCATATGCTCTACCGTCCCACGTGGGATACCAAGGTGGA
>Ga0075163_10008794_pt1 | contig 13267 bp, 4 predicted proteins | sample JI1023141ADNA_FD_71478 | JGI IMG/M metagenome (GOLD analysis project Ga0075163, IMG submission 71478) | Wastewater effluent complex algal communities from Wisconsin, to seasonally profile nutrient transformation and Carbon sequestration -... | ecosystem: Engineered > WWTP > Effluent > Algae...
GGCGTCGTCGGTGGTGGCGAACTCGGCGATGAACGGCCGAGGCGGGAACAGGATCGCCTCGCCGCCGTAGTACTGCGACAGCACCGCCGGGCCGCGGTGCGCGATCTGGGTGAGCGCGACGCCGCCGTCCGCTTCGCGCACGTAGATCAGCTCGGGCCGGATGCCGCCGAGCCGGTGGCCGCGCGCGTGGGCCCGCTCCGCGACGGCCGCGATCTCGAGGGCCAGCGCCACCGCGACGCGCGGTTCCAGCCTCCCCGCTTGAACGACGGTGTCGAGGTCGCGCCCCGCCGGCATCGCCTCGACCACGCCGAGCGCGGCGTACCCGTTGTAGCGGTAGTCGAGGAGCTCGCCCTCGCAGATGCGCGGCGCGATCTGCGGGTCCGTGAAGTCGAGGATCGGGTGGATCTCCGGCTTCCAGCCCTTGCTGGTCGCCGTCGTCGCCAGGCCGCGCCGCCAGGTGCCGCTGTCGCTGTCGCGATCGATCGTGACGAAGCGGCCCTGCCACTGGTTCTGCGCCAGCGTCTCGATGATGCGCGGCCCGTCGGGGCCGATGGTGCCGCCGCACGGGAACGGCTCGCCGGCCAGCTCCGGCGCCGGGAAGCGATGGGGGCGCGGCAGGTCCACCAGTGCCTCGCCGGGGCGCTGCTCGCGCTTGCTCACCGCGACCCCGAGGTCGACGCACTCGTAGGTCCGCGACACCACGAGCCGCCCACGCCCATCACGCTCTTCCTCCGTGAGCGGCATGTGCGCCTTGTCGAACACCCACGTCCGCACCGCCTGCACGCGACCAGCGCCGTCGCATTCGTACGTCGTCACGCGGCGGTCCCGCAGCGCGGCGCGATCGATCACCCAGAACGGCTCGTCGCCGTAGCGCTCCTCGTGCGCCGCGATCAACGCCGGCGTGACCTGCGCCGCGTACCAGCACACCCGCCGTGCCCCACGCCGCGACCGCCACACGCCCGTCACCGGCTGGTCGCCGTCGTACTCGACCGTGATCGATCGCGGCAACCAGTCCACCGCCTCGCCCGGCACCTCCTCCCGCTTGCGCAGCGCGGCGCTCGTGAAGAACCGGACAGTGGTGGACGGCATGATGCGAGTTGGCGGAGGCGCGCGGTCTAGTGCCGAGCGAGGCGCTGGAATTCAACGGGGGCCCGCAAGTCAGCCTCGACGGTCCTCAGCTGACCACGTGTGCGCAAGTCGCTGAACAACGCGATCCGCTGCTCAGCGTCTAGTTGCCCTCGATTCGCCCACGGGTGATCGCCGCCCAGCGCGCTGGCGGCCTCGACGAGCGCGCGCTCGCTCAGGGGTTGCACGAACTCCACGTGCACGGGGGTCGCGTCGCCGACGCTCGCCCGGATCGCCGCCAGCGCCGCCGCCGCCACCAGGCGAAGCTCGCCAGTATGCTCGCCGTCCAGGTCACAGGGCGTGCGCTCGTCGAGCAGCGTGGTCACGGCCGCGACGACTTCCGGCGCGGCGAGCGGTGCTCGCATGAGGTCCTCGAGTGCCCAGATGCGCGCGTCGCCGTCCCGAGCAAGTTGCTTGAGCGCATGGGCGACCGCCGGAGCAGGCGGCGCGACGGGTGCCAGGTTCGGAGGTGTCGCGACCGGGGACAAGTTCGCGATGGACGTGTTGAGTTCGACCGGCACCTCCACGACTCCGACCGCCTGCCGCTCCAAGAGTCTCGCGTAACGCGCCATCCCCGAGGAGAGCGTGCCGTCGAACGGACCGTCGAGAGATGACAGGCCCAGCGAACGCTCCACTCCCTCGATCTCCTCGATCGACAAGGGCACGACGGTCTTGATCGTCACCGGCCGGAAGTCGCCCGCGTCCCATCGAAGCGCGGCGAGGGCGAACTCTGCCAGGAGCCCGATCGGGCCCCATAGCGCGGGTGGCTGGACGAGGCACGACGTCTGATCGTGCCGCAACACGTCGATCGCCGCGTGCACACGCGGATCGTGGTCTGGCTGCTCGATCAGTCTGCGCAACGCTTCGGCAGACGCTGGGCCGCCGCGTTGGAGGCGCGCCACGAGATCCGCAACGTCGCCATCACGGCTACCTGGAGCGGGCTCGGCGGCGGGCCCCGCGATGCCGCCGTTCAATGCGCTCGCCCACGTGCCCAACGACGAGCTCAGGTCCGCGAGGGCTGAACCGCCGCCGATGTCGAACGACCATCGCACCGAGGCAGGGAGCATCCCGAGCATGGTCGACGCGACCGAGACGGCGGGAAGCGTCCAACAACGCTGTCGCCAAGCGCTGTGCGGGTCGCCCGCCGTGACGCGCTCCTCCTCCAAGTGCGTCGATGACAACGGAAACCCAGCCACGGGCCAGGTCACGATCATGTCGGCCGCCTCCGCTGTGAACACGAAGCGCAGCGTCGTCAGCGGATACGCCGTGCCGTCGGGCCACCACCGTGCACTCCAACACACGCCGCTCGCGTCCACGATCGCCACGGCGCCGCGAAGCTCGATCTCGAGCCTCGAGGAAGGTCCCATCGCTGTCGCCGCGATCCTGTCGGCGAGCCCGTGGATGATGGCCTCCTCGTCGCGGTTCGTGCACACCGACAGCACGTCGCCGGGCGCGCGGACCTCATCGCGCCATGGCGTCGCAACGTCCCATGCGCCGATCGCGCCATGGCCCTCGCCGAGATCATACGAGACCGCCCTCACGCGGAACCAGCTGTCAGCGAACGTGCGAAGCAGTTGCGGAAGCGACGCGACCGCGTCGGCCACGCCGCCCGATGGCGCGCCGGTCAAGAACAGCGAAAGCGGCTGCAGGCTCATTGGCGTCGCGTCCAAGTGTACGTGGGTTGCCCTGCTGAGTCATAAAACACGATTCGCGAAATCGTGTCCTGGAGCTTCGCGGCACGTATCGAACCAACGCCATGCACGCGTTCGACGACCTTATCCAAGAACGCAGGCGTGAGGAGTGGGTCGAACACATAGCCGTGTACCGAGCGCCGGATCTGCACGGCGATCTCGCGGACCGTGGCGTTAACAGCTGGCCGCGCATAGTCCATGAACTTCGACGCTAAGTTGTTGACGAGGCTATTTTCCAGCGATGCAAGTGCGAGGTCCGTCGAGGCATTCTCAGGGACGTCAGGGGTCGTCGCGACCATCTCTCGACCGACTCGACCTCCGTCGCTGAGCGAAAGCGAGACGTCAGGCCCCAGAGCACCAGCACCGGCAATCGCGGCTTCGCCGAGTTGAAGATCACCCGACGACCGCGACAATTCCGCGAGTGCTACCGGCAACTCGACGTTGTCGCCAACGAGAGCGCGCAGATCGTTAGCAGCGCGTGCCGGTGCACTCGCATACGGCGGCGTCCCAGCAAGCCGTGCCACAGCGTGGACGAACTCGGCGCGTGAGCTTTGTCGCGACTGCGGAGTTCGCAAGTCGCCGCGCATGGCCCTTGCAAGTGCGTTGAGTTCGTCTCCCGTTAGGGACGGGACCGCGGTCAGCAGGTGGTCCAGCGCCTCGATGGCGTCTGCCGGCGAGACCTTTGAGCTCGCGACCCAGGCCTCGAACGGTCCGACATTCTCCTCTCCAGGGCGGACCAAGAAGTCGACGACTGCTGGTGCGTTGCCCAGCGCGTCTACGTGACCAGCAGCGCGTAGCCGCGCGCTGCGGCGAGGATCGAGCGTGCTGAGCCAACCCTCCACGCGGCTGGCGGCAGAAGGCCCACTAACACCGCTTGGCGAGCGCGTGTCACGATCGACACCCTGGCTCGATTCTCGCTGCGTTGGCGCCGCGGCTCCACCGGGAAGCGAGTCTTCCGGCCGAGCGAGAATCTCGTTGTTGTCGCCGTCGGGCGGCGTTGCGGCCTGCGTCTTGGCCGCCCCTGGAACCGGTTCCCCACCGCGCAGAACCGGTACATCGGGCGCATCGAACTCAAGGTGCCCATCCTGGCCGTGCGGGATCACTGCGTCGATGGTCCCGTGCCAGAACGTCTCGCCGTTCGCCTCGAGTCGCGCCTTCGCACGGTAGCGCATCGCCCCATCGCTGGCTTGCATTCCGACGACGGTCGCGTTTTCGAGAACCAGCGTAACAGGCGGACGCCCTGAAGGTTGCGCAGGCGCGAGAACCACCGACAAGCCGCCAGCATGTTCGTAGGGAAGCGCAATGTCGTGACGCGCCACCCGCTGCGTGGCGAGGAATGCGATGTCCGCTGGTGACGAGAAGAACAGCGCGGCGTCCAGGCTCTTCGTCTTGTCTGCCTTGGCCGTCATCGCCTTGACGTCGAGTACGCGCGCTCCCTGAACGTTGACGCGGAACCGATCCCGGGGGTGCGAGTGACCGATCGGCTCGACGCCCTCGACCACGCTCCAGTCGACGGTCGAGTGCTCCCCGGCAATGAGGACGTACTTGTTGCCCAGCTTGCCGAGGCCCCATTCGCGGCTGGCGGGATCGAACTTGCCCTCGCGCTGGAAGCCGACTTCGGCTAGGGCGCCCGCGTCGCCACGCATCAGACGCTGCATCAACTCGAGGCCCGCGTCGTGGCTGGCGACGTAGCCGACCACCTCGTTGTAGCCCGGCTCTCCCCGCGCGATCGCGGCGGCGTTCTCCGCAAGCCCTTCGGCCGACCGCGGATCACGCGTCGGGCTGGTCCGAGGGAGCGGCGCCTCTTCGTCGGCTGCCTCGCCTCGAGTGGCCTGGCTGCGCTTCGTCTCACCTGCCGGCTCGGCCGGGCGGGTCGCGTCCGGCGTGGCGTCGGCGTGGGTCGCGGGCCCGTCGTCAGCCTCCGCGGCAACTGGCGACCGCGGTCGCCGCGCCTCGTCGGGGGCGCGGCCTGCCGGCGCAGCGTCGGACTGGCCCGGGCGGCCGTCGGGCGTCGCGTCGTGGATCGCGTCCTGCGCGAAGTCGCGGACCTGGCCGCTGGCGCGGTTGACGTTGCGGAGGGCTGCGACGATCTGCGCGCGACGCTTGTCGTCGTGGTGATCGACGGCCTCGATCATCTCCTCATTGAGCAGCCGCGTCTGGTCGCTGAGCAGCTGGACGTACTGCTCGAGCACGTCGGCGCTGTGGTCGGCGCCCTTGCCAGCGGCGAGCTCGCGCGAACGGCGCGCCAGACCGGTGGCGCGCTCATGGAGCTTGGCGCCCGCGCCGGTGGCCGCGAGGTCGAGCGCCTCGAGCGAGTGGGCGATCGCCTCGACGTTCCGGGACATGTGCTTGCCGACCGCCATCATGGCGCCCTGCATGAGCCACTCGGCGACGGTCTGGTCCGACGGCGGGTTGGTGGCGCGACCGACCATCTTGCTGAGCGCGTGATCGACCGCCGCCGCCATGACCATCTCGGCGCCCAGCGTCGCCGTGGCCTTGGCCATCGCCACGCCCTTGCGCGCGACGCGCTGGAGCTTTCGCACCTCGGCGATCGCGTCGGCGCCGGCCTGCTCGGCGTGGCGCACCGTGGTGAGCGCGCCGACCAGGCGCTCGAGCGCCGCGCTGGTCCCGATGTTCACGACGATCAGCGAAGCCAGCGACGAGTCGTCGCCTTGCAGGTACTTCTGGCCGAGCGAGTTCACGACGCCCTCGGCGGCCAGCCCCGCGACACCACCGATCCGGGCCGCCAGCGCCTCGGCGCGCATGAGCGTGCCGGCCTGCTCGGCGACCGCCAGCTGGCGGGCGGTGCCAGCGGCCTCCAGCGCGGCGGCCGCGCGCTCCGCGTTCGCGCCCGCGCGAGCCAACACCAGACCACGCGCCATGCCGCTGGTGGCGGCCGCCGCCATGTTGCCGACCAGCGTCATCGCGATCAGCTCGGCCAGCATCGCGATGGTGTCGACGATCTGCGCGTCCTCGAGCTTGCTGCGCGCCTCGTCGAGCGTGGCCTGGTAGCGGCCGTCGCGCAGCGCAGCCTTGAGCTGCGTCTCGGCGGCGTCAGCGGCCGCGGTCCGGAGCGCGGTGGCCTTGTCCGCGCTGACGCCCTTGCTCGCCTTCGCTCGCGCCGCGAGGGTCGTGCGCTCGACCTCGGCGAGCGAGGCGACGAGCGCGTCGCACTTGGGGACGACGCCGTCGAGGATGTGCCTCTGCAGCAGCCACACCGCGATGCCGCGCGTGACGTGGAGCTCCTGCAAGTCGGCCGCGGCGCCGCGGACCTTCTTCGCCATCTGATCGAGCGCCTCGAGGCGATGATCGAAGGCCTGCTCACGGGCGTCGAGGGTGAGGTCGTCGAGGGCGGCTTGCGGGACCACTCCGCCCTTGGCGATCTGCTCATCGTATTGCTCGGCCCGGTCGATCAACGAGCGCTGCTCGCCGATGGCGGCGTCGCCCGCCTTCGCGTCGAGTTCACCGACCTGGCCCGCGGCCTCGTTGCCTCCAGCGATGTACGCAGCGGCCACGTCGATCTCGAGGCGACGACGCATCCGGCGCGCCCGCTCGAGCGCTCCCGCGCTCCGATCAGGTGGCAGACACGCCTGCCCCAGGACCTCGGCGTACGCGTTGATGGTCGCCGCCCAGGTCGCCGTCGGGGGCTTGCTGAAGACCGCGGTCAACTCCGCGACGACGGTCGCGACGAATTGCTCCTGAGTCTGGACCGCGCTGGCGAGGCGCATCGCCGCAGCGCCGTCCTGGCCGCCGGCGAGCTCGGTGACCCACTGCCGCGTCGTGGTGATCGCCGGCATGATCGGCTGCACGAACAGGTACGCGCCCGGCACCTGGCCCTGGCTCTGCTCGATCATAGACCGCGCGCCCTCGAGCATCGCCAGGTTCTCGCGCGCCACGGCCGCCAGCGTGGTCCGTTCATCCTGGGTGTCGGGCGCATCGGTCGCCTGGTTGGCGCGGGCCGCGTCCCAGACCCGTCCGACGGCCTTTGCCAGCGATCTCAACTCGGCGTTACCAGCGCCGTAGCGGTGAGTGAGCCGCTGTTGCGTACCTTCGACCTTGGCGCGGGCCACGTCGAGCTCCTTCACCTCGGCGCGATCCTGGCGCGCGTGGTCGTGGAGCGTATCGGCGAGGTCATCGAGCGAATGGCGAAGCGCGTGGATCTCCTTCGGCGGCATGTGCAGCCGCGCCGCGCCGCGTTGGTTGAGCCCCAGCGCCATGTCCACCAGATCCGCGTTCTCGGCCACGCGCTGCGCAGCGCTGGTGACCGTGGACGCTGCGGCCGTCGGCGCGTCCGCGGCTTTGTCCTTGGCGGCGGGCTTCGCCGCCGGCGCGGGATCGACGCGCAGGAGGTCGTCGACCATCACCCGGGCCACCAGCCGATCGATCGCGACGATCGGGCTCAGGTGCTGGTAGGCGACGGCGAGGTTGGCGCGCAGACCGTGGCTCTCGGCGGCATCTCGGCCGTTGTTGTCGTAGGCGGTAACGTATCGCTCGCCCAGACGAGCGACCGAGTCACTGACGGCGCGGTGAAACCCCTCCGCGATGCCGGCGCCGATGCCGTCGACCCAGCCGGGCCCGCCGCGCCGCCCCGCCGACAAGTCCGTGCTGTCCGAGGGCGTCGCGCCGGCGATGGCGTCGCCGTAGGTGCGCGGCGCGGGCGCCTTGCGGTGGGCGTCGATGATCGCCCACACGTCGACGCCGACCCGCTCCAGGATCTGCGGCAACGCGTAGAACGGATCGCTCGCATGGACCTCGGTGATCAGCCGGACGGCCTCGGTGCCGACGCTCCGATCGGAGTCAACGTAGCGCAGGCGCTCGGGCAGCGGGTAGCGCTTGCCGGCGAGGAAGCGCGAGATCGCGGGGAGCACACGCTCGCTCAGGTGACCGCGCAGGTACACCCGCGACGTGACCGTCTGGCCGTCGCGCGCGGCTGCGGCCAGCGCCGCGTCGACCCGCGCTTCGGCGGCTTCGCTGTGCGGGCCTTGGTCGCGGGCGCGCTTGGCGTCGTCGTCCCCGGCTGGGCGCGACAGATCGATGTGGCGGGTAGGACGCGCCAACGCGGCGCCGCTCGCTGCCGCGCTGGCCAGCTCATCGGCCTCGAGCTCTGCGGCGTCGCGGCCGACGTCTTGCTCGACCGGGAGCTGCGCCTGGGCCTGATGGAGGTGCTCGTGGAGGACGACCTGCTTGCCCGCTGGCGTCGTCGCGTCCACGTCGGGATGGATCGCGATCGCGTCGCCGTGGGCGACGCCGCGGGCGCCGCGGGCCTCGGTGGCGGCGCGGCCGGCCTCGCCGACCTCGAGGCGAGGGGCGATGCCGAGCTGTGCGCTCGCCGTCGCTGCGAGGGCGTGCAGGGGATCGCCGACGTCGGCGGGCGAGCCGGACGCCGCGGCGGGGCCGTCATGCGCGGGCGCCGCGGCGTCGACGTCGGAGTCGGCGGGCGCGCCAGCAGGCCGGCGCCTGGCCGCCTTCTCGCGATCGATGCGTTCGGTGAGGAGGCGGGGCCGCACGGCCGCAAGGCGCTCGTCGAGTAAGCGGTGCAGCTTCTCGGGCAGGCGGCTCACCTGCGGCCATAGCTGGCCTCCTCGGGCGAGCGCGGCCCTGACCGGATCCAGGTCGCCGTGCACGAGCTCGTGATCGATGATGCCCATCAACCGCTGGACCAGCTCCGGGCTGTCCAGCGGCCGCGGACCGTCGGCGGCCGGAAGCGCCGCCGCAAACCGGCTCACGCCTGACACCTCGGGCGCCGACGCCGACGCCGGCTCGGGGAGCGCGGTGACCTCAGCCTCGGCTGTGGCGAGCTGCGCGCGCGCGCCCTTGAGGACCTCCGCTACCTCCGGATCAGTCGCCTGCGCCAGCACGCTCGCTGCAGCGGTCGCAGCGACGCGCAGCGACTCGAGGGCGAGCGTCGCCTCCCGCTTCGCGGCCGCCTGCGTGGCGGGCTCCGTCGCCGCCTTCATGCGGGTGCACGCCGCGGTGACCTCGGCCGCCGAGCGCGTCACGTTCCCCGCCGTGTTCTTCGCGTGCTCGGCGAGGTCTTCGGATCGCCAGTCGCGGTGGCTGTCGTCAGACCGACTCGCGCCGCCGACGCGGTGCGCTCGCTGTCCGCCGTCGTACGCGAAGGTCACCGGCCACCTGCCAGCGCAGCGTCGACGTCGGTGCGGAGACTCATGGCGCGGCTATCGACCGAGCGGCGCGGCGGTTGCTCACAAACAGCCGCACCGCCGTCCCCGACAGCACCGCCACCGGTAACCAATGAGATTTCCTGTAACCAGAGCGACAATTCCATGGAATGCGAACAGTGGCCGAACCACCGAACGGCCCCGTCGGCTCGCTCCGCCATCGCGCTCCAAGCACGCACCGCCGACATCGGAAGTCACCTTATCTCGATCCCCGAGGACGCCGCAACAACGAATCATTACTGTCACTTCCGTTACAGACTATGCAAGGCAGTGCTTCATCGGGCCACATGTCCAGGCGACCAACGATCGGCAGAGGCAACCTGCCGTTCCAGCTCTTTGCGGCGAAAGCCCCGAAGGACGGGCCCGCGCGATACCATCTCCGACGATCGTCACGAGGGGCTGCCATGGGCTACGACATCTCCTGGTCACTGCACCGGCCGCGGCGGCTCGATGAGCGGGAGCGACGGGCGCTGATCGCGCACGTGTGCGAGCAGCGGGAAATGATCGTCGGCTACGACCTGGCGTTGCCGGGCGATGACGTGACCGAGACGGGCGACCTGATCGCCTGGGGATCGCTGCGTCCGTCGAACGGCGATCCGGCGCGGGCCGACCATGGTGGCCATCTGCCCGACGTGGTCGAGCGCGTGCTCGACGCGCTGGCGGCGCTGCGCGCGCTGGTGCCCGACGTCGAGCTGGCGGTCTCGGATGACTTCACGACGTACGCGTGGTGCGACGACGGCGACGGCCGCGCGGCGGCGGCGCCGACGAGCGAGACCGGGTGGGTGCGCGCCAGCGACCACGCGCCGACGCCGACGCCGGCGGCGACGAGCACGAGCGCGATCGCGCCAGCCGTCCCAGCGGCGCACTCCGACCTCGCGGCGCGCATCGACGCGTTGGTCGACGTCTACCTCGGGCGCAAGCTCACACCGGCGACGCGCGCGGCGGCGGCGCTGCCACGCGCGATCATGAAGCTGCGTGATCGCGAGTTGCGCGAGGCCGTCGGCGCGGCGCTCGCGGCGTTGCCCAACCAGGACGTCGGCGATCGCCTGGTGGCCCGGCTTCGCGAGCTCTACGGGACCGCCTACCTCGACTCGCTCTGTGGCGCTGTCTGGCCCAGCTACGTCGCCGACGCTGACCAAGCAGCTCAGGTCACGGCCCGGTGGGACGAGGCGATCGACGACGGCTGGGAGTCGGCGGTGTACTTGCCCGGCGTCTTCGCCGGGGCGCTCGGGAGCGCAGCGCTGTTCGCGCGCGCGCTCGAGACGGTCGCGGCCCCCGACGCAGGCCGCGCGCGCCGTCGCATGGAGGCAACCTTCGAGCTGCTGCGCAGAGCCGACGACGACCGACGCGGTGAGGTCGTCTGCGCGCTGCTCGCGCGCATCCACGCCGATCGCGGACGCGCCATCGACGCCGTCCCGTGGCGCGCGCTCGCGTACGAGGGGCTGCGGAGGTTCGCCGGCCCGCTCGCCGCGCCGACGGCCACGCTCGAGCTGGCTGACCCGGTGACCGCGCGGGCGGCCGCGCCGCTGCTCGAGGTGGTCGCGCGGGACCGGGCGCGCGGCGCAGCCGTCATCGCGCGCGCCGTCGAGCTACCGGGCCTGGCGACTCACGCCGTGGCCGCGCTGGTCCGTGAGCGACGCGACGACGTCGCGACCTGGCTCGACTACCTCGCGCATCCGTTCTGGATGATCCGCGCGGCCGCTGCGGAGCACGCGCCATTCAGCTCGGTGGGGCCCCAGGCGATGGGGGCGGTGTGGCGCAGCATCGAGGCCTGGGAACACCCGGTGCCCGACGCCGCGGTCGCCGCCGCGCGCACCCGGGCGAACCTCCGCCGCGACACCCCGTGGACCGAGTACGCGCGCGCGCCCGGCGGCGAGCTCGCGCTCCCACCGCTACCGCCGCTGCGCGATGGCCTCGCCGCCAGCTGCGCCGATCAACGCGCCTGGACCATCGCCGCCGTCGACGACCGCGGTCGCGCCGAGGACGCTGCGGCCCTGGTCGCGGCCGACGAGCTCGATCTCGCCCTCGCCCGCCGCGGCTTTCCACGCACCGCGCCGCGCTGGTCGCGCTGGTGTCGACGACTCCCCGCGCTCCCCACCGATCCCGCCGGCCGGCGCGCGTGGGCGCGCGCGCACCAGGACGACCTCGCCCCGATCCTACGGCAGGTCCTCTGCGACGGCGGCGCCGCCGTCGCCGCGACCTTCGGGCCGCCGCACCTCGACCTGTCCCCCGACGCGCGCGCCGCGCTCGAGTCCGACGCGCGCCCACCCATCGAGCGTGGCGCGGCGCTCTTGTGGCCGCCATAGCGCGGCGGCCTCAGACGGGCGCCACCTCGTGGTGCCGCGGCCCGGGAGCAGCCATGATGCGCGTCATGCATCGTGGCAGCGTGGCGCTCGCGGCGGGGATCGCGCTTGGCCTGGCGATCGGCGCCTGTGGCAGCAAGGACGGCTCGACGCCGAGGCCATCGCCTCGCGGCGCTGAGGTGAACCGGCCGTCGACAGACGCAGCGACGGCGAGCGGCGACGACGTCCGCGGTGCGCCAGGTGGACTGGACGCGGCGGCTGCGCCGCCCGGGCTGCCGAACGGCGCGGTCGGTCAGATCGGCGCGCCCAGGCTCTCGAGCGCCGACGCGATCCAGCGGATCGTCGCGGTCGACGGTCGCATCCTCACCTGCGGCCATCGGCACATCCGGCTGTGGGACATCAGCGGCACGCTCCTGTGGAGCAGGGTCGCCACGGCCGGCTCCGCGGAGTGCGCCTTGTCGCCGGGCGGGCGCTTCATCGGCGTGGCACAAGGTGACCACCCCATCGACGTTCGCGTGGTCGACTGGCGGGCCGGCACGGAGGTTCGCTCGACGGCCAACCAGCGCGTGTACGGCTTCGCGTTCACCGCGGATGACGCGCGCGTCGCCGTCCTCGGCGGTCGCGTGAACCTCCGCCCGGCCGACCGCGACGGCGCGCTCGCGACCACCGCCGAGCTCATCGCGATCGGCGCGTTCGACGCGCACGGCACCTTGGTCGGCGTCGGCGGCGACCGCGTCGTGACGTGGAGCGGGGCCGCCGGCGACGAGGCCGCGCTGGTGGCCACCTTGCCCGCGCGCAGCACCGCGGCCGCGTTCAGCGCCGACGCGGGGCGCGTCGCCGTGGTCACGTCGAGCGGCGTGTCGCTGGTGGATGTCGCCGCCAGAGCGGTCACCGCGCTGCCGCTCGACGCAGCCGTCAAGCCAACCCAGGTGGCGTTGTCTCCGAAGGGCGACCTGGTCGCCGTCGGCACGAAGACCTCGGTGAGCGTGTGGGACGTCGCGACCGGCACGCCGCGCTGGACGCGCCCGACGAAGACGTGGCCGGCGCCGGCATTCTCTCGCGATGGCGCCCGGCTGTACTACGCAGACGTGGCGACCGTGATCGACGCCGACGCGCGCAGCGGCGAGGCGGCCCCGCGTGCGCCGCGGCCGTCGTTCGTCGCCTGGACGACCGACAACGAGGCCGTCGTGAGCACGGCCGGCACGCGCTCCGCGATCACGCCCACCGGCGGCAAGGTCGAGCCGTTCGCCGCGCCGACCGCCTCCCCGGACGCGCCCGCATGGGTGACCGAGGAGTATGGCGGCGCCGACGGGCTCGTCGTTGGCGTGGCGGCGGAGCAGCTCGCCGACTGCGGGCCGCTCAAGATCTGGGTGAAGGGCCAACGCGAGCAGACGCTCCCCAGGCCGACCGGCTGTGACCCCGACGCCACGACGCCCACCTGGCAGGTCAGCCCGGGCGTGGTCGTCGCCGCCGGCGGCGTACGCCCCGGCGTGTGGGACGTCGTCGCGAAGCGCCAGGTCATGACGCTCGAGCGCGGGGTCCGCCCGCTCATCGCCAGCGCCGCGTCGCGCGATCGGAAGGTCCTCGTGGTCGTGCTCGGCCCCGCCGCCGCCGCGGACGACGCGCCCGACGCGTACGCCGACGTCGAGTCGCGCAGCGGCACCGTCGTCGAGACCTACGCGTTGCCCGACGGCACGCAGCTCGGCCGCGCGCGCTTTGATCGCGAGGGCGTGACCGCGGCGGCGATCAGCGCCGACGGCCAGCGAGCCTTCCTCGGCTGGGACGACGGCCAGCTCGATGCGCTGGCGCCGGCCGCCGTGGCCGACCTGCAACAGCTCGGGAAGCACACCTCCGCCATCGACGCCTTCGCGCTGTCGCCCGACGGCGCGCTGCTCGCCGCGACCGACGAGGACCGCGTGACGATCTTCTGGCGCGTGTCGCCGACGCCGTGAGCGCAGGCGGGCCGTCG
>Ga0075163_10008795_pt1 | contig 13267 bp, 2 predicted proteins | sample JI1023141ADNA_FD_71478 | JGI IMG/M metagenome (GOLD analysis project Ga0075163, IMG submission 71478) | Wastewater effluent complex algal communities from Wisconsin, to seasonally profile nutrient transformation and Carbon sequestration -... | ecosystem: Engineered > WWTP > Effluent > Algae...
GCGCTCGTCGCGCATGTTCTGGTGCTCGTACCAGGGGCCGTACCACCACCAGTACGCGCCGCGCGTCTTCTGCTCGTTCGGATCGAGCGGGATCGGCCCGGTGACGGCCAGCGCCGGGTTCATCGGCTCGAGGCCCGCCGGCAACGGATCGACGAGCGCGACGTGGTAGCGCCGGTTCTCGTTGATCATGTTGAGCTTCACCCGCACGCGCGCACCGGCCTTGATGTGCCAGACGCCCTGCGCGTCGCGCGTGACGTCGGCCGGATCGTCGGCACCCTCGTAGAGCCGCGTCACCACGAACCCGTAGTCCGCCGGATCGAGCTTGAGCGACGCCGGGGCGTAGGTCATCCCGATCCGGTAATACAGCCGGCCCTTGCCGTCCTTCTGGATCGTCAGCGACTGCTTGTCGTGCGCCGCGACGTCCTTCATCGGGATAGGGATCGCGAAGTAGTCCGTCGTGCGGCCCTTGAACGCGTGATCGCCGGCGTAGTCGTTGCCGAGCCAGACGCGCGCCACGAAGTCGGGCGTCGTCTTCTCGTAGGTCCGGAAGTAGAGGTCCATCGCGAGCAACGCGTAGGTGTTCTCCTGCGTGTTGAGCCAGCGGCCCTTCTTGCGATGCGCGAGCAAGCCGGTGACGATCTTCGGGATCAGGTCGAGGTCCTGCTTCTCCTGGATCAGCGACTCGAGCATCACCGCGTCGACGCGGCGGTCCGAGGCGAGCAGCAGGTGCGCACCGTCGGCGTAGCCGACCGTGAAGTTCGCCGCCCCGGCGGTCTCGCTCACCTTGTTGATCGCGTGGCGGACGATCTGCTGCCGCTCGGTGGCGGCCTTCGCATCGCCCGCCATCGTGCCGAGCAGCCACGCGAGCGCCTCCATGTTCATCTTCGTCGGGCCGCTGTACTCGCGATAGATGCGCTGCGCCTTCGCGATGTCGACGTCGCCCATCAGCTTCCGCGTGTAGAGCGCGAAGCTCGAGATCGTCTGGCGGATCTCGGGGCCGTAGTAGTGCGGGTAGTAGTTCTCGATGTTCCGCAGGTAGTTCTGCGCGCGCTCGATGATGCCGGGCTTGATCACGAAGCCCTTCGCCTTCGCGCGAACCAGCGCGTTGGTGACGTAGACCGTCAGGTAGGGCTCGCTCGGTCGGCCGCGCTCCCAGAACGCGAAGCCACCGTCGTAGTTCTGCATCTGCGAGATCCGCTCGACGTCCGAGAGCACGCTGCCCTCCATCACCGCAGGCGACGGCAGGTCGGCGGTCTTGAATGCCGCGAGCACGTCCTTGAGCGCGACGATGCCCATGATCCGCGACGCGCGCTGCTCGGCACATTCGTACGGGTAGCGCACGAGGTAGAGCAACGCGTCGGTCAGCGCCTGCAGGTTGGTCGATGCCGTGGTGACCTCGACGCCACCGAACGCGGTGATCACCTTCTCCGGGAGCGCGATCGGTTGCGCCGTCGCGCCCTCGTCGAGCACGCCGTAGGTCGCGAACGCCTCCGTCGTCGCCGGCGTCCACACCGGCAGCGAGACCTCGGCGGCGTCCGTGTACGCGCCGGCGGTACCGACGAACTGGAAGCGCGCGGTGCCCGCCATCTCCGCCGCGGCGGGGAACAGGATCTCGACGCGATCGTTCGCGGGCACCATGACCTCGCGACCGGCCCCGTCGACGAGCGCGGCGTTGGTGGTGCGCGCCGCGAGCTTGACCGACATCGGCAGGTCGGTCTGGTTCTGCACCGTGACCGGCAGCTTGAAGGTGTCGCCGAAGTTCAGGAACCGCGGCGGCGACGGCCGCACCATCAGCGGCAGACGTGCCGTCACGGCGCTCTCGCCCTTGCCGAACTGCTTGGTGCCCAGCGACGCGATCGCGACGATGCGATAGCGCGTCAGGTTGTCGGGCATCTTGACCTCGACGGTCGCCATGCCAGACGCGTTGGTCTTCGCCGACGGTGCGAACGCCGCCAGCGGGTTGAAGTTCGTCCGCAGCGCGATCGCCGGCCCCGTCGGCTGACCGGGCTGCTGGCGCACCTCGGCCTTCTTGAGGTCGTCGATGTTGCCGCCAGAGTCCGGCTTCGCCTCGGCCCTCGCCGGCGCCGGTGCCGCCGTGGTGGGCTCTGCCGCGGGTGCATCGGTGGCAGCGAGCGCCCCGCCGTACGCGGCGTTGTCCTCGCGCGCGAGCTCGTTCTGATCGCCGTCACCGGCGCTGCGCTTCGCACGGCCGCGCATGCCACCGGGTACCGTGCTGCCGGTCACCGTCGACGCATCGGGCTTCGCGAGCTTCACGTAGCTGCGCAGGTAGTGATCGCGCACGTCGGGGCCGCGCTGGCCGTAGAACGTGTCGATCGGATTGACGTGCTTGTAGCCGGTCAACGCGAGCACCGCTTCGTCGACCACCATCACCGCGGTCTCGGCATCCGCGACCGGTCGTCCCTGCGCGTCCTTCACCACCACCGTCAGCGCGGTCTTCTCACCGGGGCCGACCTTCGCCGCCGCGGGGGTGACGACGACCTCGAGCGTGCGTTGCTTCGGCGGCACCGGCAGGCTGAGCGAGCCGACCGCATACGCGGGGCGCTTCGGTAGCTTCGGATCCGGATCGCCCTTGTCGTCGAGCCGGTCCGCTAGCCCGACGAGATCGACTTGGACGTACATGTTCGGCGTCATCGCGTCGGTGATCGGCACCGTGATGACCTTGGTCGGGCCGGTGATCTCGATCCGCTCGGTCTTGACCAGGCCGCTGCGTCGCCAGCTGACGACCGCCTCGGCGGGATAGAACGGCGCCTGGATCAGGATCTCGGCGGTGTTGCCCGGCGTGTACTCCTTCTTGTCGGGGATCAGCTGCACGCGCTCGAGCGCGACGTTGCGCGCCTTCGGCTGCGCACCACCCGAGACCCAGAACGTCAGCTTGGTCTGGTTCGGGCGCTTGCGGCTGTCGAGGATCGTCGCGGTGACCTCGTACGTCCCGCCCTCCTTGGTCGCGAACGAGCAGGGCGTCGGATCCTTGGACGCCGTCACCGCGCAGGTCTGCGGATCGACCTCCTTCCGCTGATAGCGGCCCTTCTTGTACTCGTAGTCGACGCGCACGGCCTTGACCTCGATCTGCGCGCCGGGGAGGACCTTGCCGTCGAGATCGACACCGATCACCTCGAGCTCGAACGGCGTGCCCTTCTCGACGAACGGCTTCTTGCTCTTGAGGCCGACGTACGCCGTCGACGGGTGCACGATCAAGGTCGACGCCGCCGACCAGGTCTGCCGGTTGACGTCGGTGACCGACGCGTTCGCGCTGACCTGCATCGGCATCGCCGGCTTGACGCTCAGGAAGTCGAGGTGCATGACGTGCGCGCCCGACGCGTCGGTCTTGCCCGTGAGGTTCCAGGTCTTCGGCGGCTTGTACCCGCGACCCATCCCATCCTCGTCGTCGTACGGCACGTAGCCCCACCACGGGACCCAGGTGCCGAACGTGTACTCCTCGCGATTCGGCGGCGTGAACACGGTCGTGCTCGCGGTGACGTACCAGTTGGTCGGCGCGCCGGGCAGCGGCCCGCCGGAGTAGTACTTCGCGGTGACGGTGACATCGCCGTTGCCACCGACGACGAACGGCCCCTGCGACGCGTTCGCGCTGACCTCGAACTCGGGGCGACGGAACTCCTGGAGCTGGAAGCCGTGGCGATACGTGCCACCACCCGCCGTCCACGGGTCCTTCGCCGACGCGGTGAAATCGATCCATGCGTAGCCGAGGTTCGGCGTGCCGGGCAGCTTGAACTTGGTGTCGAACGCGCCGACCGCGTTGACGCTGGTCTGGCCCTTCGCGATCTCGTTGTTGCGCGAATCGCGGACGACGTAGGTGATCTGCGAGACGCCGCTCTCGATGCCGCCGATGTCGCCACCCTTCGCCTGATCGATCGTGCGCAGCCAGCCCTTGAGCGAGACCTCCTCGCCCGGCTTGTACATCTTGCGATCGTCGGCGACGTACCACGACAGCGTGGTGCCGCGCGCCTGCTTCACCCACGAGCCACCGTCGCTGTAGTAGCCGCTGTGATCGGTGACGAGCGCGACGTCGTTGCCCTTGCGCGCGAGCAGGTAGTGCGCGCCCTTCACGCCACCGCTACCGAGCGAGATGGTCGCGAGCCCGTTGTCGGCCGACTGCGCCTTGAGGCCGAACGGCCGGATCTCCAGCCCCACGCCTGCCGCGGGCTTCGCGGTGCCGAGCTCGGTGGTGAACGCGACGAGATCCGTCGCGTCGACGTAGGCGTCGACCGCGAGCTTGGTGCTCTGCACCCACGAGATGAACGTCGGCGGCTCGTAGGCCTCCTTCCACGGATACGGCTGGACGATCGCGATCGCGTGCCCCAGGCCCTGCGACAGGGCCGGCGACATGTCGATCGAGGTCTCGACGAGCTCGTTCTTGCCGATCGTCGCCTTGACCAGCTGGTCGAACACCTTGGTGCCCGGCAACCGCGGCGGGTTGTCCTTGTTCCAGCGGTTGCGGAGGTAGTTGTAGTAGACGTCGAGGTCGGTCGCCGGATCGACCTTGTACAGCGTGACCTTGAGCTGCTCGTAGTTGGTCGAGAAGAAGTCGAGCGTCGGCTTCGCCGCGGCGGGATCGAGGACGACCATGCCCTGCGGTCCGAAGAACGTCGGCCGCGCATCACCGACGGTCCACGCGCGCGTCTCGTCGTCGCCGAGCGTCTGGCCGAACTCGTCGACCAGGTTCTTGCTGACCGTCGCCTTGTACGACGTGCGCGCCTTGGTCGCGCCCATCACGTTGATCACCGAGCTCGACTGGAGGACGCGCATGCCCGGGATGTCGGGAGATGCCGTGACCAGCTGCTCCTCGAACTTGTCGGCGTCGAGCGGGTTGTTGAACCGCAGCGTGAACGGCGTGCCCGGCGGGCAGTTGTTCTGGTAGCCGCAGGTGGACTCGACGAGCTTGAGCGGCGGATAGGTGCGGAACGCGAACGTCTGCGGGACCTTGGTCAGGTTCGGGCCCTCGGCGCTGGGCGTCCCCGCCGGGATCGTGATCGCGATCGCCGCGTCCTTCGGGAACGCCTGCGCGGCGCGAAACGCGAGCCAGCGCCCATCCTGCTCGTTGCGCTTCGCCGCATCGACCATCGCCGCGAGCTGCTTGGCGCGCGGGTTGGCCTTCTTGTCGTCGAGGAACTTCTTGATCTCGGCGTCGTCGATCTTCGTGACCTGCACGGCCTTGCCGTTGGCGGTGACGGTGATCTTCGACAGCACGGCCTGCGCGTCGATCTTCTGATCGAACAGCACGAACATCGGCACGTCGAGGTGCTGCGGCTGGTAGTCGACCGGGAACCGCGACACCATCGTCAACGGCGGCGTCTCGAACGTGAACTTGGTGGCCGCGTCGAGTGCGTTGCCGTTCGCGGCCTTGGTCCCCGCCGGGACCTCGACGGTGTACGTCGTCGACATCGGGAACCGGATGTCGGGATCGAACAGGATCGTGCGCGTGCCGAGCCAGCGCCAGTTGCCCTTCGGCTGCGGCGTCAGCGTGACCGGCGTCGACTTCGCAGCGTCACCCTGCGAGGTGACCGCCACCATCGGCTGGTTGAACGTGACGCTGAGCTCGGGCGCGATCGGCACCTGCCCTTCCGGCATGTAGCGCAGCACCTTGAGCTTCTGCCCTGCCTCGTTCGGCTTGGGCGGCAACAGCGACGACGCCGGTGGGGGGAACGTCCCGACGACGGTGTTGCCCGTGCGTGGCACCGGCTGCGAACTCGGCCGCAGCGCGAACGCCTTCTGATCCGTCGGATCCGTGGTGATCGGCTTCGCGCGCGCGAGCATCCCCTGCGCCTCGGCGTCGGACAGCTTGGTCGCCGGTGCGAGCTTGCTCTTGTCGAACGCCGGCGCACCGAGCTTGCCCTCGGTGACCTTGAGATCGAGGCCGTTCGGCGCGTCCTTGAGCTGGACGTAGGCCTCGTCGGAGATCGGCGATTGGCTGCCGACGTTGGGCGACGCGCCACCGTCGTCCTTCTTGCCGCCGCACGCCGCGATCAGGAGAACTGCAACGAGTGCTCTGGACATGACGCTCCTCATTCGATCACCAACCGATCCGAACCACCGCGACCGAAGGTCTCGGGCATGTACATCTCTTCCGCCTTGGGCGGCGGCACCACGAAGTTGCCGGGCGTCGTCGCGCGCGCGACGTACTCGTAGGTGTGGACACCTTCCCACAGCAGCGACGCGAACGCTTCGACGCGTTCATCGCGCATGTTCTGGTGCTCGTACCACGGGCCGTACCACCACCAGTACGCGCCGCGCGCCTTCTGCTGATTCGGGTCGACGGGAATCGGTCCGGTGACCGCGAGCGCCGGGTTCATCGGCTCGAAGCCCGCGGGCATCGGATCGACGAGCGCGACGTGATAGCGCCGGTTCTCGTTGACCATGTTCAGCTTGACGCGCACCCGCGCGCCGGCCTTGACGTGCCAGACCCCGTCGGGCGTGCGCCACACGTGCTTCGGATCGTCGACGGCCTCGTACGTGCGCGTCACCACGAAGCCGTAGTCCGCGGGTTCCAGCTTGAGGTTCGCGGGTGCGTAGTTCATCCCGATCCGGTAGTACAGGCGACCCGCACCATCCTTCTGGATGGTCAGCGCCTGCTTGTCGTGCGTCGCGACATCCTTCATCGGGATCGAGATCGCGAAGTAGTCCGTCGAGCGGCCCTTGAACGCGTGATCGCCCGCGTAGTCGTTGCCGAGCCAGACGCGCGCGACGAAGTCCGGCGTCGTCTTCTCGTAGGTCTGGAAGTAGCGATCCATCGCGAGCAACGCGAACGTGTTCTCCTGCGTGTTGAGCCAGCGACCGCGCTTGCGATGCGCGAGCAGGCCGGTGACGATCTTCGGGATCAGATCGAGATCCTTTTGCTCCTGGATCAGCGACTCGAGCATCACGCTGTCGACCCGGCGATCCGAGGCGAGCATCAGATATGCGCCATCGCCGTACGACGTGGTGAAGTTCGCCGCACCCGCGGTCTCGCTGACCTTGTTCATCGCGTGCCGGACGAGCTGCTTGCGCTCGGCCTCGACACCCTTCTGCTGCGCGAACGCGCCGAGCAACCAGCCGAGCGCCTCCATCGGCGCTTTGTCGATGGCGCCGTAGTCGCGCAAGAGTTTCTGTCCCTTCGAGAGGTCGGGATCGCCGAGCAGCTTGCGCGTGTAGACCGCGTAGCTCGAGATCGAGAACCGGATGTCCTTGGTGTAGTACCAGGGGTAGTAGCGCTCGATGTTCTTGAGGTACGGCTTCGCGCGATTGATCATCTCGTCGGTGCCGGTGAAGCCCTTCGCCTTCGCACGCTGCAGCGCGTTCGCGACGTAGACCGTCAGGTACGGCTCGCTCGGGTGGCCGCGCTCCCAGAACGTGAAGCCACCGTCGTAGTTCTGCATCTGCGACAGCCGCTCGAGGTCGGTCTTGACGCTCGCCTCGAGCGCCGCCTGCGAGGGCATGTCCTTGGTCTTGAACGCCGTCAGCACGTCGCGCAGCGCGGCGATCGCCATCACGCGCGATGCTCGCTGCTCGGCGCACTCGTACGGGTACTTGACGAGATAGAGCATCGCGTCGGTCAGCGCCTGCAGGTTGGTCGACGCCGTCGTCACCTCGAGGCCACCGAACTCGGTGACCACCTTGCCCGGCAAGGCGACGGGCTGGGCGGTGGCGCCGTTGTCGATCACGCCGTAGGTCGCGAACGCCTCCGTCGTCGCCGGCGTCCACACGGGCAACGCGAGCTCGCTCGCATCGCTGTACTTCCCGGACGACGCGACCAGCTGGAACCGCGCCGTACCGGCGAGCTGTGCCGCCGCCGGGAACCGCACCTCGAGGCGCTCGTTCGCCGGCACCACGAGCTCGCGTCCCGCACCGTCGGTGATCGCCGCGTTCGCCGCGCGGACCGCCACGCGAACGGTCATCGCCGCGTCGGTCTGGTTCTGCAGCACCACCGGCAGCTCGAACGTGTCGCCGAAGTTGAGGAACCGCGGCGGGCTCGGGCGCACCATCAGCGGCAGCCGCGCGGTCAGGTTGTTCTCGCCCTTGCCGAACTGCTTGTCGCCGGCAGTCGCGATCGCGACCACGCGGTAGCGCGTCAGGTTATCCGGCAGCTTGAGATCCACCGTGGCCGCGCCGTTCGCATCGGTCTTGACCGACGGGGCAAACGCCGCGAGCGGGTTGAAGTTCGCCCGCACCGCGATCGCCGGATCCGGCTGGGACTCGCCGCCTTCTTCCCGCTCGTCGTCGTCCCTGCTGTCGGCGGGCTTCTGCTTGTTCTTCGCCGGCGACTCCTTCTTCTCCTCCAGCGCTTTCCCACCGCGCGAGCGCCCGGCCATCCCGCCATACGGCCGGCTGACCCTGCCGCTGATCGTGGTGGTGACGTCGCCCTCGCTGTTCATGTCCTCCCCGTCGAGGATCCCGTCGGCATCGCGATCCGCCGTCAGGTCGCCCTGCGGACGCGCGAGCTTGACGTGACTGCGGAGGTAGTAGTCGCGCGCGTCGCTGCCGCGGTGGCCGTAGAACGTGTTGATCGGGTTCGGGAACTGATACCCGGTGAGCGACAGCACCGCCTCGTCGACGACGAGCACGGTGGCATCGGCACCCGCGACCGGCCGCCCCTGGGCGTCCTTGACGATCACGCCGAGCTTCGCCGCTTCTCCCGGTCCGAGCTTGGCCGCGTTCGGCGTCACGGTGACCGCGAGGGTGCGGTGCTTCGGCGGCACCGGGAGATCGATCGAGCCCACGGCGTAGGCGGGCCGCTTCGGGAGCTTCGGATCGGGATCGCCCTTGTCGTCGAGGCGCGCGGCCATGCCGACGAGATCGACCTGCACGAACATGTTCGGCGTCATCGCGTCGGAGATCGGCACCGTGATGACCTTGGTCGGCCCGGTGATCGCGATCCGCTCGGTCTTGACGATGCCGGAGCGGCGCCAGCTGAGCACGGCCTCCGCCGGATAGAACGGCGCCTGGAGCAGCAGCTCGGCGACGTTGCCCGGCGCGTACTCTTTCTTGTCGGGGATGATCTGCACCTTCTCCTGCGCGACCTCGCGCGACGGCGGTTGATCGCCGCCGGTGACCCAGAACGTCAGCGTGGTCTGGTTCGGGCGGCCTCGCTCGTCGACGATCAGCGCCGTGATCTTGTAGGTGCCGCCCTCCTTGGTGGCGAAGCTGCACGGGACGGGATCCTTCGCGGCGACGACCCCACAGGTCTGCGGGTCGACTTCCTTCGTCACGTACTTGCCCTTCTTGTACTCAAAGTCGAGCCGCACGGCCTTGACCTCGATCTTCGCGCCGGGCTTCGCGGCACCATCGATGCCGACGCCGATCACGTCGATCTCGAACGGTTGGCCTTTTTCGACGAACGACTTCTTGGTTCGGAGCCCGACGTACGCCTGCGACGGATGCACCAGCAGGGCGGACGCCGCCGACCAGGTCTGGCGATTGACGTCGGTCACCGAGGCGTTCGCGCTGACCGACATCGGCACCGCCGGATTGGCCGACAGGAAATCGAGGTGGAGGACGTGCGCACCGCTCGCATCGGTCTTGCCGGCGAGGTTCCACGTCTTCGGCGGCTTGTAGCCGAGGCCGTCCTCGTCGTCGCTGTCACCATCGTACGAGACTCGGCCCCACCACGGCGACCACGTGCCGAACGTGAAGTCGTCGCGGTTGGGTGGCGTGAAGCTGGTCTCGCTCGCGGTGACGTACCAGTTGACCGGCGCGCCGCCGAGCGGGCCACCGGCGAAGTAGCTCGCGTTGACGGTGACGTCGCCGCTGCCGCCGATCAGGAACGGCCCCTGGCTCTGCTGGGCCGAGACCTGGAACTCGGGACGGCGGAACTCCTGGATCTGGAAGTTGTGGGAGTACGAGCCGGTCATCCGGCCGGTCGCCTCGAGCCTGACGTACGCGTAGCCGAGGTTCGGCGTCTTCGGCAGCGTGAACTTGGTCGCGAACCCGCCGACCGCGCTGACCGGCATCGAGCCCTTCCCGATCTCGTTGCCGCGCGAGTCGCTCACCTTGTAGGTGATCGCTTGCACCGCGCCGTTGATCCCGCCGACGTCCCCGCCCTTGCCGTACTGCATCGTGCGCAGCCAGCCGGTGAGGGTGACCTCCTCGCCGGGCTTGTACATCTTGCGATCGTCGATCACGTACCAGGCGAGCGTGGTCGGGCGCTCCTGCTTGTTCCAGCTGCCGTACTCGTTCCAGTAGCCGTTCTGATCGCCGATGAACGCCGTGTCGTTGCCGCGCTTCGCGACGAGGTAGTGCGCGCCCTTCACCTGCTTCGCGACGGCGGGGAGCGCGAGCGTGGCCATGCCCTGCTCGTTGGTCGCGCCCTTGATCCCGTGCGGTCGGATCTCGAGCGCCACGCCGCTCGCCGGCTTGCCGGTGCCGAGGTCGGTGACGAACGCGATCAGCTGATCCGCATCGACGTACGCGTCGACCGCGAGCTTGGTGCTCTGCACCCACGAGATCAGCCGCGGCGGATCGTACTTCTCCGTCCACGGATACGGCTCGACCACCGCGATCGCGTGGCCGAGCCCGGTGCGATCGAGCGCGGCCTTGAGATCGACGTGCGTCTCGACGAGCATGTCCTTCGACGGCGCGGTCTTGACCAGCTGATCGAAGACCTTCCTGCCCGGCCACGCCGGCGGCTTGTCCTTGTTCCACTGGTTGCGCATCGCGAGGCCGTAGCGATCGAAGTCGCCGGTGTCGACCTGGTAGAGGCGGACCTTGAGCTGCTCGTAGTTGGTGGTGAAGAAGTCGAGCGTCGGCGCCTTCGCCGCGGGATCGAGGACGACCATGCCCTGCGGCCCGAAGAACGTCGGCAGCGCGTCGGTGACCTTCCACGTCAACGGCGCGTCGGGGCCGAGCGTCTGGCCGAACTCGTCGAGGATGCCGCCCGAGACGCGCACGCCGTACGTGGTGTGCGCCTTGGTGTTGCCCATCAGCGAGATCGACGTGCCGCTCTGCACGACCTTGTAGCCGGGCACGTCGGGCGTGGTGGCGACCTGCTCGGCGGCGAACTTGTCGGCGTCGAGCGGGTTGTTGAACTGGATCGAGAACGGCGTGCCCGGCGGACACTTGCCCTGGTAGCCGCAGCCCTCGCGGAGGATCTTGAGCGGCGGATAGGTGCGGAACGCGTGGGTCTGCGTCTTCGTCGTCTTGTTCGGACCCTCGGCGCTCGGCGTGCCGACCGGGACCTCGATGCTGATCTGGGCGTCCTTGGGAAACTCGCTGACCGCATGGAACGCGAACCAGCGCCCCTGCTGGTCGGACTTGTCGAGCGACGCGGCGAGCGGCTTGAGGTTCTTGTCCTTGTCGATCGCGGCCCGATCGAGCAACTCGATCTTCACCGGCGTGCTGTTCGCGGTGACCTTGAGCATCGCGAACACGGCCTGCGCGTCGATCTTCTGATCGAACGCGAGCAGCATCGGCACGTCGAGCCGCTGCGGCCCACCGGACGGATAGCGGGTGGTCAGCGACGGCGGCGGCGTCTCGAACGTGAACTTGTGCGGCGCCTTGAGCGCGTTGTTGAGGCTCGACTTGGTGCCCGCGGGGACCTCGACGGTGTACGTGGTCGCCTGCGGAAACCGAACCTCGGGATCGAACAGGATCGTGCGCGTGCCGATCCAGCGCCACTTGCCCTTCGGCTGCGGCGACAGCTTCACCGGTACGACGCTCGCGGCATCGTCCTGCGACGTCACCGCGGTCATCGGCTGGCTGAACGTCAGGCTCAGCTCGGGCGCCAGCGGGACGGCGCCTTCGGGCATCCACCGCAGGACTTTTAGTTCCTTGCCCGCCTCGTTTGCGGCCGGCGGGAGGAGCGAGCTCGGCGGCGCCGGGAACGCGGCCTTGATCGTGTTGCCGGTTCGCGGCGCGGGCTGGCTGCCGGGGCGCAGCGCGAACGCCTTCTGATCATCGGGATCGGTCTGGATCGGGCGACTCCGCGCGAGCAACGCCTCGGCCTCCTGCGCGGTCAGCTTCTTCGCCGGCGGCAGCTTCGAGGTATCGAGCGCCGGGGCGCCGAGCTTGCCCTCGCTGACGCGGAGATCGAGGCCCGGTGGTGCGTCCTTGAGCTGCACCAGCGCGAGGTCCGACAGGGGTGATGCACTTCCGAGCTGCCCACCGGGTGGGGTTGGCGTCGTGGCTTTACCGCCGCACGACGTGATCAGAAACGACATCAAGGTGGTCGCGGCGACACCGCGAAGCCAATGCGAAGACGCGCGCACGGACGTCTGTCCGGCACGCTTTGAGTTGCGATTCACGAGACCTCCGAAATGCGTACCGTCACCAACGCATCAGCTCCCCAGCTGATCTGCACCACACGGTCCCGCGACAATTGCTTACGATCAAGTCAACCACCGAGGATCCCGGTGGTTTCGTAAATCGTCGGTGGACCGCTTTTGCCCCGCGACAACGCACGCCGACTCTCGTCCGGGTGGTCAGAGATCCGCGTATGGTCGCCGGGTCCTCGGGAACGAGCGAGCTAGCTTTCGAGCTCCGGTGCTACGCCGGGGTTGCACGACACTGATCATCGAGAACGCGCGCGACTCTCTACCGACGTCCTAAAGGACGTTCACCGCGCAGGCGGCTTCGTTCGGTGGAGAGATCGCCCTGACTGCCGAGCAAGTGGCTGGCGTTCCCGAGGACGCTCCTCAAACCCCGTGCAGATTCTTGATCTGCTGCTCGGCGGTGACCGCCTGCTTGCTGCGCGGGAACCGCTCGACGATGTCCTGATAGATCGCCCGCGCCTCCCCGAACTGCTTCGAGAAGTGATGGTCCTGCGCGGTCTTCATCAAGCGCTTGGCCTCGTCGCTGTCCTCGGGCTCCGCGGCGGGCAGCCCGCGATACGGATCGGTCGACATCGGCACGATGGGTGGAGGTGGCACCAGCTGGTCGTACGCGGCCTTGACCTCGTACGCGAGCTCGCTGTCGCCGTAGAGCACCTTGAGCTTGAGCAGCGCGCCGAGCCCGAGGATCATCGAGCGCAGATCGACGATCTCGTCGTGCTGGCGCGCGACCTGCGCCTCGAGCTCGCGCACCTTCTTCTCGACGCGATCGAGCACCTTCGCGTTGGTCTGAATCGCGCCTCGCTCGGAGTCGCCCCACACTCCAGCCAGGAACTCGATCTCGTCGGCCATGGCACATCATACGGGCTACCGGGTAGACGGCACGCCGCCGGCGCCGACTTCGACTTCGACTCGACGTCGACGTCGACGTCGACGACAGCCAGGGCTACGGAGTGGCGGGCCCGGCCTCGATCGCGTGCTGACAGTCCGCG
>Ga0075163_10008796_pt1 | contig 13266 bp, 15 predicted proteins | sample JI1023141ADNA_FD_71478 | JGI IMG/M metagenome (GOLD analysis project Ga0075163, IMG submission 71478) | Wastewater effluent complex algal communities from Wisconsin, to seasonally profile nutrient transformation and Carbon sequestration -... | ecosystem: Engineered > WWTP > Effluent > Algae...
GAACCCCCCGATGATCGCGGATGTGCAGATGAAGAATCAGCCAGCTTCGCTGATTCCGGGTGGGATCACGTTCGTGGCGGGCCTGACCCAGACTGGCAACCCCGGGATGCGCCCGATCTATCAGGTTACGCCCCAGATCGAACACATGATGAAGGACATCCAGGAAATCCAGGCCCGGATCGGGCGGATCTTCTTCAACGATCTGTTCCTGATGATCTCCGAGCTGAACACCGTGCGCTCCGCAACGGAGATCGACGCCCGGCGCGAAGAGAAGATCGTGATGCTCGGGCCGGTCATCGAGCGGTTTGAGAACGAGGCGCTTGATCCCGCGCTGCGCCGGGTCTTCGCGATCATGGGGCGCGCGAACCTGTTGCCGCAGGCCCCGCCGAGCATCCAGGGCCGGGACATCAATGTGCGGTACGTCAGCATGCTCGCGCAAGCCCAGAAGGCTGTGCAGACGGCCCCGATGGAGCGCATCCTCGCGGTCGCCGGGAACATGAGTGCGGTCTATCCCGACATCAAAGACGTCGTCAACCCCGACCGCACCATCCGCATCATGCAGGGCAACCTCGGGGCGCCCCCGCTCATGATGAACTCGCCCGAAGAGGTCGCCCAGATTCGCGAAGCGCGGAACGCGGCGATGCAGGCCCAAGCTCAGGCCGCCCAGCTTGGGGCCCTGGCCCAGGGCGCGCAGACCCTGTCGGAAACCGATGTTGGCGGTGGGAAGAACGCGCTGAGCGCCTTGCTCGGCACAAGTGGTGGAGGAGTTTGATGGGAAGATTTGCTGACAGGTTGCCGGCGCTGCCGGCCTACACGGCCCCGACGGGCGCTCAGGTGCGGCACGCGCCGCCTCACATCGCGATCGGGCTGCCGAGTGGCGACATGGTTCACAAGAATCACGCGCTCTCGCTCGCCGCGATGGCCTTCAGCTACGGGATGAAACTGACGCTGCTCGACAGCCGGTCCAGCATCATCACGAATGCGAGGAACGAGTGTGTCAAACAAGCGCAACTCAACGGGGCGGACTATCTTTTCTTCATTGATTCGGATGTTTGCTTTCCCAACCACGCCTTGGTTCGCTTGCTTTCCCATAAGCTCGATATTGTTGGGGCAACCTACCACCGACGAGTCCCCCCGTTCGACGTGCTGGGTCGTACGCTTACCGAGGGACCCACAGAAGTTAAGACCGGACTGCTAGAGATGGCGGGCCTGCCAACGGGTCTCCTCCTCATCAAGATGAGCGTCTTCGACAAGATCAAACGCCCTTACTTCCGCCTGATCCACACCGAGGAGAGCGAAGCTCAGCCCGAGGGCGACACGCTTGGGGAGGACTACTACTTCTGCAACAAGATGCGCGAAGCGGGCGTAAAGATGTGGTGCGACGTGGACCTGAGCTACAGTGTCGGCCACGTCGGCCAGTGGGTATTCACTCCGGGCAACACCACATGCCAGACCCCGATGGGCGATGCGCCCCCGCCGCCTCCGGTTGAAGCGAAGGCAGCCGCGGCATGAGCTACACCGAGGCCGTGGACTTTGAGCGCCTGCCCTCGGCCCTGGACAACGGGCCCGAGACCGAAGAGGTTCAGCTCAATCTTGACTACAGTGAGCGCGACACTACTCGCGCCGCGCATAAGAGCGCCCGCGCTCGGGAGATCCAGTTCGACGAGACCCTCGCAGGGATCATGTCAAGCCCGCAGGGGCGCGCCTTCGTTCGCGTCCTGCTGTTTGAGTGGTGCCATGTCGAGGACACTACGTTCGCGGCCGAGCACGCCCAGATGGCCTTCTCGGCCGGCGAGCGGAACGTGGGCCAGAGGCTCAAGGCCGCCGTGGTCCGGCTCGCCCCGAATGACTTCCTCAAGATGCTGATGGAGAATGCAAATGCCGCCAGTTGATGGCACCCCCGCTCCCGAACCGGCGGTAGCCGCCGCGCCAGCGCCTGTCGCTGTTTCTTCCCCCGCGACAGCAGCGCCGACCCCCGTAGCTGCGCCGGCCCCTGGGTCGGACTCGGTTGCACCGAAGGAGAGTGCGCCGGCTACGGGGGAAGCGCCGAAGGTCGCGCCCTCGCTCGTTGCGGCGGCAAAGCCCGCCGAGGGTGAGAAGCCGGCCGAGGCAGCGCCTGCGCTGGTTCCCGTTGACGTAGCAACCCTGAAGCTTCCTGAGGGCTTCACCCTCCACGACAAAGGCAAGGAGCAGCTCGCTGGCCTCCTTGCGAAGAACCCCACCGTGGGAAAGGAGTTCGTCGAAGACCTCCTCGCCCACCACGCGGCCGAAGTTCGGGCACTGTCGGATCGACAGCTTGAGGCCTGGAACTCAACGCGTGAGCGGTGGGTAGGCGAGGTTAAGGCAGACCCGGACATCGGGGGCCGAAACCTTGAGCCGACCTTGCAGTCGATTGGCAAAGCGATCTCCCACTTTGGGGGCGCTGATGCCGATTCGATTCGCGAGGCCTTTAACATCACCGGGGCCGGTGACAATCCTCAGATCGTCAGGTTCCTCTCTCGTGTGGCGAAAGCACTGAACGAGGGCGGGTACGTCGGCGGGAGCACCGCGAAGCCCGGGCCGAAATCGGCCGCAGATACCCTGTGGCCACCCGATGAAACTGGTCAGGTGCGCAGCACCGGCCGCAAATAGGAGAATCTGAACGATGGCTGTTCTAGGTACGAGTGTCCTGACCTACGCCGATTGGGCGAAGCGTCTGGACGGGGATGATCGCCGAATCGCGACGATCATCGAGTTGCTTTCGCAGACGAACGAGATCCTCGAGGACATGCTGGTCCGAGAGGGCAACCTGCCGACGGGCCACCAGACTACGGTGCGAACCGGGCTGCCGACGAGCGCATGGCGCTTGCTCAACTATGGTACGCCCGTGTCGAAGTCCACGACTACGCAGGTCGTCGACACCTGCGGTATGCTGGAGGCTGAAAGCCAGGTCGACGTGGCGATTGCCGAGCTGAACGGCAACACCCCGCAGTTCCGGCTTTCCGAGTCGATGTCGTTCCTCGAGTCGATGAACCAGACGATGGCCTCGACGCTGATGTACGGCAACACTGCGGTGAATCCGGAGCGGTTCCTGGGTTTCGCGCCCCGGTACAACGCGACTTCGTCGGCGACCGCCCAGACCGCAAATAACGTGATCGATATGGGCGGCACGGGCTCGGACAACACGAGCGTGTGGATCGTGACGTGGGGCGAGAACACCGTCCACGGCATCTTCCCGAAGGCGGCTCGCGCTGGCCTGAACCACGAGGATATGGGCCGCTGGCGTGTGCTGGACACGAACAGCAACCCGTACTATGCGTACGTTGACCACTACAAGTGGACGGTCGGCTTGACCGTCCGGGACTGGCGCTTCGTCGTTCGCCTCGCGAACATCGACGTCAGTGACCTGAACTCCGCGAACGCGGCCAACCTCATCAACGGCCTCGTTCGCGGGTTCTACCGCCTGCCGGTCGGCCCGAGTTCGGCCATGCCAATCCAGACGGCGGACGCTAGCGTCACCCAGGCCAACAGCGGCAATCGCACCGCGATCTACTGCAACCGCGTCGTGCGGACGTACCTCGACCTCCAGGCGATGAACAAGACCAACGTCTTGCTCCGAATGGAGGAGTGGAACGGCAAGCCGGTCACGACCTTCCGAGGGGTGCCCGTGCGAACGGTCGACGCCCTGCTCAACAATGAAACCCGCGTTTCGGGTTAAGGAGTTCAGTTATGTACATTGACGGTCTACTCTTGTTCGATACGGCAAGCTCGCTTGCCGGTTCGACCAGCACCGACAGCGCGAATGTCATCGACCTGTCGGTCCAGCGTGATGTGGGCGTGGGGCAGTATCCGCTGCGCCTCGTCGTCCAGGTCACCACAGCGTTCAGCTCGTCCAGCACGAGTAACACACTCCAGGTCCGGTTCCAGGGCTCGACCGCGAGCACTAGCTCGGGGTATGTGACGCTGGCCGAAACGCCGGCGCTCACTGCCGCCCAGATCGGCCTCGGCACGACCGGCCAGCGCCTGTTCGACATCGACGTGCCCCGGACGAACTTGTTGCTCAACGGGCTCACGCCGAGGTATCTCCGGTTGAACTACCTGACCGCGGGCGTGACCGCGGGCTGGAGCGCTGGTGCCGTGACCGCGATGATCGTCCTGGATCGCCAGGACTCTTCCCCGACCTACCCGCCGGGCATCGCGATCCAGAACTAACTGTGGGAGGGGGATACGGCTGGCTTTCCCTTGGCCGGGTACGGCTAATGCCCCCTCCCCTACTTTTGAAGGAGATCGCCGTGAAGTTTGAGATTCTACACCAGACGCACTACATGTGCGACATGCTCGTTCCGCCGGGCTCGATTGTCGAGCCGGATGGCTGGACGCCGCCCGAGGACGAGAAGACGGGGCGCCGACCGGAGAAGGTCTCGTGGACCGTTCGGGGCAAGCACGACAAGCCGGTCTTTTGGACCTCGGGGCCGAGCACGAATATGGAGCCCCGAGACGACGAGGCAAAGAAAGCCTGGCGGGCCCGCTTCGGCGATGGCATTCCGGGCAACATCCCCTCGCCAGTTGAGACCCTGAACATGAAGGGGGGCGAAGGTGCCCGCCCCGCTTGACCAATACGCCTCGCAGAGCATCCGCTTCGGGGTAAGCGGGGGCGAGGATCTGGAGGTCGATTCGGTCAGCTTTTCGACCTCCGGGAGCAACGTGATCGTCGCGGCGCAAGCCGGGCGGATCATCCGAATCTATGGCCTCGTAGCGGTGCTTAACACCGCGAGTAACATTCAACTGAATCAGTCGACCTCGGCGTTCACGGGGACGATGTCGATGTTGGCGGGATCCTCGATCACCCTGACACCGAACACCCGGCCATACTTCCTCTGCGACGCCGGGAACCCATTCCGAATTAACTCCAGCGTGGTGAGCCAGATCAGTGGGTCGGTCTGGTACCGGGTGGACGACGTGCCACCGACCGTCAGTTGAGCGTTATCCTAAACGGCTCCGCCGGACCCTTCATCGGCACCGATTGGCTGGGGGCGTCGGGCAGTGGCAACCCTGCGCCCCCGCCACCGACCGAGTCCGCGAGCTTCTCGGTGTTCACGACCTACGTGTTTATGGACTGGGGTCAGCCGGCCCCGGTGCCAGTGCCTCCGTTTAACCCTGCGACGGTGCTAGCCCGTTTCGGATACTGGGGCACTCCGCGCCCCGACCTAGGATAGCGAAGCTATGGGCTTGATGTTTATGGGTCCTCTGGTTAATCCCGTGACGTCGAGCCCGTCAACCGATACCCTTGTGTCTTCGCGCGTGGTTGTAAATGATAGCTCGTCAACCTGGGCGCAGGAAAGCCTCTGGCTGCTGACGGAGCAGTACACAGATGGCACGGTTGCTTCGACTGATGACTTGGTCGTTAAGGCCGCCGATATGACCGAGTTCGGAACGCAAATCCAATCCATCCAGACCTACACCGCCAGTGGCTGCATCAGCGTCTGTGCGCTGTGGCTCAGGGTGCCCCCGAACAAGGTCACATCCGGCTCCAACACCTGGGGGGTTTACAAGCGTACTCAGTCGCGCTCGACAGCCTCGGCGATTGTGGTGGGTGACATCACTGCGCTTAACATGGAGGTCGAGTTCACTAGCCTCACCGACTACGGCGGGACGCCAGATGGCTCGGGAAACTTCAAGGCTAAGGTCAACGACTTCATTAACACGGGCGACCCCATGGTGCGCGAGATCGCGCGTGGGCCGGTTGTTCGTATCTGGCAAGTCTTCGCAACGGCCAACGATGTGACCGGCGGCGCGGCGCAGGCCGCGGGGCTGTACACCTCGAATTGGATTATTGGTTTCCAGAACAGCAGCGCGGCGTTTGATCATGCCTACTGGATGCCAAGCACGCACATGGGGGATATTGCGAATGCCGATCCTGATGTGCGCAAGTACGATGTTGATATCAGGTTGGGCGGGAGTGTTATCGCGGGGGCCAGCACAGGCTGGACGCAGTTTTCGCAGCAATACCTGCCGTACTATTCTCGGTCGTTTCTCGGAAACAGTTCTGGCCTTGGTTGGTGCAGTGATGAGAGCAAACGGCCGCCGTTTCGCAACACGGTACCGTTCGCCGCATGGTCCAGTCGGACTCTGCGCCGGCTTCCGCCGTGGGCCGCGCAGAAATACAATGGCGGCTCTGCCATCTGGACCGCCCCCGACCTTGGTATAGCACAGACGATTGCAACTTCAGGTGGCGACCAAGGAAAGATCACCCTAGGGGACGAGGCTATTCGCATTTGGCGTGCAGAAAATGGTGGCAACGACAAACCAGGCGCTAACTGGGTTCGGTTTGAAGCGACCTCTTACCCGACCAATGTTGTTGCGGGGCGGGCTTACTGTCTGGGCGCGGTGAGTAGCGATAAATACTATGTTTACCCAACGCGTCTGGATGCTATTGCAGGGACGAACAAGGTCATCCCCTCGACAGGGACGATTTCTGGCGGCACGGGTGTCGTGGTGTATCCGGCAATGGCCCCCATGTCGTTGCCCAGCGGCTTCAACTACTGGCCCAGCACAGGCGAGCGCCCCAACCTTGGATACGGCAGCACCACGGCGTGGGTTGCTGTCATGCAGCCGGCGAAGGGAGCGATGTTGGCGCTCCGCACCAACGCCCTGGCGATGGCGTACAACCCGCTGATATTCCGTGGCACGACGACGTTCCGCATCCCGGATATTATGACTGATTCTAACACTTACGCTGGTCTTGGCACGGGGTTTGGCAGCACGTTTTCGCAGGACCCGCGTTTTGGGGGGCCACACAACAATGTGGCCCCCACACCGCATACAGGCAGCGGGTGGTACGACGAAGCCAAGTGCGATATCACCCCTGATAGCGCACACACCCCCGCCAGCGATGCGATGATGGCTTACTTGTTTGAGCCATGGCCTTACTACATCTTTGACATAACCGTGCCGTTCTCGCTCGGCGTGCAGACCTGGGAGCTGGCCAACGACCGCAATGCAAGCTGGGGTGGAACGCCGATCCCCTGCACCACAATGGGCGGCTACTTCGCCAACATTCGCGGGTGCGCCCATCTGCTTAAATCGGTTCTCGCGGCGACGCTTCTGCCTGACTCTATCGTCTCTGGAACATTCGGCGAGCAAGCTATGTTTGCAGCCATGAAGGGCTCGCAGACAACGCAGCTTACGCAGTTTGGCATCTATACCGCCGCCAATACGCCAAATTCGGCGGCGATGGGCCTCCTTCCGATGCAGCTCGATTGGAGCTTCGCCAATTGGCAGTACGGTGCATATTTCGCGACGACCATCACTATCGCCGAAAGTTACTGGCAGGGAGTTGTCACATCCGGCGTTGATTACATGGTGCCATACGGGAAAGGGTTGGCCGGGACCATCACGTCGCCCGCTGTTGGCAACATGACCGCGACGCAAGCCGGCACGTACTATGTGACGGGGCGTAGCTATGTTGGAACAGTGTCTGGATATCCAGATGCGTACGACGCCACGACAAACCAATGGGCCAGCTGGGGAGTTGGGTTCGACAACACGCAGCTTACATTCAACTCGACCGCTAACACGGCTACATTTTACTGCCCAGATAATCTGCCATCAGGCACCGCTGTTGTGGCCAATGGCGATTGCATCACGTTCCTGAAGCGCAACGCCAGTGGCGCGCTAGCGTCGCCGTTGGCGTTTGGCACGCTCTACTATCTCAAGAACGTGTCGGGCACCACGACCATCACGGCGGAACTGGAAACGGCCCCCGGGAGCGGCACGATTGACATTACGACCACGACATTCACGAACGCTGGCTACTCGATCCACCACGTCAACGCCAAGAGCTTTGGGTTCTGGAACGTGGAGTTTTCAAATATCTACCCAGTGCAAAATCTAGCAGCTACCTACGTGCTTGCGTGGTCTCGCACCGGGATGAACACGCCGCTTACGGCGGCCAACGATGCGTTGAAGAATTTCACGGGTGTAGCAACAGAGCCCGCGCTTGGGTATGACAGTCGCTACGCCTACGACGCTGCAATATGTGCGGAGTGATGATGCGCGCTCATAAATTTCACGATGGCGACTTTTGGGCACCTGGCTCGCCCATTGGCTTTCACCGCCTGCGGGTTGTGGGGGGCAATGATGGCAACACCGAGAACCTTGGCCATCGCCATCCCTACGGCCACACGATGGAACTGGAGCGCACGGAGCCCCCGAATCAGACGGTTGAGTTGATCGCTGAGTTGACCGATGGGTGCAGAGTCGTCGAGCCCTGGGCCGACACGGGGGACACCTGGACGGTCCTGAAGGGAGTGCAGCACTACGTTCGTGTGCCGCCAGGCGTGATCGCGTATCTGCGGTGCTGGATGTCGCAATACGATGAAACTGGGCAGGTGGTTGATCCCCTCTCCGCCCGCCCCGCATCCGCAGAGCCGGAGGCGTGGTAATGACAACGCATGCTTTCATCAAGCGGACAGACGGCGCGCCCGGGAAGGCCATGCTCGGTGACGTGTTGCATGTCGGGGAGGGAGCGTTTGATCGCTTTCGTTCGCCTCGGGAAAAAGAAGCCGACCAATGGCGCGCCGTTGTCGTGGATGACGCGCCCGTTGATTTTTGGGTACGCTTGCTTCGGTCGGTGGAGGTAGGCGACAAGACGGTGCTGCGCCGGGGAAGTTTTGTCGACATCCAGGCGTTAGAAGATTTCTACATGCGTCAATTGGGGCGACTCTCGCTGGTGCCCGACGAGATCATCAACGTGAACCGCGAGACGATCGAGAAATTTACGCATGACCGCAACGCGCCATCCTACCCGGGGTTGCTCCGATGACGACGACAATCACGGTTGGAAGTGGAGGAGATTTCTCGGGGTGGCAGCTCGCCGAGGACTCGCTTGGGACGCTCACGGACAACACAATCGTCGCGCAGCTTAATCAGGCGCTGACCATCACGGCGGAAGTCGCATGGGACGGCATCACGGTAGGGGCTTTCACCCTTACCGCCACGGCGGGAACCGGGAATAGCTTCGTTGACAACATGAACCCGCTGTCGGACGCCCTGACATGGAACTCGTCGCTAGGCGCGTCACTGGATGCGTCGGCATTTATGAACGGCATGTTTAACTGCAACGTGCAGATGACGGTTTCGCGGTTGCAGTTTCGCTTTTCCAATGCGTCGTATGATAAAAATATCATCCGTATTCGACAGTCTGGAAGCGTTTTTGACCAGAATATTGTCCTGGCCACGGCAACCCCGTCTGGAAACGGGACACTTCTGGATGCAGTGCAGGGCGGAGCTTGCACCCTTCAGCGCAGCCTCTTAATTGCACAAGGGAACTACACCGGCTTGTACGCGGCAGGTGCTACGATTTCCAACGTCGGTTGTGTCAACACAGCCGGTGGGTCTGGAAAGAGCGGTATTAACGCCCTGTACGGTAACCCGCTGGTGAAGAACTGCTACTCCGTAGGCTTTGCCACGGATTACACCGGGACGGCAAACGCTTCTTCGTCAAACAATGCGACAAGCGCGGGCGGCTTCAGCGGCACGAACTTCGGTGGCTCTGGCCAGAACACCGTGGTTGCCGCGACAGAGTTTGAGAGTGCCTCCGGCGCGGGCGACTGGCGGCTTAAGAGCACCAGTGCGAAGTTGCGTGCCAACGGCACCGCGACGGGCACCCCGTCGACAGACATCTTCGGTAATGCGTGGAACAGCGGGACGCCGGATATCAGCCCAATACGGTTTGCTGATACTCCGGGTACTGCCAGCGCCACATTCTTCGCATACACCCGTAACCATCTGACTGCAGGAGCTGTGTCATGAAAAAGAATGTCTCGGGCCAGTTCGTTGGCGCGAGCCTGGTCAATACGGCCGGGGCAAGTGTCACGACTGGCACAACGAACGTGTTCATTACGATTGATAATGGGACGCAGGCGACGGCCAGCGTGACCGCGAGTCACAAAGGGAATGGGTATTGGTCGCTGGCTGCGACCCAGGCCGAGACGAATGGGGACCACGTAGCGTTCACCTTCTCGAACAGCGGGGCGGTAGCCGGGCCGACGGTCCAGATGTACCCCGGGGACATCGTCCCCAACCTCGTGTTCAGCGGGAACCCCACGACGGCGGCGGGTACCTCGATCACCTTGCCCACGACTAGCACGACAAACAGTCAGGTCGGCAACATCGTGGGTATCGTGAGCGGCCCTGGCTTCGGTCAGTACCGCCCGATCACGGGGTGGACCACCACAACGACCTCGCGGGTGGTGACGATTGCCTCGGCCTGGGGTGTCACGCCCACGACCGCGAGCACCCTGATGATGTTCGGGTTTGGCATCACCCCGATCAACGGGGATAGCGCCGGGAACGCGGTGGTCGGGAGCTTTAGCTCGACGGCGACAAGCCAGATCGCGGGCACGACCATCGCACTCGTCAGTCAGGTCACTACGGTGTCGAAACTCAGTGCGAGTGTGCTGGTTCAGCTTGCGGCCGCGACGGTCAGTGTGGTCAGCACCGTGACGACGGTCAGCAACCTGAGCGCCACGGCGAGCGCCCAGGTCAAGGCCCAGGTCACGGCGGCCCTCGCGAGTGACGTATACGTGATCCCGAACACTTCGTCGGATCGCCTGTCGACGAGCAACACCATAGTGAACTACCTCCGATTCACCGCCGCGATGGCGAGTTTCCCGCGCAGCTCTTCGACCTCGACGGAGACTGTGCTTACGCAGTCTGGCTCAGCGGTTATGTGGACCGCGTCGGTCACCTACACGACGGCGTCGGCTACCGCCACTCGGGGGAATTTCGCGTGACGGTCGAGACAACCGCCTCGGAGATTACCGCGCAGGGCACTGGCGGGAATTTCGACTGGCCCTTCCCATTTAAGATCCCCGGGGCCAGCAGTGCGGATAACAGCAATGTGACGGTGGTGCTGACAAACATCGGCACCACGCCGTTTACGCAGACCACGGTGAGTCAGTCGGCGTTCACGGTCACGGGGATCGGAGACGATAGCGGGAGTGTGACGTATCCGCTGACCGGGAGCGCGATCACTGCGGGCTACTACCTGACGATCCTCCGGACAATGCCCGACACCCAGAACACTGACATCACGAACCAGTCCGGGTTCTACCTCTCGGTTATCGAGGACGCCCTCGATTACCAGATGATGCTGTTCCAGAACTACTACAACCGCCTGCAGATGGCGCTCCAGTACAACCCTGCGGACCCGACGCCGCCGACGGCCCCGGTGTATCTGCCGTTTGTGGATGACCTCGCGGGGAAATTCCTCGCGTTCAACAGTGCGGGATTCCCGATTGCCTCGGCGGGTTCGCCCGGGACGGTGGCCGCGAGCACGTTTATGCAGACGGTGCTTGGGGCGACGAACAGTGCGGCGGCGAATGCACTGTTGGGCACGGTGGGTCTGTCGACCTTCACGACGAAGGGAGACATATTGGTCGCACCGACCGCCTCGTCGGCGAGCGCGTTGGTGATCGGAGGTAACGGTCTTGGCATCCTCGCAGACACCAATTCCAGCCAGGGAATGGCTTGGAGGGTCATTGGGACCGGGGCCATCAACGGCCTTGTGTGCAACCCTAATTCTTCGAGCGCTGCCACCAAGCTGGATATCGCGTTCTCTGGCGCGGTGCTCCGCAACACAGCGGGTGGAATTATCGCCACCAACACCGCAGCAACCCTCACTGTGGACATTACAACTTCCGGGCCAGTGGCGCTTGGACGTGATAGTTCGAGCGCCCTCAGCAGTTCGTCGAGCGCATACTTCTACCTGATCGGGTCGCCCACGACGGTCTCGGCGCTGGTTAGCGCGAATAGCGCGAGCCCGACGCTTCCTACGGGCTACACTGCTTGGCAGCTTGCGGCGGCTGTGCGCGTGGTGACGGCAAGTCAGCTCTTGGCTACGTACGTTCGGGGACCGGACCATTCGTTCCAGGAGAGACAGACCCTTTTCCTGTCGACCGCCTCGTCGACAAGCGAAGCCACTGCGTCGCTCTCGACGTTGATCCCGCCGGTGGCGCAGAACATTAAGTTCGTTCTTGATCTTGCCGGTACGGCAACGGCCGGCGGTAATGTCAACACTGTCGCGGTGATTAAACTAGCTCCGGATGTCACTGCTGCCCAAATGACTTACACCTGCCTTGCTAGCGGTATTGCCACCAACACCACCTGGCTCGATTTGCCGTATGTTGGGTCTTCGCTCTACTACAATTTGGCCAGCGTGACCAACATTGCAACCCTGAATTTCCAGGTTTTCGCGCAGGGCTATACCGTGCCGAACGGGGCCTCATGATGGGGTTTTTCTCCGACCGGGATTTTCTGGCGAAAGAGGCGCTTCGCCAGATCACGGAGCACGTTAAGGAGTGCAAGGAAAACAATACTCGGCTCTACGCCCGGATGGATGAGACCTTTGCGGCACTGGAAGCCCGATTCTCTGCGGCGCACGGGGCGAACCGAAAGCGGCTAGACGCGATTGTTTGGTCTTGCCTGATCGGGGCGATAACGGCGGTTTTGTTCCTCTTGGATAAAATCCTGACACAAAAGGGGATTTGGTGATGACGAAAGGGCAGAGGAATAACAATCCGGGGAACATCAAGTATGGTCCTGGGGTCGCGAAGTTGAAGGGGCTGGCGGAGCCCCCGAGCGACGGGACGATGTGTCGGTTTACCAGCATGGCAATGGGGGTCAGGGCCATCGCAGTGGTGCTGGAAACCTACTTCGACCGGCATGGGCTGATTACTGTGCGACAGTTGATTCGGCGGTGGGCGCCTCCAGGTGTGGACGCCAACCCCGAGTCAACCTATATTGCGTTCGTTGCGAAGCGCCTGGGTGTTGACGCTGACGATCAACTCGACCTGCACGACCGCGCGACGATGGACCTCTTGGTCCGCGCGATCATCACCTTTGAGAACGGCGGCCCCGTCGCCACTGACCAGCAAATCGCGCAGGGCATCAACCTCGCAGGCTTCAAGCCCGATGTGAAGGTGGCGGCCCAGTCGAAGACTGTTGCGGCCTCGACAGTGGCGGCCACGTCCACCGGCCTCGGTGCGGTCGCCGATCAGATGCGAGACGCAAGCGATCAGCTATCCGGGTTCGCCACGATCAGTAAGTATGTCGCCCTGGCCTGTGTGGCGCTGACTCTCGGGTCTGTGGGCTTCATCGTTTGGCAGCGGCTCCAGATGAGCAGGAACGGCCTTGTATGATCGCGCTAGTGCTTGGGTGGCTGGCGCCCATTTGGGCGAGGCTGGGGGCAACAATTCTGAAGTGGGGCGCGATTGCGCTCCTTGT
>Ga0075163_10008798_pt1 | contig 13265 bp, 16 predicted proteins | sample JI1023141ADNA_FD_71478 | JGI IMG/M metagenome (GOLD analysis project Ga0075163, IMG submission 71478) | Wastewater effluent complex algal communities from Wisconsin, to seasonally profile nutrient transformation and Carbon sequestration -... | ecosystem: Engineered > WWTP > Effluent > Algae...
GAACAGCGCCGTTCACGACAAAGCGTTCGCCCGGTTTGAGCGAAAGTTTGAGCGGCATTGAGTTCCTCCCGGCCGGACGTCCATGGTTTCCTGAACGTCAGGACTCTGGACGGGGCCGCCCCATGGGTCTAGCGGGCGTTCCTTAAAGTTTGCTTGCCTGTCATAAACCGATGAACCTGCGACATTGGGGGCCTTTGGGGCCGTCTGGTCCCCTGCCCGCGTGGTCCGGGCTGCTTCGACCTGCCGCTTTTCAGACCGGCGGAAATCCGCTCTATGGTCGGGAAAGCCTGAAACCAGCCCCCGGGGAAATATCCATGTCCGACGTCAAACGCTTCGAGGGCACCGAGAACTATGTTGCGACCGACGACCTGCGGGTGGCGGTCAACGCCGCCGTGGCGCTGGAGCGGCCGCTGCTGGTGAAGGGCGAGCCGGGCACGGGCAAGACCATGCTGGCGATGGAAGTCGCCAAGGCGCTGGGCATGCCGATCATCGAATGGCACATCAAATCGACCACGAAAGCGCACCAGGGCCTTTATGAGTATGACGCGGTCGCCCGTCTGCGCGACGGCCAGCTCGGCGAGGAGCGCGCCCGCGACATCCGCAACTACATCAAGAAGGGCAAGCTGTGGGAGGCGTTCACCGCGCCGGTGCGGCCTGTGCTGCTGATCGACGAGATCGACAAGGCCGACATCGAATTCCCGAACGATCTTCTGCAGGAACTCGATCGCATGGAGTTCTACTGCTACGAGCTGGACGAGACGATCAAGGCGAAGGTCCGCCCGGTCGTGATCATCACCTCGAACAACGAAAAAGAGCTGCCCGACGCCTTCCTGCGCCGCTGTTTCTTCCACTACATCAAATTCCCTGACACCGAGACGATGAACGCCATCATCGAGGTCCACTTCCCCGGCATCAAGAAACGCCTTGTCGCCGAAGCGCTCACCACCTTCTATCGCATGCGCGACGTGCCGGGCCTGAAGAAGAAGCCGTCGACATCCGAATTGCTCGACTGGCTGAAGTTGCTGTTGTCGGAAGACATCGACATCGAGACGCTGCGCGAAAAGAACCCCAACAAGCTGGTCCCTCCCCTGCACGGCGCGCTGCTGAAGAACGAACAGGACATCCAGCTCTTCGAACGCCTCGCCTTCCTGGCGCGTCGCGAAAACGGCTAGAATGCGGGCGTCCATTCGCGCCAGCGCTCGATTTCCTTGTATCGCCGTGGACTCGATCCCTGCCTGATGCTTTTGTCCCGCAAGGGTGAGCGGGAGGCGGAAATGCGCACATCAGTTTTGCTTGCGGGCGTTGCAGCGCTTGTCCTAAGCGCGTGCCAGCCCGTAGTAAAACCCGCCGGGGTAACCGCGCCGGGCGATTTCTTCGCGCTCGTCTCCGAGCCACGCACCATCTCACAGCTGGCCGCCGACATGCTGGCGGGGACGCTGACCTCTGAGAAACTCACGCAGTCCTATCTCGACCGCATTGCGGCGGTGGATGATGCAGGGCCCACGCTGAACGCCATTCTCAGCCTCAATCCCAACGCGATTGCGAATGCGCAGGCGCTGGACCAGATGCGCGCCGGCGGCGTGGTGCGCGGGCCTCTGCATGGCGTGGCGATTGTCGTGAAGGATAACATCGACACGCTCGATCCGATGGCGACAACCGCAGGCTCGCTGGCGCTGCAGGACAATCTCGCCAACCGCGATGCGCCGGTTGTAGCGCGGCTGCGCAATGCGGGCGCGGTGATTATCGGCAAGAGCAATCTTTCGGAATGGGCCAATTTCAGGGGCAATAATTCCGTGTCGGGCTGGAGCGCGGTCGGCGGCCTGACGAAGAACCCTTACGCGCTGGATCGCTCGGCGTGCGGATCATCGTCCGGCTCCGGCGCGGCTGTGGCCGCCGGTCTTGCGGCGGCGGCTGTAGGCACGGAGACGGATGGATCAATCTCCTGCCCGTCTGCGGCGAACGGACTCGTGGGCATAAAGCCTACTGTCGGGCTGATCCCGCGCACGCATATCGTGCCGATCAGCTCGACGCAGGATACGGCAGGCCCGATGGCGCTGACGGTGTCGGACGCCGCCCTGCTCCTCACCATCATGGCGGGGAGCGACGCCTCCGACCCAGCCACCGCGCAGGCGGATTTCTACAAGGCGGATTACACACGCGCGCTCGACAAGGACGCACTGAAGGGCAAGCGCATCGGCGTCGCGCGCTTCATGGCGGGCTATCATGTGCCGACGGATGCAGCATTCGACACGGCGCTGGAGCAGCTGAAAGCTGCGGGCGCAGAGCTGGTCGAGATCAGGGACTTCCCCAACCAGCGCGAGATCGGCGCGGCCGAAGGCGTGGTGCTGAAGGCGGAATTCCACGCCGGACTTGACGCCTATCTCGCCTCGACGCCGGCAGCGGTGAAAGTCCGCTCTCTCGCCGATCTCGTCGCGTTCAACAAGGCGACGCCTGCCGAACTTGAATTCTTCGGGCAGGAAACGCTGGAAGAATCGCTCGCCGCGCCTGCCCTGACAGATGCGAAATATCTCGAAGCCCGCGCTGCGGGTCAGCGCCTGGCGGGCAAGGAGGGCATCGACAAGGTGCTTGCAGACAACAAGCTGGATGTACTGGTGGCGCCGACTGGCGGACCCGCGTGGACGATGGATCTGGTAACAGGCGATCACTTCCTCGGCGCATCATCAACGCTGCCGTCTGTCGCCGGCTACCCCTACATCACCGTGCCGATGGGCGAGGTGCGCGACCTTCCGGTGGGTCTCTCCTTTATCGGAACGGCATGGTCGGAAGCGAAGCTGATCGGCATGGCCTATGCGTTCGAGCAGCTGACACAGGCGAGAAAAGCGCCGGCGTTTTTGCCGCATACGCCCTGATACACTTGTTACAAATTTCGCACGGCGCTTGCACGTGACAGTGCGGGCGGGAGGACTCTTGCCGGCTTGCCCCCGGCTTTGTTTGGGAGTCTGAACTATGCGTGTCGGAGAAAGTGGAGGCGCTTCAGCAGCTTGGATGCTGCAGCGTCTTTTTCAGACCGACGAGTCGAAAGCCTCGTCGACCAAGGAAACGGATGCCGGGCGGCAAAACGTGCCCAGCGAAAAAGGTGGACCTTCCAACGCAGACGGCAGCGCCGGGCCGATGATGTCCGGTGGGATGATGTCAGCGATGGTCTCGATGCAAACACAGGCGCCTCCCTCTTCGGAGCAGGCGGCGTCTGATGCTGCGTCAGAACTTCTCAGCGCCCTCGACACCGATGGCGATGGTGAAGTCAGCGCCGAGGAGCTCGCGGCTGCGTTCTCCTCAGCCGAAATTGATACGGACGCCGGCGAGGCCCTGGCCAAGCTGGATAGCGACAGCAGCGGTTCGCTGAATGCGGACGAGCTGAAGACGGCCATTTCCTCGGACATGGCCGCGCACAAACCGCATGGCGGGCCGCCTCCGGGTGGACCACCGCCGGGTGGGCCGCCTCCGTCGGCTGAGGACGGAGCAAACTGGCTTATCTCGGCGCTGGACGAGGATGATGATGGCGGGATCAACCTGTCTGAAGTCGCGACCGCACTTGGTCAGGACGAAGACAGCGACAGTCTCGGCCAGTCATTCGCCTCGCTCGATTCCGATGGCGACGGCGTGTTGAGCGCCGGTGAACTGACATCGGCCATCCAGGTGAAAATGGATGCGGCGATGAAAGCGTATACGCAGCAGGCCGCCCTCGTCTGAGGGATCACGACCTGATGCAGACAAAGGGCGCCGGGCGGTTCATCCGTCCGGCGCCTGTCTTTGCGTCTCGCGCGTTTCTGCTGCGGAGACAGCATCATGGTAGACATCATCCAGTGGGCCGCCACGGCAACAGGCATCGTTGCGGCCATCATGGTGGCGGGCAAATTTTCCGCGCGCATAACCGGCATCGGCTTTCTGATCTTCACCGTGTCGTCGATCGGCTGGATTGCGTTCGCCGCGATGAAGGGCGAGCCGCCGCTGGCCATCCAGAACAGCGTGCTGTTGCTGGTCAACCTGTTCGGGGTCTACAGATACATGATCGTCAAGGACGCGAAGGCCTAAGCTGGGAACGCCGAAACCACGTTGCGCGTTGAGCTCGGTTGCCGATCGATTTTCACGGGAACCAATACAATGAAACATCTCGCTCTCGTCTGCTTCGCCCTGTTCGCCGCCGCCTGCGCCTCGACGCCCGGATCGGCGCCGCCCAAGGCTGCGAGCGGTTATTCCGAAGAGATGATCTCCGCGGGCCGCTGGCGGATCACCTACGCGCCCGCCAAGACCGCCACCACGAAAGAACTGAAGGACCGCACGATGATGCGCGCCGCGCAGTTCACGCTGGAAAAGGGCAATGAATGGTTCGAGATCGCCGGACAGATCGGCGGGACCAACAAATCCTCGCTGATCATCGTCATGGGAAAAGGCGAAACGCTGGCGGGCGGAGGCGCCAAAACCTACGACGCGAAGGAAACGCTGGCGTCGCTGAAGGCCGCAAAGACAAGCTGACGCCGACACCCGCTATTCACCGCCATCTTTCCGCTTGGCTTTTCACCTAGACAGTGTCTAGTTGCTGTCTCTGGCTGGTGGAGGGTTGCAGATGGCGACACGTGTTCTGGTGACGGGCGCGTCGGGCTTCATCGCGCAGCACACCATCCTGCAGCTTCTCGACAAGGGCTACGAGGTTCGCGGCACGTTGCGCTCGCTGTCGCGCGCCGATGAAGTGAGAGCCGTTCTGGCGAAGCACAATCCGCGCGCATCCGAGATCACCTTCATCGCGGCGGACCTGTCGTCGGACGCCGGCTGGAGCGAGGCGGTTGCGGGCTGCACCTATGTGCAGCACATCGCATCGCCCTTCCCTGCCGTGCACCCGAAAGACGAGGACGAACTGATCAAGCCGGCGCGCGATGGCGCGCTGCGCGTGCTGAAAGCCGCGAAGGCTGCAGGCGTAAAGCGCGTGGTGATGACGTCATCCGTCGCCGCCGTGATGTATGGCCTCGGCGACAAGCGGCCCGAGATGGCGACCGAGGACAACTGGTCCGACCCCACGGGCCACGACAACACGCCCTACACGAAATCCAAGACGCTCGCCGAGCGCGCGGCGTGGGACTACATCAAGGGTGAAGGCGCCGGCCTTGAACTCGCGGTGATCAACCCCAGCGGCGTCATGGGGCCCGCCCTGTCGAAAGACATGTCGACCTCGCTGGAAATTCCGGTGCGTCTGATGAACGGCAAGACGCCGGGCATTCCACGCCTGGGCTTTTCGCTGGTGGATGTGCGCGACGTTGCAGCCGCCCACGTCGCGGCGATGGAAACGCCAGCGGCGGCAGGCGAACGGTTCATCGCCTCGGCCGATTTTCTCTGGTTCAGCGAAGCGGCCGAGGTGCTGCGGGCCGCCTTCCCGGCCTACGACAAGAAAATTCCAAAACGCAGCGTGCCGGACTGGGCGCTGAAACTGATGGCCGTGTTCCAGCCGATCTACCAGCAGACGGTGACCGAGCTGGGCCGCACGCGCAAAGCCAACGGCGCCAAGGCGGAACGGGTGCTGGGCGTCAAATTCCGCCCTGCCAAAGACGCCTTGATCGCCTCGGCGCAATCGCTGATCGACCTCAAGGTCATCTGATCGCGACATTATTGCAGGGCGCCTGTTTACGTCGAAAAACACGGGCTGTGCGGGGCTGGCGGGTGGCTCGGCGGCGGCGGCGTTAACGACCTGCCCGGTATTAGACACTTCCGCCACGCAACCTAGGCCTGAGCCCCGGGTTGGTTGGGCATGCTGACCCAGACAGAATGCATCCTCAAGGCCGACAACTACGCAGCGGCTGCGCGCCTCTCCTGCTCCCAGGAGCGTCAGATCGAACTGATGCGTCTGTCCGCACTGTGGCGGGCCAACGCCCTCAAAACCAGCGCCCGCGACTGCGGCCTGCACATCACCGAACGTGACCTCGACACGCGATATGGCCGAGACGACTAGGAATTTGTCGGGGCTTTGACGAACGCCCGCTTGGCGCTACCCTGCTCCCGCACCGCCGGAGAGCCCCATGTTCCAGCATTTCTTCAATGAGCTGCGCTCGGCCAAGGTGCCGGTGACGCTCAAGGAATACCTCACCCTGCTGGAGGCCATGGACAAGGGCACGATTGGCTCCGAAGTCCAGGATTTCTACTACCTGTCGCGCGCCACGCTGGTGAAGGACGAGAAGCATCTCGACCGCTTCGACAAGGTGTTCGGCCACGTCTTCAAGGGTCTCGATTCACTGGCCGACGGCGTCGACGTGAACCAGTTCCCGGACGAGTGGTTGAAGAAGCTCAACGAGAAATTCCTCACCGACGAGGAAAAGAAGATGATCGAAGCCATGGGCGGCTGGGACAAGCTCATGGAGACGCTCAAGGAGCGCATGGCCGAACAGAAGAAGCGCCACGAGGGCGGCAACAAGATGATCGGCACGGCCGGCACGTCCCCCTACGGCGCTTATGGCTACAACCCCGAAGGCGTGCGCATCGGCCAGAAGGAATCGCGCCACCAGCGCGCCGTGAAAGTGTGGGACAAGCGCGAGTTCAAGAACCTTGATGATTCAGTCGAGATCGGCACGCGTAACCTGAAGGTCGCGCTGCGCCGCCTGCGCAAATGGGCGCGTGATGGCGCCCAAGAAGAACTCGACCTCGACGGCACGGTGAAGAAGTCGGCGCGCGAAGGCTATATCGACATCGTCATGCGGCCGGAGCGGCGCAACGCCGTGAAGGTTTTGATGCTGCTCGATATCGGCGGCTCGATGGACCCGTATGTGAAAGCCTGCGAGGAGCTGTTCTCTGCGGCGCGCACGGAGTTCAAGAACCTCGAATTCTTCTACTTCCACAACTGCATCTATGAAGGCCTGTGGAAGGACAACCGCCGCCGCAACGTGCACAAGATCCCGACCTGGGATGTGCTGCATCGCTACCCGGCGGACTACAAGATCATCATCGTTGGCGACGCCTCAATGAGCCCCTACGAGATCACCTACCCCGGCGGCTCCGTCGAACACTGGAACGAGGAAGCCGGCGCCGTGTGGCTGCAGCGCTTTGCGGAAGTCTATCCGCATCTGGTGTGGCTGAACCCCAGCCATCCTTCGGGCTGGGAATATTCCGGTTCGACCGAACTGATCCGCGAATGCATCGGCCGCGACCGCATGTTCCCGCTGACCGTGAAGGGTGTGGAAGAGGCGACGAAGGAATTGGGCCGCTAGGCGCGATGGTCCCCTATTTCCGGCATCTTGGCGGTTACAACGCCTGGGCCAACCAGCGCCTCTATGATGCGGCGGCGGCTCTCACTGAAGACCAGCTCTGGCGTGACGTCGGCCTGTTCTTTGGCAGCGTCGGCGGCACGCTGAACCACATCCTCGTCGCAGACCGCGTCTGGATGAAACGCTTCACCGGAACCGGCGATCACCCCGACAAACTCAGCGCCATCCTGCATCGCGATCTCCCTGCCCTGCGCGCCGCGCGCGAGGCGGAAGACCAGCGCATCATCACCTACACCGCTTCGCTGGATGAAACTCAGCTGCAGGCAACCTTCACCTACCGCAAGATGACGACGCCGGACCTGGTGACCTCAAAGCTGTGGCCGGACCTGGTGCACGTCTTTAACCACCAGACGCATCATCGCGGCCAGGCGCATACCGGCCTGTCGATCCTGACAGGCGCTGAGCCGCCCTCGCTGGACATGATCCTTTACGCGCGCGCCGTGGGCGTTTGAGCCCTAGTCCGCCGACTTCTGCGAACAACGCAGCGCGTGTGCCGCCACATTCGCCGGCTGTGTTGTATAAGTCTGGAGTGCAATGGCGGCGTAGGTTGTGATCGCCTTGGCCGTATCCTGCGCGCTACGGCCGCGCGGTGCACCTTCCGCAATCGCGCGGGCGTCGGCAGCCGATTTCGCGGAGCCGACTGCAACAGGGTCCATCAGGCCCTTGAACCCGCGCGCAGACTTTGCGCGATCAAGCGCCACCTGCAGGTGCGCTGCGCAGGAGACGGCGAGGCCATAACTTTCGGCCTTCGTCGCCAGAGCGAGTGCTGCGTCACCGACATTTTTCTGCGGATTGGAAGGTTCGGGCTTGGGCTCCCTGGCCTTCTGCGTCAGCGACTTCGCGTTCCACGCGGTGAGGAGATCATTCTCCCATTTCGCGATGACGGTCAGCGCGTCGTCATAGCTGGCGACCAGCGCATCGCCGCCGCGCAGGGCGTGGTTGAAGAATGCGTCGCCGAAATAGGTCCAGTCGCGGCTGGGCTCGCACCCGAATGACGTCTTGTCAGCGGCGGCGGCGGTGAGGATCACCGTGTTGGGGTCGGAGAATGGCAGGATGAAATTGCCGGAGAAGCAGGCCGACACGATCACCACCTGCCGCCGGATGCCGGCGGCGGCAAGCGAGGCGCGTAGGTGCGCCGGGCGCAACGCGCCATACATGCGGTTCTTCTCCTGCACCGCCACGGCGCCATCCGGCCCGCCATGCGAGGTGAAGAAGACGACGACGAGGTCCTCGTTGGGATCAATGGTGCGGCCGATCTTGCCCAGCGCCGCCTGGAAATTGTTGGGCGAGGCGTTGGCGTAAACGCGCTTCACCCCTGCCCCGCGCCCTGCGGACAACACGATAGTGCGCTCGGCTGCATCGAAGCGGCGGCCGAGCACGGCTGCCGCTTCGCGCGCTTCGTTCTCGAAGACGGGGTCATTCCAGAAGGACACCGACAGCACATAGGTGTCGACGACGCCCGGGCGTTGCGGCGCGATGCCCGACAGGGCCTTGGCGGTAAGCTCGACCTGGTCGGCGGCGTCGGCAGGCGAAAGCGCGCCCTCGACCGCGCCGAACGCGCCGCCTAGTGGATCGCCCTGCTGTGCGCTTGCCGCGCCTGCGCCCAGCGCCGCGCCCGCCAACAGCGCCGTCGCCAGCGCCAGCCCCTTCAACATGTCAGACGTCCCGAAAGCCTATCCCGGCCATCAGCTTGTCGCGCCCTTTACGTCCGCGCAAGCCGGGTCGCTCAGGCGCTGCCGCCATCGGAGCGTCCGCCGGGAATGATGCGCAGCGCGGGACGTCTGGCGGCCGGTTTCGGGGCGGATTTGCCGGGTTTTACGGCTGCTGGCGGCGCGATAGCCGATACTGGCGCTGCAGGCACGATCTCCAGCACTGGCGGCTCGTCGGCCCTTATGTCGCGGCCCGTGCTACGCTGGGGCGGGCCCTTGCGCTTGAAGCTGCTGTGCGGACGCTGAGGCTTGGGGGCGGTTTCGTCCGCCTGCGGGGCGCTCGCCGCCCTGGCCTTGCGGCCCTTCTTGTCGATGGCGCGGACGACATGGGTCTGGCGCGCCGACAGCGCCTCGTCGAGCGAACCCTTCTGCGGATCGCGGAACGCGGAGCCATAGGTTTCGAGCTTGGTGGTGACGCCCTCGACGAACTGTTTTTCCCAGTCGGTGAGGCCGGGGCCGCCCGCCTCGGTCGCACGTTCGGCGGCGCGCTTCAGCTTGCGCAGCGCCTTCCGGGTTTTCTTTTCATCGACGTCGCGGGCCAAGTTCTCTCACCCTGCCTTGCTCGGGCAGGATAAGGCAGGTCGGCAGGGCTGTCATGGTGGTGAGGCGGCGGCCTAGATCTCGCCCAGCGCCAGCAGGTAGGTGTCGAGAATGGCTTCCTGTTCCTCGCGCTCCTGGCGGTCGGATTTGCGGAAGCGGATCACGGCGCGCAGGGCCTTGGTGTCGTAGCCCATGGACTTGGCTTCGGCGTAGACATCCTTGATCTGCGTCGCGACTTCTTTCTTCTCTTCCTCGAGCGTCTCGATCTTCGCGACGGTCTGGCGGAGTTTCTCTCTTGCGGCCTCGGTCAGGGCGGCAGCGGCTGCGCCGTCATCCATGGCAGATCTCCGGAAGTCAGTGATGGCCGGGCGCACATCGCCAGCCGGATGCGCATATTAGACCGGCCCGGTTGCCCGTCCAACGCGGCGCATCAGCGTCCGCCGGATTCCCTGTGCATGGGTTGTGAGCAGAACCGCGAAGACGTTAAAGCGCGCGGCCTTCGACAATCGGGATCAGGCGTTTTTCGCCCTGTTTTGCGGCTTCGGCGAAGGGATGGATCATCAGCGCCTTTCGATAGGCCTTCAGGGCGGCGTCCGGGTAGTCCATCGACTCGAAGATCATTGCGAGGCCGATCCAGGCGCCGAAATGCCGTGGCTCGTACTGCAGCGTGGTTTCAAGATCGGCGATCGCCTCGTCATACTTGCCGTCATTGAAGAACAGCAGCGCGCGGCGGTTCCACGCCTCGGCGTATTGCGGGCGGATCATCAGGGCGCGGTCATACATGTCGCGCGCCAGTTCGAGGTCTTCCGATTCCTGCGCGTCGGTGGCGCGCTTCATCAGGATGTCGACCGTGGGGCTGCCGGACACCAGCCAGGCGCTGTAGACTTCTTCTTCCAGTGACGCCGCAACGGCGGCGTCGGAGGAGGCGGTGAGCTTGTCGAGCAGGTCCTGGGCGACATTGTCCGGGCCTTTTTCGGCTTCGGCGCCCTCGCCTCCGGCCAGCGCTGCGGCGGCTTCCTCGGCGGTGACCTTGGGCTTTTCCGAAGGCTTGCTGCAGGCGGCCAGGCCCACCCCCAGACTCAGCCCAAAGGCGAGTGCTGCGAGAATACGAACAGGAGGGAGTTTCAGCGCCATGACAGCACTATGAAACGCAGGCGCCGCCGGGACAAGCGGCGGCGGACTGTTCTGACGGTAGGAAATGCGTGAAGGGAGCGGGCTTTAGCCCTGCTTGGCCTTGAAGCGCGGGTCCGTCTTGTTGATCACATAGACGCGGCCCTTGCGGCGCACGACTTTGCAATCGCGGTGACGGCCTTTCAGCGATTTCAGTGAGCTTCTGACTTTCATGACGCTGGCCGTATCTAGGGAAATTTGGGAGCGCGGTTCCTAAACGGGCCGCCGGGGGCTGTCAACCGCCTCCGGACCCATCCTGAGGGCGGAAAACCCTGCCAAAACACGGGCTCAATCATGGTTTGGCTTTCGTTCACCAACTCCGGGACAGATTGCCGCCACGCTTGATGGTATATCTTGTGTCCGGAGGGGCGTCGCCCCCCGGGAGCGGGCAGAAGGAGGCGCTGACCATGGTCCAGGCAGTTTCGGCGGCGCAACCAGCGGCCCAGCCTCGCAAATCGCTGGTCGGCAAGACAATGCGCTGGGCGGCGGCCGGAATCGCGGCGGGCCTGCTGTTGGCGGCCTGCGAGACCGATAACCTCGCCAACGGTCCGGGAACCACCCAACCCAAGCCCCCTGCCCCCCCCTCGACGAGCGGCGGCGGCGGGAACTCCGCTTTCAGCTTCAAGACATCGGGCGACAAGACATTCGACTCCTGGCGCAACACCTTCGCGGGCAAAGCGGATGCGGCCGGGCGCAAGAATTCGTCGATCCATGCCGTGCTGGACGGGCTGGAGCCCATCGAACAGCAGGTGCAGGCCGCAGCCTTCGACAACCAGGCAGAGTTCGTGAAGCCGATCTGGGACTATGCGAAGTCCGCCGTTTCCCCCACCCGCATCACCAACGGCCAGGCCAAGATCGCAGCCAACGCCGACACCTTCGAGAAGATCGAAGCCTCCTACGCGACGCCGCGCGAGATCGTGGCGGCGATCTGGGGCATGGAGTCGAGCTATGGCGGCTACATCGGAGACATCGATGCGCCACGCGCCATTGCCACGCAGGCCGCACTTGGCCGCCGCGTACAGTTCAACGAAGGCGAACTGCTCGCGATCATGCAGCTGATCGAGGATGGCTCAGCCACGCGCGAACAGTTCAAGAAGGGCTCTTGGGCGGGCGCTGTCGGCCAGACCCAGTTCATGCCGTCGACCTTCGTGCAGCACGCCCGCGATTTCGATCGCGACGGCAAGAAAGACCTCTGGAGCAATCCGGGCGATGCGCTGGCGTCCGCCGCCAACTACCTCACTGCCTCGGGCTGGAAAAAGGGCGAGCCGTGGGCTGTCGAGGCGAACGTTCCGGGCAACTATGACTACTCGCTCGGCGATGGCCGCAAGATGACGGTCGCGGAATGGGTCGCGACCGGCATCACGCCCGCAACGCAGGAAAGCTTTGCGAAGTCGGATGCGCTGAAGGCCGAGCTGTTCCTCCCGGCAGGATCCTATGGCCCGGCCTTCCTGTTGTTCGACAATTTCTCGGTGATCAAGAAATACAACAACGCCGACAGCTATGCGCTGGCGGTTGGTCTGCTGGCCGATCGCCTCGCCGGGCGGCCGGAGATGTCGCGGCCGTGGCCCACCACCATCACCATGCTGACGCAGGCCCAGGCCAAGGAACTGCAGACGGCGTTGAACAAGCTGGGCTACCCCTCGGGCACGCCGGACGGCATCATCGGACGCAACACGCGCGGCGCGCTGCAGAAATTCCAGAAGGCCAAGGGGCTGGTTGCTGACGGCTTCCCGACCACGGAAATGCTGGACATCGTGCTGGCTGCGGCTGCCTGATCTCTCTCGCCGAGTGATCAAGTGATGGAACGGCGACATCGAGAGCGCGTTGAATTCGCCGACAGGTGAAGGAGACACGCCATGGCGATTCCCGAGGAACGCATTGTTGAAACACGTCCGGTGATCGAGACGCGCAGTATCGAAACCCGCCGCGGTGGCGGTTCAAACGGCTTCCTGTATTTCGCAGTTGGCGCACTGATCGTCGGCGTCGGCGTGCTGGGATACATGTATTACAATGGCCAGCTGACCCAGGACGCGCAGGACACGACCATCGAGCGCAGCGCGGATGCGATTGGCGATGCGGCCGACAGGATCGGCGACAGCGTCGGCGACCTCACCCGCGTACCGCCCACCACGGCGACACCGTCGCCTGCTCCGGCTCCGACGCCCGCCCCCGATCCGGTGGAACCGCCGGCGCCGCCGACCTAGATCGAACATTAGAAAATATCGCGCGACAGCAAACCACGCCGGATCAGTCCGGCGTGGTTTCCTTCATGATCTCGGATCGGCCAGGCTTAATTGAACGGGCCGTGAAGAAAGCATAGGCCGCCAGCAACGCCACAATGCCCGTGCAGAAAATGAAAGGCGCGTCCTCGCGGACGTTCTCGTACATCCACAGGCCGAACAGCGGCGAGACGACAAAACCCATGCCGTTTGCGGCGGTGACAAGACCGGCGACATCGCCCTGCTGTTCCTGCGTCGCCGCCAGCGACGCGCCCGCCGAAAAACCGGGCCGCGCAAAGCCCTGTCCGAAACCGAACAGGATCTGCGCGAAGGCGAACAGCGCGAAATCCTGCGCCCACACC
>Ga0075163_10008799_pt1 | contig 13265 bp, 8 predicted proteins | sample JI1023141ADNA_FD_71478 | JGI IMG/M metagenome (GOLD analysis project Ga0075163, IMG submission 71478) | Wastewater effluent complex algal communities from Wisconsin, to seasonally profile nutrient transformation and Carbon sequestration -... | ecosystem: Engineered > WWTP > Effluent > Algae...
CCCGACATCATCGCCTTCTCGATCCCGTCGCGGGTCTGCTTCGCGCCGATCACCTGCTTCGGCTACGGCGACTTCACCTACTTCCAGACCTTCGTCGACGTCCCGGCCAACGTGGTGGTGAGCACGTTCACGATCGCGTTCAACGGCATGGACGACGGCTCGCGGGTGACGATCTACAACTCGGCCAACCCGGCCGGGCTGGTCATCCCCGGCAGCTACGTGTTCCTGGGCGGCTCGGGCACCGCCGACCTGGCCGCGTTCGTCCGGTCGGGCGAGGTCAACCGGGTGGTGGTGACCCAGGTCGACGACTGCTGCAGCGCGAACAACCTCCGCTCGGCGCAGGTGGTGCTCAACGGCGAGGTGGTCCACACCGGCTGCGACACCGACGCCGACTGCGACGACGACGACCTGTGCACCACCGACGTCTGCCACCCCGACGGCTCGTGCACCTACGACGGCGTCACCTGCGACGACGGCGACGCCTGCACCGCCGACGCCTGCGTGCCGGCCACCGGCTGCAGCGCGACCGCGGTGTGCCCGAGCTGCGACGACGCCGCCGCCTCGGTCGCGACCCTGTGGCCGCCCAACCACCAGCTGGTCCCGGTCGGGGTCACCGGCGTCACCGACCCGCAGGGCGGGGCGATCACCATCCGCGTCGACTCGATCTTCCAGGACGAGCCGACCAACACGGTCGGTGACGGCAACACCTGCCCCGACGCCAGCGGGATCGGCGGCGCGTTCGCGTGGCTGCGGGCCGAGCGGACCGGGACGCCCAAGGTGCCCGGCGATGGCCGCGTGTATCACGTCGACTTCACCGCCACCGATCCCGAGGGCAACGCCTGCCACGGCTCGGTGACGAGCTGCGTGCCCCACGATCAGGGCAAGCGCAGCGCGTGCGTCGATCAGGGGCCGGTGTACAGCGCCCTGGTCTGCACGCCGTAGGTTCGGGGGCTGACCGACGGCGGTGCTGGGAGGCCCGCCGTCGGTCAGTGGGCGGGGCGGGGCAGGCGCGGCGACCGTGCTACCAAGGATCATGCTCGCCTTCGCGATCATGGCCGACGTCGGCGACGACCTGCGCGGCTGGCTGGCGCCGCGGCTGCTGGCCAGCGGCTGGCGGCTGGGCGACGACGGCGCGGTCACCACCGCGGCCGGTGATGCGACCGGCGTGACCTGGGCGGTGCGGCCGCCGACGGCGCACGCCGCCCGGCCCTGGCACCAGCCGACGTCGCCATGCCGGTTCGTCGCGCCGCTCGCCGGCTACGTCGAGCTCGCGGCCGGCGACGGTGATGTCGAGCGGCCGCTGGCCCGGGCGCTGGCCCGGATCGGCCGTGGCGTGGTCGCCCGGCTCGCCGACGATCGGGCGTGGTCGACGGTGGCGCTGCGCACGGTCGCGGTCGAGGACGCGGTCGCGCTCGGCGGCCTCGACGATGGCGCGGCGCTGCTCGACCGCGATCCGGCCAGCGCCTACGCCGCCGACGTCGTCGCCCGCGTGGTCGCCGCCGCCGCCAGCCGCGGGCTCAAGGTCGCGCTCCGCTGGCGCCGCACCGAGCGCAACCCGCTCGAGCTGTTCCGGGTCCAGCCCGAGGGCAGCGATCAGCTCTACCCGCCGGTCTGGGCCAGCGAGGGCCGGTCGATCGACCGGCTCCACCCGCTGCGCGGCCTCTCCGTCGCGCTCTGGCTGCACGACGTCGCCGCGCTCGACTGATCCGGGCTCGGGCTCCTTCGACTGCGGGCTCGCTGCCGCTCGCCCTCCGCTCAGGACGAACGGTGCGTTCTCCGCCCGGGCCGGGCGTATCGTCGGCCATGGCCAAGGTGTTCAGCGAGTGGACCGTCCTGCCCCACGACCCGATCGAGCGCGTCGCCGACAACCTGTGGCGGGTCACCGGCATGATGGGCACGATCCAGCGCCAGATGGTGCTGGCCCGGATGGCCGACGGCCGGGTGGTGGTCGACAACGCCATCGCGCTCGACGAGCCCGGGATGGCCGAGCTCGAGCGCTGGGGCGAGCCGGCGGTGCTGATCGTCCCCAACGGCTACCACCGCCAGGACGCGCGGATCTGGAAGCAGCGCTATCCGCGGATCGCCGTGGTCGCGCCGCCGCGCGGCAAGCGGCGGATCGAGCAGGTGGTGCGGGTCGATCACCTCACCACCGACGCGCCCGGCGACGCGACGGTGCGGGTGGTGCCGATGGACGGCTGCGCCAACGACACCCTGCTCGAGATCCGCTCGGGCGACGACGTCACGCTGGCGTTCTGCGACGCGGTCCTCAACCTGCCGCCGCGCAAGGGCCTGTGGGGCTTCATGCTGGCGCCGACCGGCACGGTGTCGACGCCGCGGATCCAGCGCTGGATGGGCATGCAGGACAAGCGCGCCTTCGCCGCCCACCTCGATCGGCTGGCGGCCACGCCCGGCCTGCGCCGGCTGCTGTTCGGCCACGGCCGCCCGGTCACCGACGACGCCCCGGCCGCGCTCCGCCAGGTCGCGCGCCAGCTCACGGCGTGACCGAGCGGCGCCGCCGCCGATGCGGCCGTGGCATGGTCGGCCGATGCGGCGTGAGGTCCGGTTCGCCCTGCTCGGGCTGGTGATCGTCGGGTTGCTCGGCTTCCTGTGGTGGCAGGACGGGCGGCGCGACGCGGCCGAGGCGCGGCAGGCGACGCTGGCCGAGGGCACGCGGGCGATGAAGGCGTTGAACCAGGCCGACGCCACGTTCCCCGATCAGGTACGCGAGCGGCTGGCGGCGGTCGGCGTCCTCGCCCTGACCCAGCCGGCCCAGGCCGGCGACACCCTCGAGCGCGAGGTGGTGCCGATGTTCGATCGCTACCTGGTCACGATCGACGTCGCGGTCGCCGCCGCCGAGCGCGTGCTGGCCCAGCGGCCCGATCGCGACGTCGCCCGCAGCGTCGAGCTGATCCGGGCCCGGGCCGCGACCACCCGGACGATGCGCGACGGCCTGGCCGCCCTGCGCGGCCGGATCGCGGCCGGCGCCACCGGCGAGGACATCGCCCGCGAGCTGCAGGCGATCGCGATGACCGCGCTGCGCCAGGGCCTGGCGCCGCCCTCGCCCTGACGCGGCATCCGAGATCGTCTTACGACGGTCGTAGGATGGGCAAACCGATCCGGCTGGCCCATCGTGCCCCTACAGCTGCGGGGGGGCGCCCAGGCGGTGCCGTCCGGACTGCCGTCCGGCGGGCGTAGCTGCGCTCGAGCTCCGAACAACGAGGGGACGCGACCGTGGATACCGAAGGGTTCGTCGACACGCAGGGGGCCGGCACGTTGCGACACCGGATCGAGGCCGCGCAGTACGAGGTGCTCCGCGATCGGATGCGCGGCTTCGACCAGCTCGGCGCGATGTTCCGCGACGGCACGTTCCCGCGCGCGCCGCTCGACGGCGAGACCCGGGGCCAGATGATCGCCGCCGACGTCGCGCCGCTGGTGACCAACCCGTTCGTCCGGCTGCTCACCTCGACCAAGCCGTGGCTCGGCAAGGTGTTCGACGCCGACCACGAGCGCGGCGAGAACCTCTTGACCCCCGGCTTCGTCCGCGTGGCCCGGGTCATGTTCCCCGGCTACCGCCGCTTCCGCCCGGCCGGCGATCACGCCTTCAGCGGGCTCGGCTTCCGCACCTACCCCGGCGACGGCCTGCAGGATCCCGACCGGCGGGTGCTGAAGATCGACTACGACATCCCCGAGAACCCGCCGCTGATCCGGCGGATCCTCGACGAGCTGGTCCAGATCGACGACAACTACTACCTCGGCAAGGCGCACGTCCGGCTGTCGGTGAGCCGCTGGCACCTGCTGTTCATCTTCGCGCTGCAGCGGCGCTGAGCCATGACGGCGAGGTTCCTGTCCGACGCCGAGCGGGCCACGCTCGGCCTGCTGTGCGACACGCTGGTGCCGGCGCTCGCGCCCGGGCCCGGCGACGACGCGAGGCTGATGGCGCTGTCGGCGGCCGACTGCGATCTGCCCGGCCTGGTCGAGGAGGCGCTGGCCGCCACCCTCGACGACGACGGCGCGGCCGAGGTGCGCCGGTTCCTCCGCATGCTCGAGCAGCCGGCCTTCAACGGCCTGACCGGCGGGGTGTGGGGCATGTTCTCGGCGCTGACGCTCGAGGCCCGCACTCGCCTCCTGCAAGCGTTCGCGAGCCACGCCCTGCCGCCGGTGCGGCGCGCGTTCGCCGGCCTGTCACGGCTGGCGCTGTCGCTGTTCTACGCGCTCGACCTGCCCGAGGCGCCGCCCAACCCGACCCACGCGGTGCTCGGCTACCAGCGGTCGCTGCCGACCGTGCGCCACGACGAGCGCCCGATCGACCTGCTCACCGTCGACGATCGAGGCGCGGATCGGTCGCTCACCTGCGACGTCCTGGTGGTCGGCTCCGGGGCCGGCGGCGGCGTGGCGGCGGCCGAGCTGGCCCGCGCCGGCCACGACGTGCTGGTGATCGAGAAGGGCGACCGGTGGACGCCCCACGACTTCGACGGTCGCGAGCTGATGGCGCAGCAGCGCTTGTACGAGCGCGGCGGCGGCCTGACCACCGCCGACGGCAGCGTGCTGGTCCTGGCCGGCAGCACGCTGGGCGGCGGCACGGCGGTGAGCTGGGCCGGCGGGCTGCGCACGCCCGACGACGTCCTCGACGAGTGGCAGCACGACTACGGCTTCGAGGGGGTGAGCGGCCCGGAGTACCAGCGCAGCCTCGACGCGGTGTCGGCCCGCCTCGGCCTCGACCCGGCGCGCGACGATCAGCCCAGCGTCAACACCCAGGTGTTCGAGGCCGGCCTGCGGGCGCTGCGCTACGACGTCACCCGCATCCCGCGGCTGGCCACCGCCTGCGGCGGAGACTGCGGCTCGTGCCACCTCGGCTGCCCGACCGGCGCCAAGCAGACCACGCCGCGGACCTTCCTCCAGGACGCGATCGATCGCGGCGCGCGGGTGCTGGTCCGCGCCCACGTCGAGCGGATCACCGAGCGCGGCGGCGCGGTCGCCGGCGCGCTGGTCCGGGTCGAGCGCGGCGATGGTCGCCTGCGCGACGTCGAGGTCCGCTGCAAGGCGGTGGTGGTCGCGGCCGGCGCGATCAACACGCCCGCGCTCTTGCTCCGCTCGGGGCTGCGCAACCCCAACGTCGGCCGCAACCTGCACCTGCACCCGACGGTGGCCACCGCCGGCCTGTTCGACCGGCCGATCCGCGCCTGGCAGGGCCCGCCATTGACCCGGCTGAGCGCGCAGTTCGCCGATCTCGACGGGCGCGGCCACGGCGTGCGGCTGATGAACGCGCCCGCCCACCCCGGCATGCTGGCGTTCGCGACCCCGTGGCAGTCGGGCCGCGCCCACAAGCGGCGGATGCAGGCGGCCGAGGCCACCGCCAACATCATCGCCATCACCCGCGATCGCGACGGCGGGCGGGTGCGGCTCGACCGCGCCGGCCGGCCGCGGGTCGACTACACCCTGTCGGCGCACGATGGCCGCCACCTGCTGGTCGGGATGCAGGAGGCGATGCGCGTCCACCTCGCCGCCGGCGCGGTCGAGGTGCGGGCGCCGCTCGCCCACGCGCCGACCTTCCGCCCCGATCAGCGCGGCTCGTTCCACGACTTCCTCCGCGGCGTCGAGCAGGCCGGCGTGCGACCCAACGCGTTGCCGCTGTTCAGCGCTCACCAGATGTCGTCGGCGCGCGTCGCCGGCGATCCGCGGCTGGGCGCGATCACGCCGCACGGCGAGAGCTGGGAGCTGCAGCGGCTGTTCGTGGTCGATGGCAGCGCGCTGCCGTCGGCCAGCGGGGTCAACCCGCTGCTCACGATCATGGCGGTCTCCCACTTCCTGTCCCAGCGGATCGCGGCGCTGCTATGACCATCACGCGCGATGATCTCGCCAGCGAGCTGGCGCTCGCCGACGACGTGGTCCCGGCCACGCCCTGCCGGCCGGTCGACGCGCCGGCGGTGGTGCTGCTGACCGGCGCCACCGGCTTCCTCGGCGCCTTCGTGCTGGTCGAGCTGCTGCGCCAGACCCGCGCGACCATCCACTGCCTGGTCCGCGCCGAGGACGCCGACGCCGCCCGCCACCGGCTGCTCGCCAACCTCGCCCACTACCGGCTCGAGGCGCCCGACCTCGCCGCCCGGGTGGTCGCGGTCCCCGGCAGCCTCGAGCAGCCGGGCCTCGGCCTCGCCGAGCCGACCTACGCCTGGCTGGCCGAGCACGTCGACACCGTCTACCACCTCGCCGCCGACGTCAGCTTCATGCCGGCCTACGAGCAGCTCAAGGCCGCCAACGTCACCGGCCTCGAGCACGTGCTCCGCTTCGCGTGCGAGCGGCGGACCAAGAGCGTCCACTACACGTCGACCTACGCGGTCTTCAACGCCGACGCCTATGCGCTGGCCCGGCGGGTGTACGAGACCCGGCTATGCGGCACCAGCGCCGGCTTCCAGCGCGGCTACGATCGCAGCAAGTGGGTGGCCGAGCACCTGGTCGGCCTGGCCCAGGAGCGCGGCCTGCCGGTGACCACCTACCGGGTCGGCTTCGTGTCGGGTGACAGCCGGACCGGCATCCACAACAAGATGGATCCGATGGCGCAGATGGTGGCGGTGGCGCTGTGCACCGGCTACGCGTTCCGGCCCGAGGCGTTGCTCCACCTGACGCCGGTCGACTGGTGCAGCCGGGCGCTGGTCGCGCTGTCGCGGCGGGGCGAGGCGCGCGGCCAGATCTTCCACCTGGTGCAAGGCCAGCCGCTGTCGGCGAGCGCGCTGCTCGACTGGATGGAGGAGGACGGCTGGGGCGTGCAGATGGTCGCCTACGAGGCCTGGTACGAGCAGCTCAAGCTGCTGTGCCGCCGCGACCGGCGGTTCATCCCCGCCTTCTATCTGTCGAGCCGCGGCGAGGCGACCGCGTTCGGCGAGGGCGAGAACATCTCGTCGCTGCAGTTCGACGCCAGCAACGTCGACCGCCTGCTGCCCGACGACCGCTGCCCGCCGCTGGCGGCGCCGCTCCTGCGGCGTTACCTCGACTACATCGCCAGCCCCGAGCGCGGCTACCAGGTGGTGGTCCGCCGCCAGGTGCGGAGCGTGGCGTGAGGCCGGCCCCGATCGCGATCGTCGGCCTGGCCGGCACCTTCGCCGGTTCGCGCGACCTCGGCGAGTACTGGCGCAACCTGCTCGCCGAGGTCGACGGCATCACCGACGTCCCGGCCAGCCACTTCGCGATCGACGACTACTACGATCCCGATCCGCGCGCGCCCGACAAGACCTACGCCCGGCGCGGCGGCTTCCTGCCCGAGCGCGACTTCCACCCGCTCGAGTTCGGCCTGCCGCCCAACATCCTCGAGCTCACCGACGTCGCCCAGCTGCTGGCGCTGGTGGTGTCGGCCCGGGCCCTGGCCGACGCCGGCTACGGCGAGGTCAACCCGCTGGCCCGGCGCACCGGCGTGGTGCTCGGCGCCAGCGCGCTCGGCCTGGTCGGCCCGCTGTCGGCGCGCCTGCAGTACCCGGTCTGGCAGCGGGTGCTGCGCAGCCGCGGCGTCGCCGAGCGCGATGTCGACGCGATCGTCGAGACCATGAAGAAGGCGTACGTCGAGTGGCGCGAGGACGCGTTCCCCGGCTACCTGTCGAACGTCGTCGCCGGCCGGGTCGCCAACCGGCTCGATCTCGGCGGCATCAACTGCACCGTCGACGCGGCGTGCGCGTCGTCGCTGGCGTCGGTCCAGCTCGCGCTGCACGAGCTGCGCAGCGGCAACTGCGACCTGATGCTGGCCGGCGGCGTCGACGCCAACAACACCCCGATGGGGTTCGTCAGCTTCAGCAAGACGCCGGCGTTCACGACCCACGCCCACATGCGCCCGCTCGACGCGGCGTCGGACGGCATGCTGGTCGGCGAGGGGGTCGGCGTGGTCGCGCTCCGCCGGCTCGAGGACGCCGAGCGCGACGGTCAGCGGATCTACGCCGTCATCCGCGGCATCGGCGCGTCGAGCGACGGCCGCTGGGGCAGCATCTACGCCCCGCGCCAGGAGGGCCAGGAGCTGGCGCTGCGGCGGGCGTACCTGGAGGCCGGGGTGCCGCCGGCGAGCGTCGGGCTGATCGAGGCCCACGGCACCGGCACGCCGACCGGCGATCCGACCGAGCTGGCGGCGCTGCACGCGGTGGTCGGCGCCGCCGACGGGGAGGGCGCCGGCGCGCCCCGCATCGCGCTCGGCTCGGTGAAGTCGCAGATCGGCCACACCAAGGTCGCCGCCGGGGTCGCCAGCCTGATCAAGGTCGCGCTCGCGCTCCACGACAAGGTGCTGCCGCCGACGATCAACGTCGCCACCCCGCACCCGGCGGTGCGAGCGCCGTTCTACCTCAGCACGCACACCCGGCCGTGGTTCGCGGCGACGGCGCGGCGAGCGGGCGTGAGCGCCTTCGGCTTCGGCGGCACCAACTTCCACGTCGTGCTCGAGGAGCACGGCGCGGCCAAGCCGGCGGGCTCGCGCACCCGGCCGACGCCGTACGCGCTGTTCGTCCACGCGGCGGGGACGCCGGCCCTGGCCGCGGCGTGCGCCCGGCTGGCCGACGACCTCGCGGCCGACGCGGGCGACGCGGGCGCGCGCCGCTTCCGCGCGCTGGTCGAGACGTCGAAGGCCGAGGCCATCCCGGCCGACGCCGCGCGGGTCGGCCTGCTGGCCGCGACGCGGGAGGAGGCGGCGGCGCGGCTGGCCGAGGCGGCGGCCGCGCTGGCGACCGGCGGCGCGGCGCCGCGTGGGCTGCACCGGCGCGAGCGCGCGATGGACGCGCGCGGCGGCCTGGTGGTGCTGTTCCCCGGCCAGGGCTCGCAGGCGGTCGGGATGGGGGCGGCGCTGTGCACCAGCTTCCCGCCGGTGCACGACGCCTTCGCCCGGATGGACGCGGAGCGCGCACGCCACGGCCTGGCGCCGATCACCGACGTGGTCTATCCGCCGCCGGCGTCCGGCCCGGAGGCCGAGGAAGCGCAGACCCGGCGGCTGCGCGCGACCAATCAGGCCCAGGCGGCGATCGGCGCCCTCGAGCTCGGGCTGTTCGCGCTCCTGCGCCGGGCCGGCTGCGCGCCCGACTTCGTCGCCGGCCACAGCCTCGGCGAGCTGGCGGCGCTGTGCGCGAGCGGGGTCCTGACCGAGGACGACTACCTCGCGCTCCTGGTCGCGCGCGGCGAGGCGATGGCCCAGCCGCCGCCGTCGGGCGTCGACGCCGGCGCGCTGCTCGCCATCGGCGGCGACGCGGCGATGCTCGAGCAGTTCCTGCGCGAGCGCCCGGAGGTGACCATCGCCAACCGCAACTCGCGCACGCAGCTCGTGGTCGCCGGCGCGCGCGAGGAGCTGACCGCGCTCAAGGCCGAGCTCGCCGCGCTGGGCGTGACCGCGACGATGCTGCCGGTCGCGGGCGCGTTCCACTCGCACCGGGTCGCCCACGCCCAGGCGCCGTTCGCCCGCGCGCTCGACGGCGTGCGGCTGGCCGCGCCGCGCATCCCGACCTTCGCCAACACCACCGCGGCGCCGTACCCGGCGGCCGAGGTCGAGGCGCGCCGCCTGCTCGGCGAGCAGCTCGTGCACCCGGTCGAGTTCCGCCGGCAGATCGAGGCGATCCACGACGCCGGCGGCCGCATCTTCGTCGAGTGCGGGCCGGGGCGGGCGCTGACCGGCCTGGTCGGCAACATCCTCGCCGACCGGCCGCACCTGGCGGTCGCCCTCGATCGCGGTCGCGGCGGCGGCGGCGACGACGACCTGACGCTGCGCGACGCCTACGTCCAGCTCCGGGTGGCCGGCGTCGAGCTCGGCGATCTCGATCCGTGGCAGGCGCTGCCCGAGGTGGCCGCGAAGAAGCGCGGGATGGCGGTGCGGATCAGCGGGGCGCCGTACCGGAGCGAGCGCACCCGGCTCGGGTTCGAGGAGGCGCTCGCGCGAGCGCAGGCGCAGGCGCCCGAGGGCGCAGAGGAACCGGCGGGCGCGCGCGCCCCCCACGAGGCGCTGGAGCGAGCGCCGGAGGAAGCCATGGTCGCCAGCGAGCCGAGGATCGAACCGAAGACCACGACGCCGGCGGCGGATCTCACCGCCCAGGCCCACCTCCGTTACCTGGAGCACCTGTCGCAGTCGTCGACGCGCTGCTTCGAGCTGACCCAGCAGCTCTACGCGCTGGCCACCAGCCCGACCTGCTCGCCGGCGGCGCTGGCCGCGTTCGAGCGGGCGGTCACCAGCTTCCACGACCTGCAGCTCATGGCGCAGCAGGTCCAGGCCGGGTTCCTGCACCACCACGTCGAGCCGCCGCGGCGCGCGATCGCTCCCGCGAGCGACGCCGCGCCCGCGGCGATCGTGGCGGCGCCCGCGCCGATCGTCGTCGCGCCGGCGGCGATCGCGGCCGCGCCGACGCCCGCGCCGATCGCGGCTGCGCCCGTGGTCGCGGCGGTCGTCACGCCCGCGCCGGCGAGGCCGGCCAACGGCAGCCACGCCCACGGCAGCCACGCCAGCGGCGGCAACGGCCTGGCGAAGCTCGCCGACGCGGGCGCGCGGTACGAGGTCGGCGCGCCGCCGCCGCGCGTGACCGTCGCGTCGACGGCCGCACCGGCGCCGGCGTCGCGCGCGACCACGCCGCCGCCGAGCCCGCCACGCGCGACGGTCCCGACCACGCCGCCGCCGAGCGCGCCACCGGCGACCACGCCGACAGCCGCCGCCCGGCCCGCGGGCTCGGCGCACCAGGCCGACCAGATCGCCGCGATCCTGCTGGCGGTGATCAGCGAGACCACCGGCTATCCGCTCGACACCCTCGACGTCGGCATGGAGGTCGACGCCGATCTCGGCATCGACTCGCTCAAGCGCGTCGAGATCATGGCCGCGCTCGAGGGCCGCCTGTTCAAGAGCCTGGCCGGCATCGACTTCTCGACCTTCGCCACCAAGCGGACGGTGTCCGACATCGCCCGCTATCTCGCGGAGGTCGGGTGATCCGTCACGCCACCCTCCGCGCGCTGCCGCGCCCCGACCGCGCCGAGTACGCCTGGGCGCCCGCGCGGGTCGGCGTCATCCTCGGCGAGCCGGGGCCGCTCGCCGCCGCGCTGGGCAAGCGGCTGGTGGCCCGCGGCTGGCGGGTCGAGGTCGTCGCCCCGGGCGTCGCCGAGGAACCGGCCGCGCTCGCCGCCCGCCTGGCCGCGCTCGGTCCGGTCGGCGCGCTGATCAGCCTCGCGCCCCGTCGCGTCGCGCCCGCCACCGCGTCGGTCGCCGATGCGCTGCTGGGCGACCCGCGCGACGAGGCCTGGCTCCTGACCCAGTTCCGGATCGCCCGCCAGCTGTCCGCCGCGCTCCACGCGCCCGGCGCCGACCGCGCCTGGTTCGTCGCCGTCACCCGGCTCGACGGTCGGCTCGGCCTGGCGCCGACGCCGCGCGGGGCGGGCGTGGTGGTGGCCGGCGTCCACGGCCTGGTGAAGTCGCTGCGCCTCGAGTGGCCGGCCGTGTTCTGCCGGGCGATCGACCTCCACCCGGCCCTCGACGCCGCGTTCGCCGCCGAGCGGATCGTCGACGAGCTGCACGATCCCGATCGGACCCTGGGCGAGGTCGGCCACGACGCCGCCGGTCGGTGGACGATCGCGACCACCGGCGCGGAGGTCGACGTCGCCGATGCCTGAGCGCGGAGCGCCCGACGTCTTCCTGGTCAGCGGCGGGGCCCGCGGCGTCACCGCCGCGTGCGTGGTCGCGCTCGCCGCGGCCCGCGGCGGCGCCTTCCTCCTGGTCGGTCGCACCTCGCTCGCGCCCGAGCCGCTGCTCGACGACACCGTCGACGACGTGGCCGACGACGTGCGGCGCCGTCGCATCGCCGCGGCGCTGGTCTCGCGGGGCGAGAAGGCGACCCCGTTCGCCGTCGAGCAGGTCGTCCGGCGCGGGCGCGCGCGCCAGGAGATCGCCCGCACCCTGGCCCAGATCGAGCACGCCGGCGGTCGCGCGCGCTACCTCGCGGTCGACGTCACCGACGGCGCGGCGCTGCGCCAGGCCATCGCCGCGGCCGGGCTGGGCCCGGTCACCGGCGTCATCCACGGCGCCGGCGCGCTGGCCGATCGTCGCATCGAGGCCAAGACCGACGACGACGTGGCGCGGGTGCTCGCCACCAAGGTCCACGGGCTGCGGGCCATGCTGGCCGCGGTCGACGAGGCCGCGCTCGCCCACCTCGCGCTGTTCGGGTCGACGTCCGGCTTGCACGGCAACGTCGGCCAGGCCGACTACGCCGCCGCCAACGCGGTGCTCGACAAGTTCGCCCACGCCTTCGCCCGCCGCTACCCGGCGTGCCGCACCGTGGTGTTCGACTGGGGCCCGTGGGACGGCGGCATGGTGACGCCGTCCCTGCGCGCGCTGTTCGCCTCGCGCGGCGTGGCGGTGATGCCGGTCGCGACCGGGGCCCGCGCCTTCGTCGAGGTGCTGACCGGCGCCGGCGCGGCGGTGCAGGTGGTGGTGAACGACGTGGTCGCCCCCGACGCGCGGGCCGAGCCGGTCGCGGCGCCCGGCGGCGGGCCGGTCGGCGGCGGCCCGTCGACGCTGCGGGCGTCGCGCCTGCTCGGCGTCGACGCCAACCCGTTCCTCCGCGATCACGTGATCGGCGGTCACCCGGTGCTGCCGGCGGCGTTCGCCGGGCTGTGGATGGCCAACCTGTGCGCCCAGGCCGATCCCACCCACCGCTTCGTCAGCCTGACCGACTTCCGCGTGCTCAAGGGCCTGGCCTTCGACGGCGGCGCGGCCGAGCGCTACCAGGCCGAGGCCGGCGACGAGCAGGTCACCGCCGACGCGGTCGCCCGCACGGTCACCATCACCAGCACCGCGCGCGACCGCAAGCCGCGCTACCACTACCGCGGCACCGTGCGGCTGGCGTCGGCACCGCCGGCCGCGCCCGCGCCGCGCCCCGTCGACCTCGCCGGCGACCCGCGCCTCGCGGCGATGCGGCCGTACGCCGACGGCGCCCTGTTCCACGGCCCGGTGTTCCAGGCCATCACCCGCGTGGTCAGCCTCGGCCCGCGCCACATCACCGTCGCCTGCCGCCACCCGCGGCCGGCGATCGAGCGGCTCGGTCAGTTCGCGCCGGTCGCGTTCGACGCCGTCGCGCTCGACGTGCAGTTCCAGTGCCTGGGCCTGTGGGCACACCACGTGATGAAGACCGCGGCGCTGCCGACCAGCTGGGCGCGCCTCGACGTCTTCGCGCCCACGCCCGATCAGTTCTTCGTCACCGCCGAGGTCGAGGGCCAGAGCGAGTTCGCGGTCCGCGCCACCATCGACCTCCACGACGGCGACGGCGCGATCATCGCTCGCGCCC
>Ga0075163_10008800_pt1 | contig 13264 bp, 13 predicted proteins | sample JI1023141ADNA_FD_71478 | JGI IMG/M metagenome (GOLD analysis project Ga0075163, IMG submission 71478) | Wastewater effluent complex algal communities from Wisconsin, to seasonally profile nutrient transformation and Carbon sequestration -... | ecosystem: Engineered > WWTP > Effluent > Algae...
ACCGCGAACTCGAGCAGCAGATCAAGGCCATCAATCAGCGCGTGGCCGAGGGCGGCAACCTCACCAAGGCGCAAGAGCTGGAGATCAAGCTCGCCGACAAGCTGGAGAACGCCACCGGCAAGCTCACCAAGGCGCAGCTGGCCGGCCTGCAGGCCACCGCCAAGCGTGTGGTGGCTGCCCAGGAAGCGGCTGATGCGCAAGAGCTGGAGCGCAAGGCCGCGGCGCAGATTGCCGGCGAGCGGGCCAACCTGCGCGCGGCCGAAGAGAAGAGCATCGCCGACTTCCTGGCCAAGGAAGAGGCCGCCCGCGAGAAGGCCGTCTCCAGCGTCAAGGACCGCGTCACCGCGCTGCGCGATGAAGAGGCCGCCGTCGCCAAGGCGCGCGACCTGTCCATCAGCCTGGCCGAGGCCGTGGAGCTGGTGGCCATCGCCCGCACCGAGGAGGCGCAGTCCCGCCTGCAGCCCGACAGCGCCGCCTTCGCCGACCTGCAGCGCGAGATCGACGCCCGTAAGGAACTGCTCGGCCTGCTCGGCACCAAGGCCGCCCGCGAGGCCAACGACAAGGCCGCCAAGGAAGCGCTGGACACGTGGCAGCGCACGGTCGACCAGATCGGCCAGAGCCTGACCGATGCGCTCATGCAGGGCGGAAAGTCGGCCTGGGAGTACATCAAGGGTCTGTTCCGCTCCACTGTGCTGCGGCCCATCATCCAGGCCGTGGTGGCGCCCATCACCGGCGGCCTCTCGTCTGCCGTGCAGGCGTTCACGGGTGGCGGCGGTGGCCAGGGTGGCTTCGGCGACCTGAGCAAGCTGTTCGGCGGCGGCAGCGGTGGCGGCGGGCTCGACCTCTCGAGCCTGTACTCCAAGCTCTCCGAGGGGTTGTCCGGCAGCATCAGCAACGGCTTCGCGCAGTTCTCGGCCAGCGGCTTCGGCCAGTCGCTCGGGCTCTCGCAGCCCATTGCCGACCTCACCGGCGTGGTCTCCAACATCCCCACCTCGCTGTCCAACAGCCTGGGCAGCATCCTGGGTGCTGGCGGCAATGCGTTTGCGGCCTACGGCATCAGCAAGACTCTGAGCGGCGGCTACTCCGTCACCGGGGGCAACGCGCTCAACAACATCGCCGCGGCGGCATCGTTCATCCCCGGCGTTGGCCCCATCGCCGGCATCGTCACGGGCGCCATCAACCGCCTGTTTGGGCGCAAACTGGCAGACCAAGGCATCGAAGGCACTCTCGGCGGCACGGCCGGCTTCGAGGGCAGCTCCACCCAGTTCCTCAAGGGCGGCTTCCTGAGGTCTGACAAGACGGTCAAGACCGCGCTCGACGCCGAGTTCACCAACCCGCTGGCGGCCAGCGTCACCGCCATCAAGAAGACGGTGGCCGACTACGCCGGTGCCTTGAACCTGCCCGTGGATCAGATTGCCGGCTTCACCCAGGCGATCAAGTTCAGCACCAAGGACCTCAGCCCAGAGCAGGTGCAGGCCAAGCTGCAGGAGGCGCTGGCAGGGTTCGGTGACGCGCTGGCCGGCACCTTCGCCGACCAGGTGGCGCCGTTCCAGACCACGGGCGAGAAGGCCGGCGAAACCCTGGCCCGCCTGGCCAGCGCCATCACTGGCGTCAACCCACTGCTCGAGCAGCTGGGCCTGCAGGTGTTCAGCGTCGGACTGGCCGGCGCCGACGCTGCCAGCCAGCTCGCCGCGCAGCTCGGCGGCCTGGAGGGCTTGAGCCAAGCCAGCAGCGCCTACTTCCAGGCCTACTACAGCGACGCCGAGCGTGCCGCCAAGGCCACCGAGAGCATCACCGGCGTGCTCGGCAAGGTGGGCCTCTCCCTGCCCGCCACGCGCGACGAATTCAGGAAGCTGGTCGAAGCGCAAGACCTCACCACCGAGAGCGGCCGCAACTCCTTCGCCGCGCTGCTCAAGGTCAGCGGCGCCTTCGCCGAAATCACCACCGGAGCCGATGATGCGGCCAAGGCCGTGGCCGAGACTGCCAAGGCCCTGCGCGAGCAGCTCACCGGCGCCATCGACAGCAACGTCGGCAAGTTCCTCAGCCCCGAGCAGCAGACCGCCCGCCAGTACAGCCAGATTGCCAGCAGCCTGCAGACCGCGGGGGTGGACGTTTCGATCGAGCAGCTGCTCGGCGCCACCAAGGCGCAGATCTTCGACTTCGCCCAGGCCTTCGTCGCCGCGGCCGACAACTCCGACGCCGCCAAGCTCGCCGTCGTCAACGCGGCCGGCAGCCTGGCCGACCTGAAGGACGCCGCAGCCGCCACCGCCAAGGAGCTGGCCGACCGTGCCGCCGAGCTGGCCGGTGAGCTGCAGCAGGCCATCAATGGCAACGTCGACAAGTTCCTGAGCCCGGAGCAGCGCCGCCAGCGCCAGGTGGCCGGCATCGGCGACAACCTGGCCGCGGTGGGCGTGAACATCCCGCTGGACAAGCTGCTCGGTGCCAGCAAGGTCGACATCTTCGAATTCGCCAAGAGCTTCGTGGCCACCTCCACGAACAGCACCGAGGCCAAGATCGCCGTGGTGAACGCAGCCGGCGCCCTGGCCGACCTGGCAGACACCGCGACCCAGGCCGCGCGAGACGTGGCCGCGGCCGACATCGAGCGTCAGATGAAGGCCATCACCGACACCTTCGGGGACCTGTCGGTGATCGAGCAGCCGCTAAAGACCGTGAGCCAGCTGTTCGTCGAGAACCGCGACGCGCTCAAGGGCCTGGAGACCGGCCTGTCCAGCCTGCTCGGCACCACGGCGAAGACCATCCAGGAAACGCTGGCCGACCTGCTCAACTCGCAGAAGGCCCTGCGCAGCTACCGCGAGGGCCTGGCCAGCACCATCGAAGAGACGCGCCTGCGCACGCTCAGCCCGGCCGACCGCGTGGCCTCGCTGCGCAGCACCGAGGCGCAGCTCTTCGGCCAGCTGCAGACCGCCGCAGACCCCGTGGCGGTGGCGCAGCGCCTGCAGGGCGTGATCCTCCAGCGCATCAAGGAAGAGGCCGGCATCCGCCAGGCCGCGCTCAACGACACCACCAGCCAGCTCTTCATCCAGGCCGAACTGGCCAAGAAGGCGCGCGACGCGCAGATCAGCAGCCTGCAGCAGCAGATCAACGGTTTCGAGCGCCTGCGCGACCTGGCCGGCGAGCTGGGCCAGTTCCAGAGCACGCTCAAGTTCGGCGAACTGTCCCCGCTGGACCCCGCCGCGCAGCTGGCCGAGGCGCAGCGCCTCTTCGCCGCGACGGCCGAGGCCGCCAAGGCCGGCGACGCCAACGCCGTGGGCAACGTCACCGGCAACGCCAGCGCGCTGCTGCAGGAGGCCCGCAGCTTCTTCGGCAGCAGCGCGGCCTTCGCTGAGATCTTCGCCCAGGTGCAGGGCACGCTCAGCAGCGTGGGCGCTGCCGGCGCAGCAGTCGACCCGCAGATCGCCGCGCTGCAGGGCCAGCTCGACCAACTGGCCGCGCTCAACGCCGCGCAGGACAAGCTGCGCAGCACCATCGAAGACACCAGCGCGGCCGACCTCGTGGCCCTGCAGGCCGTAGAGGCCGCGGTGGTGCAGCGTGAGGCGGCCGACCAGGTACGCATTGACGAGACCAAGGTGCTGGCGCAGCAGCAGATCGACGCGCTGCGCGAGGTGGTCGACGGCCAGGCCGCGCAGCTCACCCAGGCCGCCGAGGGATACCGCCTGCTCGAGCAGCAGCTGCAAGCCCTCAACGACAAGACAGACGCGCTGCTCAACAACACCAGCGCCTCCCTCAACGCACCCCCGGTTCCGGCGCGGTCCTGACCATGCCCACGCCGCTCATCTTTACGCTGGAGATCACCCTCGTGGTGGACGGCGCCGGCACGCAGCAGACCTTCTACTTCGCCACGCGCGGCTTCGCCACGAAGCCGACGGACACGCCCGTCAGCCAGTACTTCGAGCCGCTCATCAAGAACCCCGGCAACCTGCGCAGCGAGCTCTTCAGCGGCGCTCGCGTGGGCGGCGGCGTGCGGCCCGCCTTCGGCGAGATCGAGCTCAACAACCTCACCGGCGAGCTGGACGACTGGGTCGACTACGGCGTCGCCGCGGGTCGTGTCGTCGTGCGCTTCGGCCCGCTCTTTGGCGCCTACCCGGCCGCGTTCACCACCTGCTACATCGGCTACGCGCACGCGCTCACCGTGGACACCCGCAGCGTCAAGATCAAGCTGCGCAGCCGCGACTACCTGCTGGACAAGCCGGTCGTCACCGCCACCTTCGAGGGCACCGGCGGACTGGAGGGCACCGGCAACACCAGCACCAAGAAGCGGCTGGTGTTCGGCGAGCCCGGCTACATCCCCTTGGTGCCGGTCAATGCCAACAGCCTCATCTACTTCGTGCAGGCCAACGCGGCCGACGTGCGTGCCCTCGCGGGCTCCGCGCCGCCTTACTACCACGTGTTCGACGGTGGCGTGCAGCTCACCCACGGCGGCTACTACGCCACCGCGGCCGCCATGCTCAGCACGGCCCCCTCCGAGGGCCACGCCAAGATCTGGGCCGACAGTGGCGACGGCACCAGCGGCATGTACCAGAGCAGCGTGGGACCGGTGTATGTACGCCTGGGCAGTGAGCCCGAGGGCGAGCTGCGCGTCGTGCCGCTGGGCTACCTGCTCAACACCCAGTCGGAGCGCATCCGCCAATGGCGCTGCGCTGATCTGTGCCTGCGCGCAGGCCTGAGCGACGTGGACAGCAACTTCGTCGAGCTGCCCGGCCACTACGTGCCCACCGCCGGCAACCGCGTGGTCGAGGGCGATGTCACCTACGCCGAAGTCCTCAACGACGTGGCCACCTTCAACCACGGCGTCTGGGGTTTTGACCGGCTGGACAGGTGGTTCACCAGCCAGATCCTCGGCCCCGAGGAAACCGGCGACGCCGCCGACACCGTGGTCTACGAGTTCGACCAGCACAACATCAAGGGCTTCGCCAGCGCCGCGCTGCCGGGGCAGGAGGCGCCGGTCTGGCAGGTCAACGTCAGCGCCGGGAAGAGCTACCCCTGCCCCACGCTCGGCGCGGCCGACCCGACCGTGCGTGACACGCTCAGCCGCGACCCCTGGCAGGCCACCTTCACCGGCACGAATGACGACGTGCGCGCCGCCAATCCCGGCGCCGTGGTGGCCGAGGTGCAGATCCAGGGCCACGAGTGCAAGGACAAGGCCACGAAGCAGCGCTGGATCGACCGCTACCTGTACCTCTTCGGCCGCCGCAGCCGCCTCTACACGCTCACCACCGAGCGCTTCTCCAGCGTGGCGCTGGCCGAGGCGCTGCTCGCCATCGACGTGGCCAAGAAGGTGACCGTCACCTACCCGCGATTTAACTGCGATGCCGGCGTGACCATGCGCGTGCTCACCGTCACGCGAGACCTGCAGTCCCGCAGCATCACCCTCGGCCTGTGGGCCGGCGATGCAGGCCCCGCCACCAGCACGCTCGGCGGCGGCAGCTCCTCGGCCAGCAATGGCGGCGGCACGGGCGTGCGGGCGTTCACGGTGGGCGTGCAGCAGATGGCCGCCTTCACCCAGCGAGCGAGCAGCACCGTCACACCGCTGGCCGGCGGCTACCAGGTGCAGAGCTTCCCCGCGTTCACGCAGGTGGGCAGCAGCACCGTCACAGCCGCGGCCGGCGACCCCGACTTCGCCAGCGTGGCGGCGCTGTTTCACTGCGACGGTGCCAACAACTCGACGACGCTCACCGACAGCAGCAGCCACGCCGACAGCAAGACGCTCACATCGCCATTCGTGATTTCCACCGCGCAGAGCAAGTGGGGCGGCGCCAGCCTGCTCTGGCCGAACGGCGCGTCAGAAACCGCCGCAGCCAGCTGGACCGAGATCTCGCGCTACGGCCGCGGCTCCGGCCAGGGCTACACGGTCGAACTGTGGTTCTGGAAGAGCGCCAGCACCACCAGCGGCGGCATGCTGCGCATCTACAGCGGCAGCAGCATCATCTGGCAGCTGCGCGCCACGTCCTCGGCCAACGGCTGGGAAATCGTCACCCGCGACACGAACGTCGACGCCTTCACCGCCAGCGCCGGCTCGTGGCACTTCATCCAGACCGTGGTGGCCACCGACGGCACCAGCATCACCAAGGTCAACGGCACCACGGTGCAGACCACGACAGACCTGGGCACCTGGTCGACCGCCAAGCCGGTCATCGACGCCGGCCTTGATGTGGCCAGCGGCACGCTGCACGCCGACGACTGGCGCATCACCCCCGGCGTTGCCCGCGCCTTCGCCGTGCCCACCGCGGCATTCCTTGACTCCTGAGGCCCGCCATGACCATCCAGTGGGACGACGCAACCCGAAACGCCATGCTCGACGCGATCGAGACGGCCATCGGCACCAGCCCGAAGCTGCGCTACTACACCGGCGACCCGCCGGCCAACTGCGCCGCATCGGCGACCGGCACGCTCATCGTGGAGATGACGCTGCCGTCTGACTGGGCCGCTGCGGCCAGTGGCGGCAGCAAGGCCAAGAGCGGCACCTGGAGCGGCACGGCCACCGGCTCGGGCACGCTCGTGGCTGGGTATTACCGCCTGCTGACCAGTGGCGGCACCGTGAAAGAGCAGGGCACCATCACGCAGGCGGTGGTGCTCACCACGAACGGCACCACGGCGGCCAATTCCAACGTGCTTAACTTCGCCGCAACCACCGGCGTGCAGGAAGGCCAGGCTGTGGCTGGCACTGGCATCCCCACCGGCGCCACGGTGCTCGGGCTCAGCTCCACCACCGTCGCCATCAGTCTGGCCAGCACGGCCGGCGTGGGCAGCAGCGTGGCCATCACCTTCGGTGACACCACGGGCGACCTCACGGTCAACAACACAAGCATCACCAACGGCCAGACCGTCACGGTGGACACCTTCACCAAGACCGCGCCGGGACCCTGAAGCCATGCCCACGCCTACCAGCTCCATCGGCCTGCTGTGGCCCCAAGTGGCCACCGGCACGCCCACGGGCGGCGACTGGGTGACCACGTTGCCGCTGGCCAACCTCAACAGCACCCGCATCACCAAGGTGGCCCGCAGCGTGGACGCCACGCTCGCCAAGACCCAGTGGGTGGAGCAGGTGCCGCTGGCCGCGCAGGGCATCTTCCTCAAGTGGTGCAACCTCAGCAGCGCCGCCCAGCTGCGCCTGAGCGTGGGCACCACCAGCGGCGCCAGCGACCTGTACGCCGGCGGCTGGGTCGACTATTTCCGCTTCACCCCGGCCAGCGGAATCACCGCGCGCCAGGTCGACGGCATGATCCTCACCCCCACCGAGATGCCGGCCAATGCCTGGTGGAAGCTGGAGATCGACGACACCGCCAACGCCGACGGGTATGTCGAGATCGGCCACCGCCACATCGCCCCGCTGTGGCAGCCCGCCATCAGCGCCAGCTACGGCCTGCAGGACAGCGTGGAAGACCTGAGCGAGGACGACGCTTCCGACGGCGGCGACGAATGCTTCGTGGACCGCGAGAACCGCCGCGTGGTGCAGCTGGTCATGGAGATCCTCACCGCCAGCGAGGGCGCCATCCTGCACGACATGCAGCGCACGCTCGGCAAGAACGGCCACCTGTACTACCTGCCCAACGCCGCCGACCTGGCCTACAGCCAGCGCTACGGCTTCCTCGCCCGCCAGCGCGAACTCTCGCCGCTGGAGTACCCCCATTCCCGCACCCGCCGGCTGCCCATGCGGCTGACCGAGCGGCTGTAACCCTGCGAGCCCACCATGCCCATCGAGCAAATCACCGAGAAGACCATCCACCTCGAGCGCACCAGCGAGAGCAACGCTGAGCCCGCCGTCTGGGTCATCGCCCAGATCCAAAGCAAGCTCGACGCGCTGCCGCGCGAGGTGCGCACGCAGGTGCTGTTCCACGGCTGGCGCGACAGCACCCTGAGCTACCCCGACCGCATGAGCGACCTCGAGCTGGCCCAGGCCCGCAACGCCCTGCTCGTGCAGCGCCTGCAGGCCGGCCTCGCCCGCGGCAGCCTCAGCGGCGACGAGATCACCGCCGCGCTGTTCGACGCCGGACTGGCCGTCTGATCCAGCACCCCGTACCCACCCCCATCAAGGAGCCCCGATGGCCACCTACAACAAGTTCCAGGACTATGCCGAGCAGCTCAACAAGGGCGTGCACAACTGGTCCACGCACACCTTCAAGGCAGCACTGACGAACTCTGCGCCCGTGGCCACGAACACGGTGCTGGCAGACATCACGCAGCTGAGCACCGGTGGCGGCTACACCGGCGGCGCAGGCGGCGGGCTTGCGCTGGACACGGTGACCCTGTCCGAGGCCAGCGGCACCGCCAAGGTGACCATTGCCGACGAGGTGTTCACCGCATCCGGCTCGGTGGGCCCGTTCCGTTATGTGCCCTACTACAACGACACGGCCACCTCGCCGGCCGATGCGCTGATCTGCTGGTTCGACTACGGGTCGAGCATCACGTTGGCCACCAGCGAGGTCTTCACGCTGGACCACGACGCCACCAATGGCCTGTGGCAGCTGGTGTGAGCATCGACATCACCAGCCGCATCGTCGGCAAGCGCGTGGCCGCCGTGCTGAGCAACGGCCATGTGCTGCAGATCCGCACCGAATGCGGTGCCGAGCTGAGCCTTGTCTGGCTGGACGACAACGGCGTGCCGCTCAAGGGCCGCCCCGTCATCGCCGAAAGCGGCGTGCGCCTTCAGGCGCGCGGCATCCGAGACCTGATCCACATGCCCGGCATCGCCCGCGGCCAATAGGAGCCCCACCATGCTGAAGTACGAAGAGCGAGCCCTCAAGCCCAGCGAGTTCCAATCGAGGCTGGACGAACTGTGCGCCACGCGCGACCAGGTCAACGCCGCCAACGCGCCGCTCGAGGCGCAACTCGCCGAGGTCAACGCCCAGGCTGAAGCGCTGCGCGTCCAGGCCCAGCGCCTGGCCGACCAGATCGACGACAACCGCGGCCGTGCGCTGTGGATCGCCATGAAGCGCGAGATCCGCACCCTCGCCAAGGCTCTGGCGGCCAGCCGCTGAAGACTGCCCAGCCATGACCCCGCAACTGCTCCGCGCGCTGCAAGCCGAGATCCTGGCCGACGCCGAGTGCACGCTCTTCGTGCACACGAACGACATGCCCAAGATCAGCAGCGAAGAGGCCGTCGCCAAAGACCGGGCGGTGGCCGCCATCCGCAACGCCAAGCGCCCAGCCAAGCCGCGGCCCTGCCTGCTCTCCGAGCGGGGCGTGCGCTCGTCCTTGCCCATCGTGCAGGGCGCGCTGCTGGTGAAGACCCTGCGCGACCTCGAGGCCGCCACCGAGCCGTCCAGCTGGCTCACCGCCGTGCTGGGTGCACTCAAGGTGCCGGCCGCTGACCAATGGGCCTACTTCGACGCGCTGCAGTGCGGCCACGCCTGGCTGCGCGCCGAGGGGTTGGACGTGAGCGTGCAGCGCACCCGCGACATGCTCGACGTGCTGGCCGCCGGCGTGCCCGAGCTGGCCGAGGCGGCCGCCACGCTCAAGGCCCTGGGCCGCCAGCCCGACGACATCACCGCCGACCAGGTCAGCCGCGCCCTGCGTGGCCCCTGGGGCGACGAGTAACCCAGCCCCACCACCAACACCGGAGCACCATCATGCGCATCTTCCGCACCGCCCTGGCCGCCGTCGCGCTGGCCTTTGCCGCACTGCCCAGCTGGGCCGCCATCACTCCGCAGCAGGCCACCACGCTCAAGGCAACCTGCACGGCCGCGCCGGCTTGCCTTGACCTGATGCAGGCGGCTGATGACGTGGGCATGGCGGCCTGGTTCAACACCACCGAGGCCGCCTACATCGTGTGGCGATCCGATGTCACCAGCACCGAGGCCCGCAAGGTGATGGTCTGGACCGAGATCGATGCGCTCACCGCCGGCAAGGCCCGGATCTGGGACTGGATGCGCGAGGGCGGCGTGCTCGATGCGCGCGACACCAACATCCGCCAGGGCCTGAGCGACGCATTCAGCGCCGCCACGGCCACCCGCACGGCCCTCATCGCGCTGGCCAAGCGCAGCGCCACGCGGGCCGAGAAGGCCTTGGCCACCGGCGCTGGCACCACGGGCAGCCCCTCCATCATGACGTTCGTCGGCGCCGTCACATACGCCGACGCTTCGCTCATCCGCACGAGCTGAGGCACCATGGCCAGCACCGTCAACGAGAACGGCATCACCTGGTCGTCTGCGGCCTCGGTCACGGTGTCGTCCTCCACCGTTGTGTGGAGCGACGCTGTGACCCTGAATGTGGAAGACTGGGACGGCAGCGTGCAGGTCAATGCCGACAACGCCGGCACCCCGGCCAGCGGCGATACCTGCGACGTGTATGTCGCCTGGAGCAACGGCGACGTGCTGGGCGACAGTGGCGACGACTTCGACACCACTGAGCACGCAGAGCCCGTTGGGCGTCTCGACACCTATGCCAGCAACACGCCTGGCGAAGACCCTGCCCGGCGTACTTGGTCGCTGAAGGTCAGCGGCAAGAAGGCGCTGAAGATCGGCGTCTCTTGCCCGCAGGCCGGAACGCGCAACATCGTCGTGCGCGCGCGCTTGGTTACGCACCGTCCGCAGTAGCGAGGCGCAGGAGTGCCGACGATCATTCTTCCCAGGCGATCCGATAGGGATCGCCAGCCTAGGGCCGGCGTCGCGGCGGATGTCGGCCTTGTGCCATTTGCCGGCCTGTGGAACGGGGCCGACATCGAGCGCAATGCCGTCCCCCACCCGAGGGTTCTGGGCAACGGGACCATATCCGGGACGGTGGGCAAGGACGTCTCAGGGCATGGGGTTGGCGCCACCTTTGCGGCGAGCGCGCAGGTCCAGGTTGCGAGGCCCGGATTCCTGTTTGGCACGCAGCGCAGCTTTGCAATGCTCGCCGTGGTTCGGCGATCTTCGGCGCAGCTCTACCGCTTCGCCATGCGGGCGAGCGGGACGATCACGTATGACCTGACGGCCGGCATTGGCTCGGAGTACTCCGGCGCCGGCAAGATGGTCTTCAACATCGGCCTGCGCTTCTACGATGAGTACGAAGTCGCGGAGCTGGTCCAGCTCGCGGACAACGAGCTTGGCGTCTATGTCGGCACGTGGGATGCGTCCACGCTGACCGCCAAGTTGTTCAAGAACGGCGTGCTGCAGAACTCGCTGAGCTACACCAGCGGCAGCAATTCACCAGCAGCCCACCCGATCAGTTTGGGCAATGACCCGGACAGCCCATCAACCCGGAACTGGAACGGCTTGCTCTACGCGGCCGGTTATGTCGACGGCTTGGTCGGCGAGCAGGCCGCCATCGAGCTTAGTCGAGCGGCGTGGCGCGCCTTCGAGTCGGACACCGACTGGATGCCGATTGGGTCCGGCGGTGCCTCCTACTCCCTCACCTGCGCCGCAGGCTCCTACGCCCTCAGCGGGCAAGCCGTGGCACTGCGCATCTCGCGCTCTCTGGTCGCAGGGCAGGGTAGCTACGCCCTCACCGGCCAGGACGTGGCGCTGCTGCGCCTGTACACGCTCACCGCCGCGCAGGGCTCCTACAGCCTCAGCGGCCAAGCGCTGGCGCTCACCGTCGGCCGGCAGCTGGCGGCGGGGCAGGGCAGCTACGCGCTCACCGGCCAATCCGTGGGCCTGCTGGCCAGCCGCGTGCTGGCGGCAGGGCAGGGAGGCTACACCCTCACCGGGCAGGCGGTGGGCCTCAGCTACACCCCGCTTGGGTCCTTCACCTTGCTGGCGGACTCGGGCAGCTACGCCCTCACCGGCCAGGCCGTGGGGCTGCTGGCCAGCCGCGTGCTGGCCGCTGAGGCCGGCAGCTACGGGCTCAGCGGGCAGGCCGTTGGGCTCACCTACACCCCGGCCGGGGCCAGCTACACGCTCACCGCCGACTCCGGCAGCTACGCCCTCGCTGGCCAGGCGGTCAGCTTCAGCCGCAGCTACGTGCTCACCGCGGCGCCCGGCAGCTACGGGCTCACGGGTCGTGATGTGACATTGAGCTACAGCGGCGCTCCGCCCATCAGCATTGCCGACATGGTTCGCACTGCCCGAGGCGTCGCTCGGCTGGCCATCCGCGGCACATCCAGAAACGTCATCAGGGGATACCGTCCATGACCACCGACCTGCGCCCCGCTGAAGCGTGGCTCCCGCTCGACGTTGACGAGCACGACTATGTAAAGGCCACCTTCGAGGACCTGCTGGACCCCGGCGAAACCGTGGCCAGCGTGTACGACGTCACCTGTGAGGCCATCGATGGCACCGACGCCACAGCCTCCAGCCGGCTCAGCGGCTCGGCCGTGCTTGAGAGCCCCGAGGTCGCCCAGCTCATGAGCGACGTGGTCGACGGCGTCAACTACCTGGTCCGCTTCATCGTCACCACCAGCGCCGGCCGGCGCCTGGTGATCGCCGGCACCGTGCTCGGCACGCGCGTGGGAGGCGCTGCCCCATGACCTCCAGCCGCCGCGACTCTCCGCCCAGTGCCTCCGACTGGGCCGAACTGTGGGACCGCCAAGAGTCCAACGAGCGGCGCATTGACGAGCTGCGGGCCGACCTGCCGGGCCAGATCCGCGACGCGCTCGACTCCTGCCTGGCGGCCCACATGCTCAGTGAAGACGAACGCCAGTGGGTGCGCCTGGCCATCAAACGCCAGGCGCAGACCGTCAAGCTGCGCGAGGCAATCATCGAGAAGAGCCTCACCGGCCTGATCTGGGCCGGCATCGTCGGCGCGGGGACCATCGTCTATGAGTACCTGAAAGGGCACGGGTGGAAGCCATGAGTGCACTCGAAGACTGCCGCGCCGCGCTCCAGTCGCCCAACGTCATGGCGTTCCTGCGCATGATCCGGGACGGCGAGAGCAGCCAGACCGATCGGGCCTACCGCACCATGTTCGGCGGCTCCACGTTCGACGACTTCGACGACCACCCCCGCATCACCAACCGCGCAGCCGGCCTGGCCAGCACTGCGGCCGGCGCGTATCAGTTCCTGTCGAAGACCTGGGACGAATGCCGCGACGCGCTGGGCCTGCTCGACTTCAGCCCTGGCGCGCAAGACCTGGCCGCGGTGTACCTGGTGCGCCGCCGCGGGGCGCTGGCCGACGTGCTGGCCGGGCGCATCGAGCAAGCCATCACCAAGTGCAACCGCGAGTGGGCCAGCCTGCCGGGCTCGCCATACGGTCAGCCGGTGTTGACCCTCGATCGCGCTCTCTCGATCTACACCCAGTTCGGCGGCCAGTTCTCCGCCGTGAGCGCCGCAGACCCCGCCGAGCCCATCCCCCAACTACCGCCCCCCGCTGCGCCCACGCCGGCGCCGAA
>Ga0075163_10008801_pt1 | contig 13264 bp, 13 predicted proteins | sample JI1023141ADNA_FD_71478 | JGI IMG/M metagenome (GOLD analysis project Ga0075163, IMG submission 71478) | Wastewater effluent complex algal communities from Wisconsin, to seasonally profile nutrient transformation and Carbon sequestration -... | ecosystem: Engineered > WWTP > Effluent > Algae...
TCGACCGTCGGGGCGCCCTTCCGTTCCAGCAGGACGGTGCCTGCGAAGAATCCGGCGACGACGGGCCGGTGATGCTCCGCCCAGCCGTCCGGGATGACCTGCGTCCTCACGGGTGGGGCCATTCGGTCAGTTCCGGTTTGGCGGGCCGCCGATTCGGGTTGAAGATCGCCAACCCCCACGCCTCCTCGTTGATCTTCGCGGACTGCTGGTCGGCGCGGGCGCGGAGCCCGGCCGCCTGCTTGCGCAGTTCCGCGGCGACGGCAGGCCCGTCCGTGGACAGATCCTGGGTGGTGATCTTCTTGCTGACCAGCGCCTCACTGGCGGCGATCGCGTCCAGCGCGTCGGCAGCGGCATAGAGGAGGCTTCCGCCGGCGCGACGGACCAACGCGTCCAGTTCAAGGTCGCTCAGGAGCGGTTCGGTGGCAGCATCCCCGATCAGGAGCCGGACGTATGCGATGTCGTCAGGATCAACCAGCTCGTTCAAGTACACCATCCGGCCCCCTCTCGCGTCTCAGGAGCCGTAGGAGGCGTAGGTGAACAGCGGGTCGGCGGTCTGCCGCCCGACGACGTGACGGACACGCCACTGGATGTCGTCGATCTCGAACGATCCGCCGGTGTAGCTGATCGCGCCGCCGCCGATGGTGCTGCCCTGGTCGGCCTTCACCCGCAGATCGGGGGCCTCGTGCCCACGCAGCTTCGCGGTCCACAGCGCCGGCCGGTTGCTGCCCGGCTTCGGGACGACGAACCAGGTGGTAGCCGCCTTCGCGTGGGTGTTCAAGTAATCGAGCATCGGCTCAACCACGTAGGACAACGAACCGAACTCGTTGACCTCCTCAACCTCCACCCCGTCGATGGTGGTGCGCACCACGGTCGGTCGGACGATGCTGGCGATGGTTGCTTCCAGCGACTTCGGGACCACCACTACCACATCCGGGCGGGCGACGATCCGCTTCGAGTTCGGGTCCTTCTTGGTCGCCATGCCGTCCAGCACCGTCTTCAGGTTGGCGCGGGTCAGCGGCGCGCTGGCCGGCGCGTTGCCGTTGGCTGACTTGAAGAAATCGGTGTTCACGTCGCTGGCGGTCAGCGTGACCGGGTTGATCTTCAGCAGATTGCCGAGCGCGTTGATCGTCTCGGTTTCGCGGGCCTGCCGTGCCAGATCGGCCGGGATGTTCTGCAGCTCATCGACTGCCTCATTGTTGATCCACGCCTCCCACGACAGGGCGCGGCGCCGGCCGTGCTTGGCGACGGTGATCGCGTGGTACTCGGCGTCGTAATCCCCGCCGTCCGGGTACTCTTTCAACTCGGGCACCACGGGCAGGCCCACAGTGTTGGAGTAGCGCGACCCGAGCCGCTTCGGGCGGAAGTCGGACACCAGCGTCTGGTCGCAGTACGAGGTCCACGCCGAGGGCAGTTCGGTGTACTGCGCCAGCATCTCGGTGTCGAGTTCCTTGAAGACGGCCAGCTTGAAGTCGCTGGTGCTGAACGCCTCCGACAGTTTGGCCTGCCCGCCGAACAGGGCGGCGAGTTGCATGGCCTCGAAGGTGTTGCCGGTGAAGGCGGCCTCCAACGCTTCGCTGGCCTGCGCGGCAAGCGTCTCGTCGACCTTGTAACGGCGCGGTGAGACGGTGCCCGCGAACTCGGATTCGGTTGCGGTGCCCTGGGTGCCCCGCTCGATGGTGATGGTCATATCAGCCTCCTTGGGGCTCAGTTGTTGATACGGACGATGGTATTGAAGGTGCCATCGCCATTGTCGGTCGGATTGGAATCGATGCAGTGGCCCCACAGGGTGTTGTTGGTCGCGGTGGCGGTCAGGGCGCCGACCGAATCGATGTAGATGGCCGCGCCGAAATCGGGCGCGTCGGTCGCGGTGACCTCGACCTCGGCGGCGCCCTCCAGCCAGATGGATGCGTACCCGTTCGGGTTCCCGCCGCCCCAGTTGTAGGCGGCGTTGCGGGTGCCGTCAGTGTTGAGCGCGGCCACGTCGGTCTTGGCGCGGTCGGTCACCGCGATCGCGTTCAGCCCCCCGATGTGGAGCGGCTGCCCCGACTTGGTGCCTGCCGGGACGGGCGCCGAAATATGGTCGCCGGGCTTGTAGGTGATGTTTCGGGCCATGTCAGTTCTCCTTGATCTCGCGGCCGAAAGCGTTGCGGGTGCGCTTCGGCGCGGCGGCCTCAGCGGTCTGGGTGACGCCGAACCCGGTCAGGCGGGATTCGGTGACGGAGGCCAGATAGGTTTTCTCGGCGGTGACCGCCTCAGCCAGTTCGGCTTCGGTCACCTCGTCGGTGCGGTCAGCGAACTGTGCGCGGATGCGGGCGGTCATCTGGGTGGGCAGCCCCTCGGTGGCGGCAGCGATCCGCTGCTCGTTGGTGGCGGCCAGCTTCGCCTTCTCGGCCTCGGCCAGCGCGGCCTCCGCCTTCTCGGCTCGCTCAGTGAGGGCGGCATGCTCGGCTTCCAGCGTGCCCGCCCGCTTCTCGGCCTCGACTAGTGCGTCGAGGCGTTCTTGGGTGATCTCGGGCATGGAGCCCTCCTTCGCGGTTTCGATCGCCCCGACCGGATCGACGGGGACGTATTGGGTGACGGCCCGCACGCGGATCGCGGTGCCGGTCAGGTGGGCCGTTGTGCCGTCGTCGGACAGCACGTAGGTCTGTTGGTACATGTCGTCGCCGATCCAGAACCAGACGAGGCCCGCCTCGGGGTCATGGTCGGCAACCCCGACCCACGTGTCGGTGTCGACGCCGTGCGCGTCCCGGACGGCCTGGTCGAGTTGCGCGCCGCGCTCGCTGGCGCGAACCTCGGCTGCGACCGCCGCCGATTCGAGAACGGCAAGGATTTTCCCGCCCCGGCCCGCGGCGACCACGAAGTCGACCGATTCGGCGGCCGTCAGCCGGACAATGGTCGGCGTCTTCGACCCCTCGCGTGGCTTGCCAGTCTCGGCCCATGCGCTGATGCTGGTGCCGATCGCGTCCCGCATTTCGGTGAGCATCTGGGCGTAGCCGGAGAATGCGAGAACCTCCGCTACGAGCGCCTGCCGGGCCGGATCGTAGCGGGCATCCTCCGTGAGGGTTGCCGCCAGGTCGCGGACGGATCGCTCCCCGTTGATGCCGCGCCGGATCGCCGCTGCATGATCGATGTACATGTGGGTTCCGGCGGGGAAGATCTTGTCTTTGGCGGCCTGTTCGAGCACGGCGGGGGAGTAGTAGCCGCTGGAGCCCTCGCCTGCGTCGATGAGCTGGATGAGGAACCGGCCGGGGGCGCCGGTGGGTGTTGTCGGCTGGCTGATCGCCTCGCGTATCAGGGTGGCCATGTGTGCCGTCTCCGTATCTTAGGCTGGGTCGGTGGATCGTGCACACCGGTGGCGTTGGGTGGGCGCCGCATGCGACGGCGTCGGGACTGTCGAGGAACTGGTGTGCGAGGTGTGCGGCGCGTTGACGATCGGCCCGCCGCTGGGCGGCGCAAGGTGGGCTACGCGGCCCAGCCCTTCGGAAGTGGTGCAACGCCGATCGAGTCGCGCCATCCGTCGGAGTGGCGAACCCGGGGAATGTCATCCCAGGTGATCGCGCCGGATTGGAGCGCCGCGTAGCGGTCGTCGCCCATGATGCGGCGCTGCGTCTTCTCGGATTGGGTGTCGTACCATTCCCGGCCGGTCTTGTCCCGGAACTGCGGTTCGGGGATGTCGTCGAAGCCGAGTTCCTTCCAGGTGGCCGTGACGGGTGTCGCGCGGCAGCGGCAGTTCTGGTGCCCAATCGGGCCGTCCTCCGAGATGGGGAACAGCTGGCCGTCCATCGCCAGGCATGCGGGGCATGTGCGGCTCGACAGGGTGCACGTCCAACGCCACGCCTTCACCACATCGGGGTTGGCGCGCCACGACTCGCGCGCGGCATGCCGCATGGCGTCCAGCATCTCGGTGCGGGCGATCGTCTCCGCCCGGGCGAGGCCGCCGTTGAAGGCGCCCCCCAGCCGGTCCAGCATGATCTCGGCGGCATCCAGCGGGTTGTCGCCCACGGTGACGCCGCGGATGAGGACCTGCTTCATCACGGCCTGCTGGGTGGCGGGCAGCGGGTTCAGCAACGATTCGATCTGCCTGGTTGAGCGTTGGATGATCCACTCAACTGCGCGCATGTCGATCCGCGTCCAGGAGGCCGTCATGGAGGCGGGGAGTTGCGCCAGTACCATCTGGGCCTGCGCCTCGATACCGTGTCCGGTCAGGGTCGGCAGGTCGCGGGTGATGATCAGTCCGGAGTCCCGGGCGACCTGGTCCAGCTTCTCGGCGGTGAGCTCGACGGCACGTTTTGCGCGTTGCGCCCGCAAAATTTCCCGCCGCGACGGCCAACTGCCTTCCTCGCTCATCGCAACAAGATCACGCAGGGCGGCGTCCCATTCTCCGATGACCTCGTCCCACGCGGATGCCCACGCCCGGGCCATCGCGCGAGTCGTGTCATCGACGATCTGCGAGGTTGTCGCAGCAGCGGCGGCGTCGGCGGCCTTCGCGTCGGCGTTGATCGTCACAGGTCGACTCCGCCACGGTCGGCGACCGCCTGCCGGACGGCCGCGTCGATCAGGTCGAGTGGGATGAAGTTTCCGTGGTCGTCGGTGATCTGGTCCAGCACCTCGTCGGCGTGATCCACCCGCAAGGCCTTCAGCAGCAGGCGGGCCACAACCAGGCGCGGGATCGTCTCGGACTGGTCGGCGATCTGGATAGCCTTCACCTTGTCGAGCAGGTCGGTGTCGTCACGCTCCGGGAAGTCGACCACAATGGTGCGGCCGTCCTCGGCGGGCAGTTCGGCCGTCACCCGGTCGCCGTTGCGGACGACGGTGCCGTTCAGCGGCCCGGCTGGTGCGATGACGGCCTGATCGATGACATAGCCGCAGATGTCGCGGATCACGGACCGCCACATGTCGCGGCGCAGGTCGAACAGCGCCCACGACGATTCGGTGATGTCGGATGCGACCGCGCGGGCACCGGTCACGCCGGGGTCGCCGAGAAGGGTGGTGACGGGCAGGTCGAGCCCGGCGCCGGCCATGGCGGCCAGCGGCCGGCCGGACTCGGAGTTGATGGTGGCGCCCGACTTGCTGATCGCCTCCAGCCGGCTGTTCGGGTCGAGGGAGACGCCCAGCCCGGCGGTGTCGCCCGAGCCGAGCGCACCCTGGATTTGGGCGGCTGCCGCGGCGGTCTTGTCGCCGCGCGTGGAGTAGCGCCACGCAAACCGGGACAGCGACTCGGTGAGTTTCGCCCACGACTCCAGGAACCGCTTGTACGACTGCGCCCACGGGAGTGCGGCGAACACGTCACCCACGCCGCGGCCCCGGATTTCGTTGACGAGGATCGCCCGTACCGGGGCGTCCCAACGCACCTCGTAGGTGGTGCCGCCGTAGTCCAGCCGGTCAGGTTTCGAGACCGGCGAATAGGTGATGTCGGGGTAGGCGATGTGTCGCTGGTCGGCGGCCACGGTGTAGTCGCGGAGGTAGAACCATGTGGTGTCGGCGTCCTCCGGGTCGGTCACGATCTCCACAATCTGGTCCTGCGGAAGTGCCCGCAGCCGGACGCGGCCCGTGTACGGGTCGGTCGGGAGGCACGCGAACACCTCCCCGCATGTCGCCAACCGGCGTTCCAGTTTCGTTTTCGCGGTGACAGTGGAGAAGGTCGCCTGGTTGCGCGGGTCGTCCAGGAATGCCTGCACGACGGCATTCACGTCCTGCCCCTGGTCGGGCTGGTCGCGGACACTGATCTGCACCCCGGCACCCCAGATGTAGGCGGCACGCAGGTTCACGCCCCGCTTGATGAGCGGATCGGCGGTAGCCGCGATCTCGGCGCGCTCAGCCATCTCCCGCCGGAAGCGGGCGGTGAAACCTTTCGCGTCGGAGCCGACGACATCCCAGCCGGTGTCGTCGCGGCGCATGATCCGCTCCACGTCGGCGAGAGACTCCATCAGCAGACTGATGGTCTCCTCGTAGGCGGCGAGGGTCTCCGCTTGGGTGCCGTCGGCCATGGGGGCTGGTCACCGTCCCTTCATGGGGGTGTGGGGTACGCGAGGCGGCGCAGGTCGTCGTTGTGTCCTCGACTGGGGGACTGTCGGCGGCGAAAGAAGCCGGGGTCGAAAACCGCCTGAGGCGCCTTCGCGGGGTTGCCAGCATGAACAAGGTTTTCCCGGCCCGCGTTGACGCCGCCTCGCAAGATCGAATGGTTACCGCCCGGACTTGGGGATGCAGCACTCGCCGCACCCCTGTGGCGGCGTGATCAACCCAAGCCCGGGCGGGGTACAGGGGATGCTTCGATGCGTTGGACGGCAGGTCAGTATCCGATCCGCCAATCGTCATAGTCGTCCACGTCGATGACCGTGGTGCCCAACTGCGACAGCGGGCGAACCAGCAACCGGTCAAGAGCTTGACTGGTCATATCCACCAAGTCGTCGTGTGCGGCGTTCGGGAACCCGGCGTGCTCCTCGATGTACTCATCAGCCCATGAGGCGAGCGAGTCGATCGGGATGTGCACATTCCCGGCCTCGATCAGCGGGGCTACCGCCAGTAGGCGCTGCACCTTCCCGATCCGGCCCGGATCGTACGGCACGATACCGGGGATGCGTTTCGCGAGCATCGACATCAGCGCCGGGCCGTTCGCCTTGTCCTCGACCAGCTTCAAGGTGGCCTGCGGCCACTTCGCGGCCATCGCGGTGAACGCGGCGACCGTGGGCACGAACTCCATCCGCCCAACCGTGAGATCGAGCAGGTAGGCGTGCGCGCCACGGCGGCCCCACACACCGATCGCCACCCGGTCGGAGCTGGCGGAACCCTTGAATGTCAGGTCGGCGGACATGATCAGCTCATCGAACCCGGTCGCCCAGCAGGTGCCGTCCGGGTGCTCCTCCCACAGCGGGGTCGCGTACCGCTGCCACCAATCGCGCTTGACCAGCCCACCCTCAGCTGGGGACGGCCGGCCCTGATAGAGAGCGTTCCAGGTTTGCGACCCGGCGGTGAGTTTCCGCTGCTCCCACTGCTCACGGGTGCGGCCGCGGGCGGACAGCAGAAATTCGCCGTATGCGCGGCCGAGCGGGTCAGTGTCCGGATTGTCGCACTGGGCCGAAATGTTCAGGACGGTCCAGCCGGCGTGAGCGTCCTGCTCGATCAGACGGCCGACCAGATCATCGGCGTGCCAGCGGGTCATGATCAGGATCACGGATGCACCCGGCGACAGGCGGGTCGCGAGACCTTCCCGATACCAAGTCCAAGCCTCTTCGCGGATCGTCTCCGACTGGGCTTCGCCTTCCTTGAACGGGTCGTCGATGATCAGGCAGTTGTGGACGAGTACGCCTCCCGCAAAGAAGTTACTCGTGCCTTCCACTTGGAAGTCATAGACCGCGACCGGTCCGTCGCTGCTTGCCCGAACCAGTCGAACGGTGTCACTCGTGACTTGTGGTGCGTCATGTGGCAGTCGTGGCAGAGCGTGATCAGGTTCTCCGCACGGTTGTCCCACGGCAGTTCGTTGATGTGGTGAACCACCAGCCCCGACCGCTTCACGGTCGCGCCGTTGCGGACGTAGCTCGTCGTCGGAGCCTGCTGGCAGACCGCGCAGACCCTGCCGTCCCGCTCCAGGATCATGGGTCGCATCGACCGGAACCATTTGGCGTAGCTCGTGCCCGTCTTGAAGTGCGAGTTTCCCTTCCCGATCATCCGGCGCGAGTGCGCCAGATCGGCGCACGTTTTCCCGCAGAACTGCGTTCGGTGCGACTTGGGCCGAAACTCGGTCCCACACTCGGGGCAGAGCATCTTCCGGTGTGACCGAGCTCGCCGGGTCTGCTCGCAAGTCTTGGAGCACGTCGCGGCGCATGATCCGCTCCACGTCGGCGAGAGACTCCATCAGCAGACTGATGGTCTCCTGCAGCGGGGCGTGCAGTAGAGAGAACGCTTGCGGGTGATCGCTTTCCGTAGGGCCGCTTGCTGTCGCGGATAGATAGTCCCGCATCGGCACTCGGTCAGCATCCATGACCGCCACGAGCGTATCGCCGCGCCGGAGGTCCCCGGCGGGCACGTAGCCACGGCCCGTATGGACGCGATGATCGGGTGTGCAGACGAGTACTCGTCCGGCTTCCGTGGTGATTTCAAGAGTTGGGCGGCTGTCGATGCGTCGAGCGGCCTCCACGTTGCGCCAGACAGTTCTGCCGGCAGTGTGATCGTAGGCCAGAATGCGCGTGATTCCTCGGGAGAAAGCGTCTGCTGCGGTGAGTCGTCCATACTCACAGACTATATGCATGTCTCCACGCACACAGTCAGCGGCTCGTCCGGCGACACCGGAGCCGCGGCCGCGTGCGACAAGGCCGCCATTATGCCCGGCGATCTTCCACTCGGCTTTCGCGCGGGTATCCCCGGCGATGCGTAGACCGAGGTCCGGGTTTGCCTCGATCAGGTTCTTGATCGCGGCGCCGCCGTGGGAGGCGATGGACTGATTGTAGGAGCCGAGAATGACGCGCAGGTCCGGCTGGTCGCGGAGCGCCTTCACGATCGCGGCCCGCACCAGCTCGGTCTTGCCCTCTTGTGGTGGCACCGACAGGATCAGCCGCCCGTCCGGTTTGTTGATCGCCTCGTGCAGCGCGTCGGAGATGAGTCTCAGTGCCGGGGTCTCGATGTATTTCGGGTGGAGCTTAAGCTCCATCGCTAGCGGGCTTGGTGTCGCCGAGACGGTCCTGATCAGGTCGCGGAGAGCGTTGAGTTCGTCCCGGCAGTCCGAGATGTTTAGGGCCATAGTCGCAGCCCTCCCTAGATGGTGAAACGGCCACCACTGTGCATGAGGTGAACCCTTCGCCAGGCGGCGGCACGCGGCGGCTCTTCGATCCGTTCGCCGCGGAATTCAACCACCGCAACCCCGTCAGGGGTGACACCGTAATTGCCTTCATCCCACGGATACCGACCGGCAGGCCGATCCACGACCAGTTCGCCCTCAACCAGCTTCGCGAGGGCCGCACCCTGCCGGATGACGTGATGGCCAGTAGAGGCGGCTAGCGCCTTGAACGCCAGCCAGAGTCCGGCGGCGGTGTCCCCAAGGTAGAACGGCACTATCGGCGCGATGTCACCCCACGCGCGAGCCTGGGCGATCACGTCGAAGGATCGTCCGTCGTCGTCGGCGCGGAGTGAAACCCATGTCGCGCCCAACCTGTCGGCTTCTACTGCCGGGTCAACCCCCCAACGCTCCCATGTCGCAGCTCGGGCGTTGTCGATGATCGCGTCAAACATGCCGGGTTGTAACTGAGTGACCTCGCTGGCGTGCCTGGCAATGAGAGTCTTGCCGTGATTGATCCAGTCCCACAGTTGGTCGCCGTGGCGCAGTTCGTGGATCGGGTCGGTGGTCGTCCACTTGGTCACCCCATGGCCCTGCTCGGCGAGAATCATGCCCGCATAGGCGGGTGCCACGTAGGAGCCAAGCTCAAGTACGCGCACGGATGCTCTCCGGATCGAGCGGGTAGTTCAACTGGCGGACGATCCGGTTCCGCTCGTCACAGAAGACTGCGCGAGCGCCCGGGAACTCGGGGGCCTGTTGGTAGGTCATGATCACGCAGCGATCACCGGGTTCCCCGAGGCGAGCGCCGCCGCCGTTGAGGGTGAACACGCCCGGATCGCCGGGCAGTGCGTAGGTAGTCCAGCGGGCCCCGTTGTTCAGGTTGACGATATCGACCTGCTCGTAGGGGTCGATCCCGGCCGCGCCCAACAGCTCGGCGTCGATGGTGACCGATCCGATGTAGCGCAGGTGCGCATCGGTGACGGTCAGATCATGGATCTTGGCCGCCACGTAGGTACGCATCGGCAGCCTCCTTCGGTAGCGGGACGTACTCGAACGATCTGACGGCGAGCCGCCTTGTTGAACGGTTCCCGGCGGCCATCGTGGTGGTGGTGGTGGTGATGACGCCGGGCCTGGTTTGCGGGCCAGCGTTCCGCCATCTGCGGCTGGCCGAGTAGAGCTGGATCATCCCTGGGTGGGCGACCACGTTCCGATATCGGTAGCCCCGCGCGTGCAGGTACTCACCCAGCCACGTTTCGAGGGCGTTGGCGATGCCGATGCCTTGATGGTCCGGCAGTACGACCAGCCGGTGCCCCATCTTGATGTCCCGGGTCTTCGGGTGCGGCAGGTGCCGGTAGCTGGTGAACGCGACCGGCCTGCCGTTGAGGTAGGCGGCGAAACACTGGGCCGCTTTGTGCAGGTCGGCGCTCATATAGTGATGCGGCTCAAACAAGGGCCAGACGGCGCGAGAGCACTTGTGGATTGCGAGTTCGACTGGTGGGTGGGGTTGAACCAACCTCCAGCGGAACTCTTGCGCGGCCACGTCGTACACCCAATCGGGTTGCAGCCAGTTCTCCACGTCGTAGTGGCAGGTGACGGCCACGAACCGGCGATCAGTCCGGCGGATGCTCTTCTGGACCGCGTGCGATGCGATGGTGGCGACCTGTCGGTCCACGACCGAGGTGAACTCGTCTATCACGATCGGCTGATCGTCGCCGAGGAGGCTGCGCGCCATGTCGGCGCGGAACTTCTCCCCGTTCGACAGAACACCGTAGGGGCGCAGCCATGCTGGGACCGTTCCGAACCCGACTGACGACAGGGTGGCTGTGATGTCCTTGATGGACAGATGCTCAGGGAAGTCCTCGATCATCGGACGGTCGGACCAGTCGTGGCCTTCCCGCACCCGATCGCCCCAGATGTGCCGCGCCAGGACGCTCTTCCCGGAACCGGATGGCCCGACGATCAGGCCGATCTGCCACGGTTGCGCCTCAAGGGGAAGCTCGTGCCGCCATGTGAGGGTCTGCTTGCCGTCCGGGTTGTAGTCGAACATGCCGGCCAGTTGGGCCGTTCTGGCGGACTGGGGGATCTCGGTTGTCAGGGTGATGCTTGCGACCTGCGTGCCCCCGGTCATAGGAGAGCTCGCACGTTGTAGCCCTCGTCCATCAGCTTGGCGAGGAGCCTGGTTTGCTGCTGCTCGGTGTCGCATTCGACGACCACGCCCCACTGGTCGGGGACCTGCTCAATGTCAGCGTCGCCGTCTTCGGGTTCGCCCGGGTCGAGCAGATTCGCCAGGTCGTCTTCGGTGTAGCCGGTGCCGGCCAGGCTGGCCGCCTCGTCGGCTATCTCCGACAGGAGGCTGGACAGCACCTCGTCGTCGTATCCACCGAGGTCGGCGGTGCGGTTGTCTGCTGCGACGATCCGGGCGGCGCCCAGGTCGTCCACGTCCACGGTGGTCGCGGTGATGTGTTTCCAGCCGAGCTGTTTCGCTGCGGCGAGGGTGTGGTTCCCTGCGAGGACTTCCATGGGCCGGCCTGTCAGGGTGCCGATGTTGACGACGATGGCCCGGTATTGCCCGTTGACCTGTAGTGACTCGGCTATAGCGTCGATGTTGCCGCGTCGGGGGTTGTGGTGGTAGGGGCTGAGTTCGCCGACGAGCAGGTCGCTGGTTCCGATGATCGGGCCTGGCGGTTTCGTGTCAGTCGATTTCGGTGTCATCGTCTGGCTCCATTGGTGAGACGGGACCTGCCGGGGCGGGGTCAAGTTCCGCCACTTGCAGGTTGGTTTCGATCTCCCCGACTACGGCGGTCAACATTTGCTGCTGCTGGTCGGGGCTGAGGTTCGCGCGGGTCATCGCCGCTTGGATGATGGTGAACAGGACGCGGGCTTGGGCCATGCTGGCTTCTGCGTTCGCTTCGATCGCGGCAGCCATGCGCTCGTCGGCCTTGTCCAATCCGAACAGCTTGGCGCGCCGGTCCTGGATTCGTAGCGCGGTGTCGATGGCCCGCATGTCGCGGTTGGTGATCGCCTCGGTCATGGCGATCTGCCACAGTTGGTCGAGCCGTTCCGCCTCTAGGGTGCGCAGGTCGTCGGCGCTCTCCGCCGTGTGTTCGCGTATCTCGGCGAGTGCTGTGGTGACAGCCTGATGGGCGGCCTGCCGGGAGTTGTATCCGACCCGATCTGCGATCTGTGGATAACCGAACCCCATTTTGCGGAGCTTGACCGCTTCGGCGCGCATCTCCAGGGCCTTGATTTGGCTTGGCCGGGTGCGGTTCAGTGGGGGCATTTCAGGTCACCTCCGGCCCGGAACATAATCCTGGCCGGGACACAAGACCGGCCGTGCGCATGCTGGCTGGGCCCGGTATTTGGGGACGGCGAACGTCCCGACTGTCACGATAGCGCACCCTGCGGGCTGGCAGCAAGTCACGACGCCACCTCCCGCGTGTCTTCGCCTGCCTCGATCGCCGCAACCACGTCCGGGTACAGGCAGCGCACCACATCCCACGGCAGCCAGAACGCCGTCCTACCCTCCTCGCGGACCTTCGCCAGCTTGTCACGCTCATGCCACTTTCTGATCCGGGACGGCGGGATCCGCAACTCCGCGGCCAGATGGTTCGTGGACATGGGTGCCCGCCGCCGCCACTGCGCGACCAGTCGATCCGGGCCGGGATGCATGTGCGTCCCCGCCTCGCACACCATCCACCCCCCCTCCCCCAAGTGCAGCGACTCCCCACAGTCAGGGCACCGGTAGCGGGTCTCGTTGGCGAGGCGGGCAACCGCCGCCAGCTGGCTGCACACGTCGCGCGTCTCCGAATCGATCCAGTCGATCACCGACGGATCCAGCACCGACTGCGCCTCCGGCCACGCCGACGCCAGCCAGGCGCACTCCGACCCGAACGACACCCCGACCGGCTGCGGGAACCCGGCCCGCTGCTCGATGGTGAACGCCTCCCACACCCGCCGGGAACACTCCACCAGGCGGACCACTGGCACCAGCGAGTCGGCCTCGCGGCCGTCGTCGCAGGCCAGTGCATCCAGGGCGGCCACGTCGATCGGCAGCGGCGGATGCTCCTGGGCGGTGCGCTTGCACGGCTCGGCCCGCGAGGTGGGGTTCGGGGCACCCATCGTCAACGCCACCTCACGCGCCAAAGCGGGAATGAGCCGCAGCCGATCGGTGATCGTCATCCGTGTCGGCAAAGTCGCCGGATGCGCGGCCACACCATGCCGCAACGCATCCACGCGGGCCGTGCGACGCCCACACAGCGGGCACGTCCAGCATGGTAGCCGCGTCGCGCCACCCATGCGCCTGGCGGGCCACCCAGCCGCAATGTCAATGCTCGGTAGGTCAACTGGTGGTGGTGTTGGTTTCTTCGCGCCCAAGGGGACAGTTCCTTGCAGTTCACTCATTTTGCGGGGTTCCTGGTTGTCTGTTGATTGGCGCTGAGGCTGGCGAGGTTGCGTTCTGCGGGGTTTTCAGGGTTGGGGCGGGGGTTTGTGTGGGTT
>Ga0075163_10008802_pt1 | contig 13263 bp, 9 predicted proteins | sample JI1023141ADNA_FD_71478 | JGI IMG/M metagenome (GOLD analysis project Ga0075163, IMG submission 71478) | Wastewater effluent complex algal communities from Wisconsin, to seasonally profile nutrient transformation and Carbon sequestration -... | ecosystem: Engineered > WWTP > Effluent > Algae...
CCCAGGTGTCATTCATGAACGGCTGCATCTGATCATGGCTGAGAACCGTGAGGTGATTGACATCATGTGAGGTGGCTACGCCCTCGATGGGAAGCTTGCCTTGCGCGCGATCGTGCATCCACCCGGCGTAGTGCGGTTCCATCTTCAGGGTATCGACGAACGCCTGGTCGTAGCCGTTGTCCATCAGGAAGTCGGCGAAGCCCTCGTGCCCGTATTCCGCCACCAAAGCCATCACGTCGTCCGCGGATCCCAGCCTCGCCGTGCGCTCGATGTCGGCCACGATCTGGGGATCGAACTTGTCGTCGGCGATCCACCCGACCTTGGCGCCTTGCATCGCGTAGTACAGACCTACCCCCTGCAGGTCGTTGTCCCAGGCTTGCGCGTTGTTGGTCATCTGGTTGGCGAAGGCCCAGGTGCCGACCTCTTCGAGGGTGGCGGGAGTGAGGCCGGCGAACTCACGCAGATTGTTGTAGGCCACCAGCGCTTCTGTGGTGATCGCTGTCCGGCCGCCTTCGAAAGCGGTGTGATCGGTGTGGTCGCTGCCATGGAAATTCCCGAAGCTCGCCAGATCGATATAGTCGCCGCCGCCCGGATCGGGCATCGTCATGTCGTCGTCGACGATGGTGCCGGTGGCCGTTGTGCGGGCGATGGTGGCACCCGACGGGTTCGAGAGCGTCACGGTGAAAGTCTCGTCCGGCTCTTCAACGGAGTCTCCGATGATGTCGACGTGAACCGTCTGCGAAGTCACGCCCGGCGCGAAAGTCACCGTTCCGGCTCCGACGGCGTAGTCCTGGCCGCCGGTCGCGGTCCCGTTCGCGGTTGCATAGTGCAGCGTCACTGCCGTGTCCGACTGCTTCGACAGTGTCACGGTGAACATGAAATGGGCGTGCGACCCGTCGCCTTCAGTCACCGATAGATCCGCGATGGAAGCGGTCGGTACATCGGGCGGCGGCGGGTCTCCAGCACCTGTCACTGTCACCGTCACAGGCACTGCTGTGGTCGGCGGAGCCCAGAAGTTCAGGTGAAAGCCGGTGTCACGAACCGTGAACACAAAGGTGTCGGTTCCCCCGGTGGCCGCCATGGTGTCATCGGCGGTGTAGGTGAAATTGCCGTCCGAGTCGACGACGACGGTGCCGCTGCCGGGATTTTGGGTGACGCTGTAGGCCAGCGGGTCGCCGTCTGGATCCGAAGCGTTCAGCGAACCGCTGACTGTTCCCGGATCGCTCTGGCTGCTCAGAGTGGGAGCGGCTACCGGGGCTTCGTTGAAGAACAGCCGCTTGACCTCCCTGCGGAGGAATTCCAGGACTGCGGTGACGAATTCCATTGGCGTGCCGGGTGTTCCGGTGCTCGCGCCCGATGGCGCCAAGCCAAGTAAGGACAGGACTCCGGCCGGTCGCGCGAGACCGGCCGAGGCTTTGGGAGTGGTGACGGCCGGCGGTGTGTCATCCATCACCGCGGTTGTGTCTACCGCCGCGGTCTGCCCGACGTCAACGGTCTCGACGCGTGGGGGAGTGGTGGCGAGCGTCGATGCCTCCGCTGAGTCGGAAAGTTCGCGAACGGACGTATCCCGGATCGAAGACCGGGCGCCGATCGCCGCACGCCGGGCGGCCGACCGCCCATCTGCAGCCGGGCTGATACCCGCCCCTGACCTGATGGCGTCGCGTGAGATGGCGTCACGCGAGCGGTTCCTCGCAAACGATTGTGACGCCGCAGGTGCACCAGGCTTACTCTTCGCACCGGCTGTGCCCACAGGTGAAGTCGTGGATGCCACTGGTGACTGCGCCGGGTCCGAGGACGGACCGGATTCGGCGGTATCGGCCACGGCGGTGCCAGGACTGGCGGCGATGGCCAAACCCACACCCACGGCAAACACCGCGGAACCGACCCGCGCGCCAAAATTTGCTGAATTCACGTTGCCCCCCGTGGTTATCCAACACGCCAAAATCGTTGCTGCAACATGCATTAACTGCGGGCGCACAACCACCGGATGTCGCTGCGCCCCCGATGAATTCGCACAACAACAAGCGGACCATAACATGGATCGACAAGCTAATTAGGTGCAAAATGGAGAAATCTCACCACAATAATGTTTGCTGGCAATCCCTTCCTGCGGCGCGGTGGGCAGCCGAAGTCCGTCCGTCGACGGCATGCGTCAGCAACGCGAGCATGCCCCGCTCACGGAGCTGACGTGGCGGAGGAGTGGGCTCCGCTGCGAATGCGGGTGCTGCCCAGCGCAACGACGAGACCGATGACGGTGACCGGGATGGCCCACCAACGGCGTTGCGCGACAGCGGTATTGCATTCGCTCACGTAGTCGGTTTGGGAAACGAATTCCTTCACGACAGGCAGATTGGTCAGCTGACGTTCGGTTGCGGTGCGGGCTGCGCTGGTGTCCTGAACGACGGCGTTGCCACAACCGATCGTCGCGCCCTCTCCGTCTGAGATGCTCACCGGCGTCATCAAGCCGAAGATGCCGGCTAGGACAACGACTGCGCCGACGAGCAGCGCCATACGTTGGATGTTCATTTTCTTCCTTCCGGTCTGGGAGATTCGGTAAGCCAGGAGGCGTTTAGCCTGGTCTACATACCCGCTACAGGCGGGCTGAAACGCCCGAGATCCGCAGTTAACCGGTGCCGTAGGCGCGCGACTTAGTGCAGAGTTGAGATGGCCGGATGATTGTTCGCCGGACAATTTCAGCTGGCACATCTTGCGTTCGCTGACCGACGAGGTCCGAGTCTTCAGCCCTGGGGAGTCCACCGACTGGCCCCGCCTCGTGGGCATTTCGATTACCACCAATCGGACCACTGCGCCCCGCTGTGGACGGGACGAGTAGCCGACCGGTCGCCCGGTTGTTCCGCAACACGTTGGAATGCACCCCTATTCGGCGGTGCGCCCCCTGGTCGGTGTGACTACGATTGAAACGTGAGCGAAGTGCCTGGCAACATGTTCGGCGAAGTTTCTGCCGAGCATGCACTTGCAGGCGGCGAACCTCAGCGCATCGGCTGGTTCCGGTTTTACTTCGAAGGTGAGCGCTGGGAGTGGTCACCCCAGGTCGAGGCGATGCATGGTTACGTACCCGGAACTGCGCATCCCACAACGGAATTGGTGTTGTCGCACAAGCACCCCGATGACATGGGGCGAGTGGCGGCCACTCTCGACGACATCCGCAGGGATGCCACCGCGTTCAGCACGCGGCACAGAATCATCGATACCGCAGGAAATATCCATCAGGTCGTCGTCGTGGGGTGCCGACTCTACGATCACTTCGGTACGGTTATCGGTAGCAACGGCTTCTACGTTGACGTCACCCCGACGGTGCAGAGAGAAACCGAAGAACGAGTGACACAGGCTGTCGCCGAGATCGCTGAGGCTCGCGCAAGCATTGAGCAAGCCAAGGGCATGTTGATGGTCGTCTACCGCATCGATGCCGATACGGCATTCGACCTACTCCGGTGGCGGTCCCAGGAATGCAACATCAAACTCCGGACGATCGCCGAGCAGATTGTTGCCGATTTCAGCGGACTTGACTGCGGCGAGACTCTTCCCGCGCGTGACACGTACGACGGGCTGTTCATGACTGTGCACCTGCGGGTGCCAACCTGACATCTGGGCGTGGATCGAAATGCCGTCGTCGATTGCGGACCGGCGTCTGACAGCTGCCCGGTACTGCAGAACTCAGGCTCCGGACGGACCGTGTGCGGTCCGCCCGGAGCCGTCGACGTCAGCGGTGTCCGCCGCCATTGAAGCCGGGCTCAGCTACTTCCTGCTCTGTGAGCTGATCGCTGGGCGTTGAGATCGCCGGCGGGGTAGCCACGATTGCCGGATCGGTTTCCGTCGGCATCGGCCCGCCGGCCGCCGGACCTTCGGCGGGCAGCGGCGGCATCCCTGCCGGCGGTCCCAACGGCTGCACCTGAACCGGCGCGGTCGGGTACTGAATGGGCCCGGAACCAACCTTGGTGAGCTGGAACGGGATCGCGATGCTCTCGGCCTCCCCGCCGCACGCTCCGCCACTGAAAATGCTGGCGTACCCGGACAGGCTGGTGGCGTCCCATGAATAGTTGTTGCGGCCGGGCGCCGAACCGCCGCCGGGGCACATAATCGCGTCAGGCTGGTCGACGAACAGGATCCACGAGCCCACGGTCCAATACGCGTTACCACTCCAAGGCGCACGCTGCGAATTGCCTGACGAGACAACGTATACGCAGTGATCGGTGTCATCGGAGCACGGCGAGATGGTCCAAGTGGCGGATTCGCCGTCTTCAGCCTCGAACGTGTACGTACCCAGGGCGTGCGGGTCAGCCGCGCCGGCCGGGCCGGCGAGCCCGACACTAAGACCGCCTGCGGCGATGGCCGCCGCCACCGCTAGCCGGGTCAGATACATGACGCTCCTCCTTGGTGAACCGGGTATCTCGTCTGTCAGGTCAGGCCGGACTATTTCACCACCATATTCGGTTTTCTGCCGGGATTGCGCGCCGACCCCGTCTTCCAGAGGGCTTCGGCATGGCCGGATTCCCCCGCCACGGCAGCGCTGAACAGCTATGGTGCCAGCAAAGAGTGGGCGAGAAACCGCTGCTTGACACCGGTTAGGGGCAAGACCGATGGGCATAAGAGCAGTCACCGGCGGAGTGATTCGGTGCTAACGGTTTTCGCCGCACCAGCTCGATATGTCCAGGGGCAGAATGCGACCGCCCACCTGGGGTCGGTGATGACAGAGGCGGGCCTGACCGGTCCTGCACTGATCGTGGCAAGCGAACGTCTTGGCCGCGAGATGCGGGAAGCCTGGCAACAGACTTTCGGCGACGCCGGGATCCCGTTCTCGGTCCATAGATTCGGCGGCGAATGCTCGCAGAGCGAGATCGACTTGGGAATAGCCGCAGCGCGGACCGCCGGCGCCTCCACCGTCGTCGCGGTCGGTGGAGGTAAGGCCCTGGATACGGGACGGGCTATCGGTGTGGCCGTCGGCACCAAGGTCGTGATGTGTCCGACTCTTGCGTCGAATGACGCCCCGTGCAGCGCAGTCTCAGTCATCTACACCGATTCGGGTGAAGTGGTGCGCGTAATGCACCATCCCCGCAATCCGGAGCTCGTGCTGGTCGACACCACGATCATCGCCAACAGCCCCGCACGATTTCTCGTCGCTGGAATGGGGGACGCGCTGGCCACGTGGTTCGAGGCGCGCACCGTGGTCGAGGCCAAGAAACCGAACGAACTCGGTGGCGCCGCCAGCATGTCCGCGCTGGCACTGTCGAAGCTCTGCTACGACACGCTCCTGACCGATGGGCCGTCAGCGCTGGCCGCGGTAGAGGCCCACGCGGTGACCCCGGCCGTCGAGCGGCTGATCGAAGCCAACACATTGCTCTCGGGCCTCGGCTTCGAATCTGCTGGTCTCGCAATCGCCCACTCGGTGCATAACGGGTTGACGTTGCTCGAACCGACCCACGACTTCTTGCACGGTGAGAAGGTTGCTTTCGGGTTGCTGGTACAGCTGGTGGTGGAAGGCAGGCCGACGTCGGAGATTGAAGAAGTCGTCACGTTCTGCCGCACGGTGGGGCTTCCCACCCGCTTAGCGGACATCGGGCTGGCCGACGTATCCGACGAGGACCTTGCACGCGTTGCGCAACGCACCGTGGCGCCCGGTGAGACGGCACATCACGAACCGTTCGAAGTCACGCCGCAAACAATCTCCGACGGCATTCGAGCCGCCGACTCGTGGTCAAGCGCGATCCGGCACGGGGTCCGTCGCTGATCGCGGACCCGTTAAGGTCACCGGGCGATCAAGTCACTGGGCGATGCTCACCTTACGGCGGCGAATCAACAGCAGGCCGAAGAACAGGAACGCCGAAACACTGTGCGGCGCAATCGTATAGCCGAGGTCTTCCAGAATGCCGAGTTCGACGTCACTCAGAGTCCGCACACCGAGTCCAGTGTCGCTGATGGCGTTCATCAGCTGCTCGTTGTTGCCCGTGAACGTCGAGTCGTCGAGGTGTGACATCGAACTGCCCGACTGCCAGGGGCTGGGTGTGTAGAGCGGAACGAGGCCACCGTAGGCGGCAACCGCATTCGGGCCGCCGAAGTACAGCCCCCCGTTGCCGCCGCTCAAATTGGGATTGAACGCGGTCTTCCATGCGAAGTCGTTCCCGATTGCCTTCGTACCGTTGCTGGTGACGACGAAGCTGTCGAATTGAGTCCAGTTGTCGCCGCCGTTGGAGCCGGCGTTGTTCACGTTCGACAGGAAACCGAAGGTGTGCAGCAGTTCGTGCATCGCCGTGGACTGGAAGTCATATTGGCTGTTGCTCACCGAATTTCCGAACGCCCAGGCGTTGCCGAAGTTCCACGTGATGACGCCGTCGGCCGCCGAGCCGTTCGAATCGACGCCATTCAGAATCTTGTTCTGAACCACGGTCTGATAGAAGCCCGGATCGGTGCTGATCAGATCGCTGCCCGCAGTAGCCAAGGTCGACGTGAGCGGCGAGTACTCACCGGTCACGTCGTAAGTGATGGTCACCGGCGCATCAACCTCGAAGTATGAAGACAGCAGGATCGCGGTGGTCTGCAGGGCGCTGCGAGCCGACTGCGTCCAATACTGAGCGCCGGTGCCGTAGACGAAATTGAAGTTGACCCTGGGACCTGATTCACCTTGCGTGACACTCACGACGGCTTGTGTGCTGGGTCCGCGGAACGGGTCGAGCAAATTGAAGTGGAACAGGCCCTGATCGGCGGCGGCCACCGTGAAGGCGTCCACGCCATCGAAGCCGTCGCCCGGCGTGTAGGTGTAGGTGCCGTCCGACTGAAGCGCAACCGTGCCATAGAGGGGCGCCTGAACAAGGCTGTAGGAGATCGCTTCGCCCTCGGGATCGACGGCCCCGATGGTTCCGGTGATCGGGCCTTCGGAATGTCCGGTCAGCTGAACGGGATCGACCGTCGGCGCTTGGTTGAACAACGCCCGCCGAACCAGCAGCAGCGCTCCCTCGAAGAATCCCTGAATCGAACTGAAGATCCCGGTGAAGACGTCGGTGACCGCAGATGCGGTCGGAACGCGGAACGCCGCCACGCGAGCCGACGTCGCGGCGGCAACAGGCGAGGTTTGAACATCGATCGCTTGCGCACCAGTCGCGACATCAGCACCGACGAGGTCGCTGCTCGAATCGGCCCCCCCGCCAACTTCAGCATGCGACTGCAGACCGGATGAACCCGGCGTCGTCTCGACATCCGTCGACGCGGATACCGGGGAACCACCATCGGGCCGGCCTACCACTGCCGTGCCCGGGTTGGACCGACGCGCAGGACGCTGACTGGCGGCGCCGGCGCGGCCGGCAGAAGATGCGGACTCGACCGAGTCGGACGCTGCGGATCGCAGCGAACTGCCGACGGAAGAGGCGACGCTGTCGGCGCTCTCCTGCGCGGAGGGGGCTGTTTCAGCGGGGGAGGCGACCCGGACCGCAGCACCCGTGCGTGTCTTGGCGCCCTGCCGTTGACTTCTGCTGGTCGCAGCTGCACCGGCAGAGTCACTGGAGTCGGCGCCTTGCGATGCAGAGGTATCCGCATTGTCAGCGGCGGCAATACCGCTTACCGGCAATCCAGCAAACGAAATGCCAAGTACAACGGCCGCACCTACGAGTGCGCCACCCTTTGCCACAGACATTAGAAAAACCCCCATAACCGCTAGAACACTGGCTTATCTCACTAGGAATCGCCTTTTGCTCCCATGATCATCCCCCGGCGTAACCGCAAAGACAATGGGGAATCCTGAGCCGCCAGGTTCAGCGCCCGATGAGAGCGGTCAATCGACCCATCCGTGCTTACGTGCAAGCCCTTCGAACGCCGCGCGGATCTGCCGGATCTGCTCTCCGGTGATCGCCGGAATGTCGAGCAACAGCTCCGTGACCGTGTTCTTGAACTCCTGACCGGACAGATAGTCGTAGTAGTCGTCCGACGATGAGCCGCCACTGGCACGCGGTTCCGGATTGCCAGGGGCATCGCCGTCGCGCTGCACGCCCGTCGCGAACTGGCCGCGAGGACCGTCCTCAACCTCAAACGAAACCCGCGCTCCGGCCCTTATCCATTCGCGATCCATTTCCAGATCGTTGGCATGCAGAAACACATCGTCGCCGCCGAGATCCGGTGCGATGAACCCATAACCACGGATGTCGTCGAACCGCACAACTTTTCCTGTAACCCGCACTGACCCAACCCCACTCACTACTTCATAAAACCCCGATATGGCGGGCTCAGGCTACCGCACGAAGCTGCGAATCCCCTGGACGCTTTCACTCAGAGACAAGTGTCAGAGCAGCGCTCTCGATCTCATCTTCGCTGAGCAGAACATGCAAGGCCGCGTCGCCCAGCGGAATGAAGCTGTCCGCACTGGCAACTCGAGCCAGTTTTCCGTCATATCCGTTATCGATCATCGTCGCGATCACATGCTCGGCGACACCGCCCGATCGCCGTGTTTCATCCACCACCAGCGCCCGTCCGGTCGCGGTCGCCTCCCTCATGAGATCGGCCACGGGAAGCGGAGCGAGCCACCGCAGATCAACGACTCGCGCTGCAACACCGTGACGCTCTTGAAGCCGACGAGCGACACGCAGGCTCATTCGAACGCCATTGCCGAACGTCACAAGGGCCAAATCCGAACCGTCACCGTGGGTTCGTGCCGTCCCGATCGTGGGATCGACGGCCTGATCCGCGCGGCTCAGCCAGGCGCCGTCGCCATCCTCGTACAAGTCACGGGTGTGATACAGCGCGATCGGCTCCAAATACAAGCTCAGCGCACCCGCCTCAACACCGGATCGGGCACACGCGCGCAGCATCGCGCCCGCATCGTCGGGGTGCGACGGCGAAGCCACGACAAGGCCGGGAATATCCAGAAGCGCGGCGACCGAATTGTCGTTGTGAAAATGGCCGCCGAAGCCCTTCTGGTAGCCGTATCCGGCGATACGCACTATCCCGGGATTGCGGTACTGCCCGTTGGAAAAGAACTGAAGCGTCGCGCCCTCGCCGCGGATCTGGTCCAGCGCATTGTGCACATATGCGAGATATTGGATTTCCGGAATAGGCAGCATTCCCTGGAGACCGGCGCCGAGGGCAAGGCCCAGGATGGTCTGCTCATCGAGGATCGTGTCGAATACCCTTGCGGCGCCGAACTTTTTGTGGAGACCACGGGTCACGCCGTAGACACCGCCCTTCCGGCCGACATCTTCTCCGAACAGCACCGCCTGCCGATACTCATGCATGATCTGGTCCAGCGCGGAGTTGATCGCCTGAGCCAGGGTGTTTCCCCGCTGCGGGACGATGTCAACGCATCGCGACACCCGCTGGGCGGCGCGCATCCCGGCGACCAGCGGCCTCGCCACCGCCTCTGACGAATCCAGTTGGGGCACAAGTGCAGCCGCACCGGCCAAGGCCATCACCTGCGCGCGCTTGTCTTCGTAGAGCGCAATGACCTCGCCAACAGTGCGGTGGCCCCGATCGACGAGGAGTGCAGCGGTGGCTGTCACCGGATCGCGGGCGTAGTCGTCGGTGATGTCTCGTGGTGTGCGATACGAAAGTTCGTAGTCGGTCCCCGCATGCCCCATGAGGCGAACGGTGCGAAGATGCAGAAACGCCGGTTTGCGTTGCTCTCGAACCCAAGTGGCAGCCGCCTCGGCCACTGTGCAGGTGTCGACGAGATCGCTGCCGTCAGCACTGAAATAGGCAAGGCCCGGGCGATTCCCATAGGTGGTTGCCACCCAGCCCTCGGGGGTCTTGGTGCTGATGCCGATTCCGTTGTCTTCGCAGACGATCAGCAACGGCGTGTCGATGCCCCGGTACACGGCGTTGACTGCGGCGTTGATCGCACCGAGCGCGGTCGAATGGTTCACCGAGGCATCACCGAGACTGGTCACCACCACGGCGTCTGCCGGCCACGGGCAAGTCTCGGTGAACTTGTGTGCTCTTCCGAGCATGAACGCGATGCCGAATGCCCGCGGGAGGTGTGAGGCGATCGTGGACGTTTGGGGTATCACGTGCATGTCATGGCGACCGAATACTTTGTGCCGTCCGCCGGAAATCGGTTCCTCTGACGCCGCGACCATTCCCAACAACACATCACGCAGTGGATCGCTGCCGCCGCATTGCAGGGCACGTTGGAGGAAGAACGCGCCGGAGCGATAGTGGAGCAGTGCCGGATCGGTGCCACGCAGCGCAGCAGCCACCGCCGCATTTCCTTCATGTCCCGACGATCCGATGGTGTAGTAGCCCAACTGGTCGGCGCGTAATGCGCGGGCCGCGAGGTCGAGGTGCCTGCTTCCGAGTTGCGAATCGAAAATGTCCAGTGCCTGCGCGACGGTAATGGCCGAACCCGCGACGAGCGGCGCCCCGTCGTCGCGGTGTCGAGGCTCCTCGTCACGCCCGGGGCCGGAATGGGCGTCCCCGCGGGCCAGAAGCATCGCGGTGAAGTAGTCGTCGATCTGTTCGGCCATAGATCACCACTTTGCCTGTTCTAATCGCAGCATGGTCGCGGTAAAGCAGATCGGAATCGTGGTGTTCCCGGGCGTTGAAGAACTCGACGTCGTCGGGCCCTGGGAGATCCTGGCGGCATGGACGCGGCAGTTTCCTGACGACGGTTATTCAGTTTCGTGCATTTCCGACTCGGGCGGTCTCGTGGAGTGTGCGAAAGGTCTGACTTTGGGCGCGCACCATTCGTTCGGCGACGCACCCGAACTGGACGTCCTGATTTACCCGGGCGGCCAGGGCACCCGGCCTCAACTCAGTGACGAAACGGTGTTGGAGTGGGTCCGACATCAGCACACTACGGTGCCGCTCATGACCAGTGTGTGCACCGGTTCGCTGGTTTACGCGGCGGCAGGGCTGCTGTCTCATCGCCCGGCAACCACTCATTGGAGTGCGCTGGACCATCTGGCCGAACTCGACCCGACCATCGAGGTACGCCGCGACGACCGCTTTGTCGACGACGGCGACATTGTCACCGCCGCAGGAGTTTCCGCCGGGATCGATATGGCGTTGCACCTCGTCGCGCGTTTCGCCGGTACCGAACGTGCACGCGACGTTCGTCGCTACGTCCAGTACGACCCCGCGCCCCCCGTCTAGCAGAGTCGCCGCTCGAGCCGCCCTCAATGCCGAAGATTGCGAAGATAGATCAGCGCATTCGTGGAATGATCGCGATTCGGCCTTGTTTGGGTTCTGCTGAATCGGATCGCATGCCGGGGAGGGCGGGCACGATGTCGCAAAACGCACAATCAGTAACTCACTCGTCGAAACCACATCTGTCCCGATCGCTGGGTCTCTGGGCGATTGTGGGACTCGGTCTCGGATACATGACACCGATGACGGTGTTCGATACGTTCGGCATCGTCTCGGAGGAGACCAATGCCGTTGTTCCCCTTGCGTATTTAGTCGCCCTGGTTGCCATGGTGTTCACGGCTATCAGCTACGGGCGGATGACCCGCGTCTTCCCCTCGGCTGGATCGGCCTACACCTACGCGTCCGAGGTGCTCCACCCGAACGTGGGATTCCTCGTCGGGTGGACATCACTTCTCGACTACCTGCTGCTCCCGATGGTGAATGCGGTCATCGCGCGCATCTACTTCGAGTCGTTCTTTCCCACCCTGCCCTCGTGGGTGTTCGTGCTGCTGTACGTCGCGGGCGTGACAGTCCTGAACCTGTGGAGCATGAAGGGCACATCGCGGGTCAACGGATTCCTCGTGGTGTTCCAGACCGTACTCATCGCGGTGTTCGTGGTACTCGCCTGGCAGGCGATCCAGAACGGAATGGGCGAGGGCACCATCTTCACGATGAAGCCGCTCTACCACGATGATGTGCACATGCAGGCGGTGATCGCCGGCGCAACGGTGGTGTGCTTCTCGTTCATCGGATTCGACGCGATAACGATGTACACCGAGGAGGCAAAGAGCGCCGACACGATCCCGCGGGCAATTGTGTTGGCACTGCTCATCGGTGGAGCGATCTTCTTCATCGGGGCGTGGTTCAGCCAGGTCGCCTTCCCGACGCTCGACGGTTTCGAAGTCACCGACGACACGCTTCCGGAAATCGCGTTGAAGGTCGGCGGCAGCGTGTTCAAGATCCTGTTCACCTCGGCGGCCCTCGCCGCCGTCATCGCTTCGAGTCTCTCGTCCCACGCAAGCGTGTCTCGCATGATCTATGTGATGGGCCGCAACGGTAAGGGCCGTGTGTCACATTGGTTGTCGTACATTCACCCCCGCTACCTGACCCCCACCCATGCTGTTCTGATTGTCGGCGTTGTGTCACTGCTCGCGATGGAGTTCACCCTCGAGTTCATCTCGTCGATGATCAACTTCGGGGCGCTCATCGCGTTCACCGTGGTGAATCTGACGGTCATCGTCTACTACGCGATACGCCGGGGTGAACGCCGCACGCCCAGGCAGCTATTCCACAACATCGCACTGCCGTTCGTTGGCATGTGCCTGACCGGCGTCCTCTGGCTGAACCTTCACTTCGACGCACTCGCCTACGGCGGCATCTGGCTCACCATCGGAGTGATCTTGCTGGTGTATATCACCCGCGGGCTGAGGACACCCCTCACGATGCGAATCGAAGAGGAGACGCTCGCTGAGGAGGGCACCCCGGTTCCACATGTCAAGCATGGTGACGAGTAGAACCGGCGAATCACCCTGCGCGCGGCGCACTTATTGGGGCCTGCGCGGAGCGCACTTATTGGGGCCTGCGCGGAGCGCACTTATTGGGGATGGCCTACCAGGTAAGTCTCGACTGGAATACGTGACGATTCGGAATACCCGACGGGAAGCAGCACGTCTCCCGCAGTCGTGACGTAGTAGACGTCCCACCGGTAGTACGCGGTGAATGTTGCTGGATCCGCGGCAATCGCCGCCGCATAATCGCTGACCGCGGCGACGTATCGATCCGAATGGTTGTAACTGAAGATCGCGCTGTCGCGGTCAGCCGCAAAGCCATTGGCGCGCAACATACGACCTGCGGCCATGATGCTGTCATACGGTGAATTGATGTCGCCGCCCATTCCGTAGGCGGCGAATGTGGTCGGCAGGAACTGCATCGGCCCCTGTGCGCCCGCGGTACTGAGCCCCTGGATGCTTCCCAACCGAGTCTCGATCAAATTGATGGCTGCCAGGTACGCCCATTCGACGCCCGTTTCCGTTTCCGCGGCATGGTAGTAGCTGAGCAGTTCGTCCGCGGGAACCGGCGGGATGATCGTCCAGGGCGGAAGGGTGTCTTTCGGCGTTGCCATCGCCGCAAGCTGACGGCGTG